>WNGC01001938.1_pt1 | contig 16432 bp, 16 predicted proteins | sample 5400051 | NCBI WGS metagenome assembly WNGC01 (sample SAMN13153368, study PRJNA577476) | soil metagenome | isolation source: 20 cm soil or saprolite under grassland replicate 2 | place: USA:California | collected 2016-06-15
CGACGCGAAGATCGCGCTCAATTTCTCGACGCCGCTCGAGCTCGTCGTGGCGACGATCCTCGCCGCCCAGTGCACCGATGAGCGCGTGAACATGGTGACGCCCGCGCTCTTTCGGAAGTACCGGACAGCCCCCGACTGGACCGCGGCCGACCTCGCGACGCTCGAGGGCGAGATCCACTCGACCGGCTTCTTTCGCGCGAAGGCGCGCTCGATCGTCGGCATGGCGCGGGCGCTCGGCGAGCGGCACGGCGGGGACGTGCCGCGGACACGCGACGAGCTGACCGCCCTGCCCGGCGTGGGACTCAAGACCGCCAATGTCGTGCTGGGGAACGCCTTCGGCCAGCAGGCGATCGCCGTCGACACCCACGTCTTCCGCGTCTCCCAGCGGCTGGGGCTCGCGAAGTCCGACGACCCCGACGAGATCCACGCTCAGCTGGTTCTGGTCCTGCCGAAGAAGGAGTGGACGCTCGCGACGCATCTCTTGACGACCCACGGGCGCCGGACCTGCTCCGCGCGGGCGCCCCTGTGTCCCGCTTGCCCGGTAAAAGCGCTCTGTCCGTGGCCCGACAAGACGCGCGTGTCGACGGCGAAGCGTTGACACTGAAGCGGTTTTCCCTTAAGCTTGATCGTTGCGAATTTTTCTGTTTGGACGCCCACTTAGAGCCGTCGAGGGGACGCTGATGCCGACGTCGATGCCCAAGGAGAGCGAGATCGAGCGGAAGTGGTTCGTCGTCGACGCGCAGGGCCAAGTGCTCGGACGCCTGGCCAGCCGCGTCGCGTCAATCCTCCGCGGGAAGCACAAACCCACCTTTGCGCCGCACGTGGACGTCGGCGATCACGTCGTCGTCGTGAACGCCGAGAAGATCCATCTCACGGGGCGCAAGCTGAGCGACAAGCGCTATCGCTGGCACACCGGCTACATCGGCGGCCTGCGCGACGTCTCCGCGGAGACGATGCTGCGGAGCCATCCCGACCGCGTCATCGAGTGGGCGGTGCAGGGGATGCTGCCGAAGAACCGGCTCGGCAAGGCGATGGCGAAGAAGCTCAAGGTGTACCGCGGCGCCGAGCATCCACACCAAGCGCAGCAGCCCGAGCCGCTGCCGGCGCCGGCACGGGGCGCCGCCGGGAAAGCCATGGGGGGCCGCTGATGGCTGTGCTCGACAGGTTCTATGCCACGGGACGTCGCAAAACGTCGGTCGCTCGGGTGTGGGTGCGCCCGGGCTCGGGGCGCATCGTCGTCAACCGGCGCGCCTTCGAGGATTACTTCCCGCGCGAGACGCTGCGGATGATCATCGCGCAGCCGCTGCAGATCACGAACACCCTGGGGCAGTTCGACGTGCTCATCACCGTGAAGGGCGGCGGGCCCACGGGCCAGGCGGGCGCCGTGCGCCACGGCATCTCGCGTGCGCTCGCCCGCTACGACGACAAGCTGCGCCTGCCGCTGAAGAAGGCCGGCCTGCTGACCCGGGACCCGCGCATGCGCGAGCGGAAGAAGTACGGCCAGCCCGGCGCCCGGCAGAAGTTCCAGTACTCGAAGCGGTAGTGCCTGGACGGCCCGACGTGGCGCGCGTAGCGGTCGCCGGAGCGAGCGGCTACATGGGAGCCGAGCTCCTCCGGCTCCTCCTCGGCCACTCGAAGGTCCGCCTGACGGGCGTGACCTCCGACCGCCTCGCCGGAGAGCCGTTGGCTCGCGCGTACCCGCATCTGCGCGCGATCACCGACCTCCGCTTCCACGAGCTCGACGCCGACTGGCTCGCGGACACGGCCGAGGTGGTGTTCCTGGCCCTGCCCCACCTGGAGTCGCAGAAGATCGTCCCGGTGCTGCGGCGGCGCGGCGTCAAGGCGATCGACCTCTCGGCCGACTATCGGCTGCGCGACGCGAACGACTACGTCACCTGGTACGAGGCGCCACACACGGACCTCGCGGGGCTCGCCGAGGCCGTCTACGGCCTGCCCGAGCTCCACCGCAAGGCGATCGCCGGCGCGTCGCTCGTCGCCGCGCCGGGCTGTTACCCCGCGGGCGCGGTGCTCGCGACGGCGCCCCTGCTCAAGCGCGGGCTCGCCAGGCTCGAGGGCATCGTGATCGATGGCAAGTCCGGCGTCACTGGCGCCGGCGCCCAGGGCCGGAAGGTCGAGCCGATGTACCTCTACACCGAGGCCAACGAAAACGTGCAGGCCTACGGCGTCGCGAGCCACCGGCACACGCCGGAGATCGAGCAGGAGCTCGGCGCGCTCGCGGGCGCGCCGGTGCGGGTCTCCTTCACGCCGCACCTGCTACCGCTCAACCGGGGCCTCTTCACGACCGCCTCCGTGGCGCTCACGCAGGCGCTCCCGACGGCGGCCCTGCTCGACGTGTACCGCGAGTTCTACGCGGGTGAGCCGTTCGTCCGCGTGCTCGATGAGGGCGAGCGACCGGCGACGCGCGCGGTCGTCGGCTCGAACTACTGCGACGTCACGGTGGTCGCCGACGCGCGGACGGGGCGGGCGGTGTGCCTGTCGGCCCTCGACAACCTCGGCAAGGGCGGCTCGGCCAACGGCGTGCAGAACCTCAACATCCTCTCCGGCTGGCCCGAGCGTGCAGGGCTCGAGGCGCCGCCGGTGTACCCCTAACGCGATGGCGTCACCGGAGTTGGACTGGCTCGAGGGCGGTGTCACCGCCGTGCCCGGCATCCTCGCGGCCGGCGTCGCGGCCGGCATCAAGCCCACCGGCAAGAAGGATCTCGCGCTGATCTATTCCTCGACGCCGGCCCGTGTCGCGGCGCAGTTCACCTCCAACCAGGTCAAGGGCGCGCCCGTGCTCGTCTCGATGGAGCACGCGCGCGGCGGGCAGGCGCAGGCGATCCTCGCCTCGAGCGGCTGCGCCAACGTCTGTACGGGCGAGCGTGGCATCAAGGACGCGCGCGAGATGACGAAGCTCGCGGGCGAGCTCTTGCGAATCCCCGCGAACCACGTGCTCGTGGCGTCCACGGGCGTGATCGGCGTGCCGCTCCCGATGGACAAGGTCCGCGCGGCGCTGCCGAAGCTCGTGAAGGCGCTCTCGCCGCAGGGCGGCCGGGCTGCGGCCGAGGCGATCCTGACGACCGACACGCGGACGAAGGAGGCGGCCCTGCGGCTCGAGGTGAACCGCCGGCCGGTCACCCTCGGCGGGGTCGCGAAGGGCGCCGCCATGCTCGAGCCCCACCTGGCGACGATGTTCTGCTTCGTCGCGACGGACGCGGCGGTCACGCGCGACGCGCTGCGCGGGGTCGTGCGCCGCGCGGTGGACCGCTCCTTCAACCGGATCTCCGTGGACTCGGACCAATCGACGAGCGATACCGTCGCGGTGCTGGCCAACGGCCTCGCCGAGAGCGCGCCGCTCGAGGAGGGTGGGCGGGGCCTGCGCCAGTTCGCCGCCGGGCTCGGGGCGCTCATGACGAAGCTCGCGCGGATGCTGGTCGCCGACGGCGAGGGCGCGACCAAGCTCGTGGCCGTCACCGTACGCGGCGCGACGAGCCGTCGCGACGCCCTGCTGGCCGCGCGCAGCGTGGCGAACTCGCCGCTCGTGAAGAGCGCGATCAACGGCGCCGATCCCAACTGGGGGCGGATCATGATGGCCCTCGGCAAGTCGGCCGCGCGCGTGGAGCAGGAGAAGGTCTCGATCCTCTTTCAAGACGAGCGGGTCGTCGAGCGGGGCATGCTGCGGGACGGCGTGCGCCTCGAGCGGGTCCGCGAGATCATGGCCGGGCAGGAGTACGCCATCACGATCGACCTCGGGCTCGGGCGCGGAGATGAGCAGGTCTTCACCTGCGACCTCAGCGAGGAGTACGTACGGATCAACGGCAAGTACACGACGTAGCGCACCATCACGCACGCCGCGCACATTCGGTCGGAGCGACGCTCCGGAGCGCGGCGGAGGACAAACCGAAGGAGGACGCATGGCGACGCTGACGATGAAGGAGCTGCTGGAGGCCGGGGTGCACTTCGGCCACCAGACCAAGCGCTGGAACCCGAAGATGCAGAAGTACATCTTCGGGCCGCCGGCGGGGGGACCGTCCTCTTCATCGGCACGAAGAAACAGGCGCAGGAGAGCGTCTTCGAGGAGGCGACCCGCTGCGGGATGTACTACGTCAACCAGCGGTGGCTGGGCGGGACGCTGACGAACTTCGCGACGATCCGCAAGTCGATCGCGCGGCTCAAGAAGCTCGAGGAGATGAAGGAGACCGGCGAGTTCGAGCGGCTGCCGAAGAAGGAAGCGCTCGAACTCGACCGTGAGCGCGAGAAGCTCCAGAAGGCGCTCGTGGGCATCAAAGCCATGGAGCAGCTGCCCGCGGCGGTGTTCATCATCGACCCGCGCAAGGAGCGAATCGGGGTCGCCGAGGCGCAGCGGCTCGGCATCCCGATCGTGGCCATCGTGGACACGAACTGCGACCCGACCGGGATCGACTATGCGATCCCCGGCAACGACGACGCGATCCGCGCCGTCCGGCTCATCACCTCGCGCATCGCCGACGCGATCAACGAAGGGCGGGGTACCCTCGCCAAGGACGAGGCCGAGGGCGCGGCGCCCGAGGCGTCCGAGACGGCCGCGGAGCCCATCGAGATGGCCGCGGCCGAGACGGAGGACTAGCCGATGGCGTCGAACGCCCAGCTGGTGAAGGCGCTCCGCGATCGCACAGGCGCGGGCGTGATGGACTGCAAGGAGGCCCTCCAGGACGCCAAGGGTGACCTCGAGCACGCCGTCGAGTACCTCCGGAAGAAAGGGCTCGCGCAGGCGGCCACGCGCGCCCACCGCGAGGTGAAGGAGGGCGTCGTCGGCGCGTACATCCACCCCGGCGCGAAGCTCGGGGTGCTCGTCGAGGTGGACTGCGAGACCGATTTCGTCGCCAAGACCGACGCGTTCCAGGCGCTCGTCAAGGACCTCGGCATGCAGATCGCCGCTGCGAACCCGCAGTATGTGTCGCGCGAGGACGTGCCCGGCGCCGTCCTCGAGAAGGAGCGCGAGATTTACCGCGGGCAGCTCGCAGACCAGAAAAAGCCGCCGCAAGTGATCGACAAGATCATCGAGGGCAAGCTCGAGAAGTTCTTCAGCGAGCAGTGCCTGCTCGAGCAGGCCTTCGTCAAGGATGCCTCCGGGAAGATCCGGGTGAAGGACCTCGTCGACGGCGTCAATGCGAAGACGGGCGAGCGCGTCGTCGTCAAGCGCTTCGCGCGGTTTCAGGTCGGCGAGGCGGGGTAGCCATGGCGGCGGGTGCGGGCACCGCACGCCCGGCGTACCGCCGTATCGTCCTTAAGATTTCGGGCGAGGCGCTCGCCGGGAACCAGGGCTACGGGATCGATCCGCTGATGCTCGAACGGGTCGCGGGGGAGCTGCGCGAGGTGACGGCGCTGGGCGTCCAGGTCGCCATCGTGATCGGCGGCGGCAACATCTTCCGGGGCGTCGCGGCGAGCGCCGACGGCATGGACCGGGCGACGGCCGACTACATGGGCATGCTCGCGACGGTCATCAACGCCCTCGCCCTCCAGGATGCGCTCGAGAAGGCGGGCCTGCAGACGCGCGTGCTCTCCGCCATCGAGATGCGCGCGGTGGCCGAGCCGTACATCCGGCGACGCGCGATCCGGCACCTCGAGAAGGGGCGCGTCGTGATCTTCGCGGCCGGCACCGGCAACCCCTTCTTCACCACCGACACCGCGGGCGCGCTGCGCGCGGTCGAGATCGGCGCCGACGCGATCATGAAGGCCACGAAGGTGGACGGCATCTACTCGGCCGATCCGAAGAAGGACGCGACGGCGTGCCACCTGCCGCGCGTCACCTACATCGACGCGCTCAATCGACGGTTGCAAGTGATGGATACGACGGCCATCTCGCTCTGCATGGAGAACGCGCTGCCGATCGTCGTCTTCGATCTGACCCGGCCTGGGAACATCCGGCGCATCGTCCTGGGCGAGCCGGTCGGCTCGATCGTGTCCTCCGGAGGAGGCTGACGGGCATGCAGACGCTGCTGAAGGATGTCGAGGCCAGGATGACCGTCGCGCTCGACACGCTCGGGCGCGACTTCGCGACCGTGCGCACCGGCCGCGCCTCGGCCGGGCTCCTCGACGGCATCCGCGTGGACTACTACGGGACGCCCACGCCGGTGAACCAGATGGCGTCCGTGTCGGCGCCGGACGCGCGGACGCTGGTGATCCAGCCCTGGGAGGCGGCGCAGCTCAAGGCGATCGAGAAGGCACTCATGATCTCCGACCTCGGGCTCACGCCCCAAAACGACGGCAAGGTCATCCGGCTCGCGATGCCGTCGCCGACCGAGGAGCGCCGCAAGCAGCTCGCCAAGACCGTCCACAAGCTGGCCGAGGACTCTCGGATCGCCATCCGGAACGTCCGCCGCGAGGCCAACGACCGGCTCAAGGCCATGGCGAAGGACAAGAAGGTCTCGGAGGACGAGGAGCGTCGCGGCCACGACCAGATCCAGAAGACCACCGACAAGTTCATCGCCCGGGTGGACGAGCTCCTGAAGAAGAAGGAGCAGGAAATTTTGTCCTTCTAGGGCGAATATGAGATGACCTTCCCATGGCGCTGAGACCCGCGAGAGCGTACCGGCACACCGACCTGACGACGCTCGGCAAGACCGAGCTCCTGGAGGTCGTACGGTCGCAGCCGATCCCCGAGCACATCGCCGTCATCATGGACGGCAACGGCCGCTGGGCGACGCGGCGCGGCTTCCCGCGCGTCGCGGGCCACCGGGAGGGCGTGAAGACGGCGCGGGCGATCGTGCGCGCGGCCGAGGCGCTCGGACTGCGGTACCTGACGCTGTACGCCTTCTCGACGGAGAACTGGAGCCGCCCGGCACAGGAAGTCTCGACGCTCATGAAGCTGCTCGAGCGCGCGATCCGGTCGGAGCTTCCCGATCTCATGGCGCGCAACACGCGCTTCCGCGTCGTCGGCCGGCCGAACGGGGTGCCCGCGGCCGTGCGGCAGGGCCTCGAGCACGTGGTCCGGGAGACCCAGCACAACACCGGGCTCCACATCCTGCTGGCCTTCAACTATGGCGGGCGCGACGAGCTCGTCGACGCCTTTCGCGTCCTGGCGCGCCAGGTGCAGGCCGGCGAGCTCGATGCGGACGACGTGTCCGAGAAGCACATCCGCCAGGCGCTCTACACCGCCGACATCCCGGACCCGGACCTGCTCATCCGTACGAGTGGCGAGATGCGCGTGTCGAACTTTCTCCTGTGGCAGATCGCGTACACGGAGCTCTGGGTCACCCCGACGCTCTGGCCCGACTTCGGTCCCGCCGACCTTTACCGCGCCGTCGCCGAGTTCCAGCGGCGCACGCGCCGCTTCGGGGGCGTATGAAGCGGCTCACGCTCCTCGGTGCGACCGGCTCGATCGGCCTCCGCACCCTCGAGATCGTCTCGAGCTTCCCGGAAGAGTTCCAGGTGGCGGGGCTCGCGGCGCGCGGGTCGAACGTCGAGCTGATCGCGGATCTGTGCCGCAAGTTCTCGCCGCCCGCGGTCGCGCTGCTCGACCGCGGCGCGGTGGACCGCCTGAGCCGCCTCCTCGCGGCGCCGCGGCCCGAGCTGCTCGCCGGACCGGAGGGGCTCGTCGCGCTCGCCCGGGACGTCGAGGCCGACGTCATCGTGTCGGCGCTCGTGGGCGCCGCCGGGCTCCTCCCGACGATGGCGGGGATCCTGGCCGGGCGCACCGTGGCGCTCGCCAACAAGGAGACGCTGGTGATGGCCGGGAGCCTGATGACGGCGGCCGCCCGACGGCGCGGCGTCAAGCTCCTGCCGGTCGACTCCGAGCACAGCGCGATCTTCCAGTGTCTCGTCGGCCACAACCGTGGCGACGTCCACCGGATCCTCCTCACCGCGTCCGGCGGGCCATTCCGGGAGACGCCGACGGCCCGGCTGGCGACGGTGACGGTCGAGGACGCGCTCCGGCACCCGACGTGGAAGATGGGCGCGAAGATCACGATCGACTCGGCGACGCTCATGAACAAGGGGCTCGAAATCATCGAGGCGCGGTGGCTCTTCGACCTGACGCCCGACCGCGTCCAGGTCGTGGTCCACCCGCAGTCCATCATCCACTCGATGGTCGAGTACATCGACGGCTCCGTCATCGCGCAGCTCGGCGTCGCCGACATGGGCGTGCCGATCCTGTACGCGCTGACGTACCCGGAGCGCCGGCCGACGCCGGCCGCGCGGCTCGATCTCACGCGGGTAGGCCAGCTGACCTTCTTCGAGCCGGACACGGAGAAGTTCCCGTGCCTGCGCCTCGCGCGGACGGCACTCGAGCACGGGAGCGCCGCCCCCGTCGTCCTCAACGCCGCAAACGAGATCGCCGTGGCGGCCTTTCTCGAGCGGCGGATCGGATTCAACGACATCGCCGCCCTCATCGAGCGGGCGCTCGGCGACGCGCGGACCGGCGACGTCGCGTCCATCGAGGAGTGCGTCGCCGTCGACGCGGAGACGCGTGACCGCGTCCGCACGCTCGTGGAGGGGCGGACGGCGTGACCACGCTCGTCTCCTTCGTCGTCGTCGTCGGCATCCTGATCCTCATCCACGAGCTCGGGCACTTTTTTGTGGCGCGGCTGTGCGGGGTCGGCGTGGAGCGCTTCTCCATCGGGTTCGGCCCGGTGCTGCTCCGCTGGCGCGGCAAGGAGACCGAGTACTGCCTCTCGGCGATCCCGATGGGTGGCTACGTGAAGATGCTCGGCGAGGAGAGCCCGCTCGAGGGCGGCCCGACGATCACCTACGATCCGACCAAGGCGTTCGCCCTCAAGCCGCTCCCGGCCCGCTTCCTCATCGTCTTCGCCGGACCCGGAATGAACTTCGTCCTGGCCGCGCTCCTCTTCGCGGCGGTCCTCGCGACCGTCGGGCGGCCCGTGTGGCCGGCGCTCCTGGGGCGGGTCGTCGAGGGCAGTCCGGCGGCGGCCGCGGGGCTCAGGACCGGCGATCTCGTCACGCGCGTGGACGGGCGCGCGGTCTCGAACTGGGAGGACCTCGAGCGTGCGGTGGCCGGCTCGGGCGGCCACGCGCTCACGTTGACGGTGCGGCGCGGCGGCGCGGCGCAGACGGTGAGCCTGACCCCGCGCCGGACGACCGTGCGCGACCCGATCTTCCGCGACCCGAAGGAGACCTGGGAGCTCGGCGCGGGACCGCAGCTCACGCCGCAGATCGGCTCCGTCAACCCCGGCTCGGCGGCCGAAAGGGCCGGCGTGCGCGCCGGCGATCTCGTCATCGCGGTCGCGGGCCAGCCCGCCTACACGCCCGACGAGCTCATGCAGGCGATCCAGAAGCGCGGCGGCCAGACCTTCGCGCTCACGCTGGAGCGCGACGGGCGGCCGCAGGTGGTGAGCGTGACGGCGATCTCCGTCCGGGAGAAGGGGCCGGGCGGTCAGGAGACCGAGATCGGCCGGATCGGCGTCGGTATCGTCACGAAGGTCGTTCGGTACGAAGCCTACGATCCGCTCGTCGCCTTCGGCTACGGCTGGGTCAAGACGTGGGAGATGACGGCGCTCACGGTCAAGGCCTTTTGGAAGCTCGTGTCGCGGCAAATCGAATCGTCGAACATCGGCGGGCCGATCCAGATCGCCACCGAGGCGGGGCGCCAGGCCAAGGAGGGCGTCGGCGCGCTCGTCCTCTTCACGGCCTACATCAGCGTGAACCTCGCCGTCCTGAACCTGCTACCCGTTCCCATGCTCGACGGCGGGCATCTCTTCTTCTTCGTCATCGAGGCGGTGCTCGGCCGACCGCTCTCACTCAAGAAGCGCGAGGCGGCCCAGCAGCTCGGGTTCGTTTTGCTGATGCTTCTCATGGCGTACGCGCTCTACAATGACCTGGTGCGGATCGACGCGTTCAAAATCTTCCGATAGGACGGGGCGATGATCACACGGCGGAAGACGCGGCAGCTACAGCTGGGCAACGTCAAGGTGGGCGGCGGCGCGCCGATCACGGTGCAGTCGATGACCAAGACCGACACGCGCGATGTCCAGGCGACGCTGCTCGAGATCTGGTCGCTCGAGGCGGCGGGCTGCGACATCGTCCGGTGCGCCGTGCCCGTCCGGGAGGCCGCCGAGAAGCTCGGCGAGATCAGACGGCAGATCCGCATCCCGCTCGTGGCCGACATCCACTTCAACTACAAGCTCGCGCTCATGGCCCTCGAGCAAGGGGTGGACGGCCTGCGCCTGAACCCGGGTAACATCGGCGGCAAGCCGTTCGTCCAGGAGGTCGTGAACCTCGCGAAGGACAAGCGGATCCCGGTCCGGATCGGGGTCAACGCGGGCTCCCTCGAGAAGGACCTGCTGGCGAAGTACAACGGCCCGACGCCGGAGGGCATGGTCGAGTCCGCGCTCCGCCACATCCGCATCCTCGAGGACTGCAACTATCCCGAGATGAAGGTTTCGCTGAAGGCGTCCGACCCGCGCATGATGATCGAGGCGTACCGGATGCTCGCCGACCAGGTCGAGTACCCGTTCCACCTCGGTGTCACGGAAGCGGGCACGCCCGGCGTCGGCACGATCAAGTCGGCGGTCGGGCTGGGCGCGCTCCTGTCCGAGGGCATCGGCGACACGATCCGCGTCTCGCTCTCGGCCGATCCGACCGAGGAAGTGCGGGTCGGGATCGATATCCTGAAATCGCTCGGGCTCAGGAAGGGCGGCCTCACGTTCGTGTCGTGTCCCTCGTGCGGGCGCGCCGACGTCGACCTGGTCAAGCTCGCGAAGGAAGTCGAGGACGAGTTCCGCGGCCTGAACGAGGAGATCCACATCGCGGTCATGGGCTGCGAGGTCAACGGTCCCGGCGAGGCGCGCGCGGCGGACATCGGTGTCGCCGGCGGGCGCGGGATCGGGCTCATCTTCAAGGGCGGCGAGGTCATCCGCAAGGTGGCCGAGAAGGACATCGTCAAGACGATGCGCGAAGAGGTCGACAAATTCATCGCCGAGCGTCGCGCGGCGAAGGCGGCGGCGGTCCCGGACTGATGGGGCAGTACCGGACCCACGTCTTCGTGTGCACCTCGGGCGATACCTGCCCGACGCAGGGTGACGTTGAGCAGTTCGTGAAGTACCTCCGCGGCGAGGCGGCCAAGGCCGGCCTCAAGGACGAGGTCAGGATTAACAAGGCGGGCTGCTTCTCGCAATGCGGCCACGGCCCGATGATGGTGGTCTACCCCGAGGACGTCTGGTACGGCGGCGTCTCTGCGGCGGACCTCACGGAGATCTTCGAGTCGCACATCGTGGGCGGCAAGCCCGTCGACCGTCTCCGCTACCAGCCGGGCGTCAAAGGGGCCAACAAGAAGAAGGACGCGAAGTAACCGTGCGCCGGTCGAAGTCGCTCGTCCCGACGCTACGGGAAGATCCCGCCGACGCCGAAGCGCTCAGTCACCGGCTCATGCTCCGCGCGGGGCTCGTCCGGCAGCTCGCCGCCGGGATCTACGTCTACCTGCCGCTCGGTCAGCGCGTGCTCGACAAGGTCAACACGATCGTCCGCGAGGAGATGAACGCGATCGGCGGGCAGGAGATCACGATGCCCGTCGTCCAGCCCGCCGAGCTCTGGCAGCAGTCGGGGCGGTGGGAGGGCATCAACGAGATGTTCAAGCTGAAGGACCGTTGGGGGCGCGACCTCTGCCTCGGCATGACGCACGAGGAGGTCGTGGCGTGGCTCGCCGCGCACGAGATCCGCTCGTACAGGGACCTGCCGCAGATCTGGTATCAGATCCAGACCAAGGAGCGGGACGAGGCGCGGCCACGCTCGGGCGTCCTCCGGACGCGCGAGTTCCTCATGAAGGACTCCTACACGCTCGACCCCGACGTCGCGGCGCTCGACCGATCGTATGCCGCGCACGAGCGGGCCTACCGGCGGATCTTCGATCGCTGCGGCCTGCGCTACTACGTCGTGCAGTCGGACACCGGCATGATGGGCGGCCTCGGCTCGCACGAGTTCATGGCGCCGAGCGCGGCGGGTGAGGATGAGGTGGCGCTGTGCGCGGGATGCGGCTACGCCGCCAACGTCGAGCTGGCGCGCGGTGTCCCCGCGGCGCCCGCGTTCCCCGCCTGGACGCGCCAGGAGGTGGCCACGCCGAACGTGCGCACGATCGCCGAGGTGTCGCAGCTCCTCGGGATCGATCCGCGGCTCACGCTCAAGTCGCTCCTCTATGTCGCGAAGACCTCGGGACCGGTCCTCGTCCTCGTGCGTGGCGATCACGCGCTCCACGAGCGGAAGCTCGCGCGCGCGCTCGGCGAGGAATTTCGCGCCGCGCACCCGGACGAGGTGCGCGGCGCGCTGGGCGCGCCGGTGGGTTCCGTCGGGCCGGTCGGCGCCCGCGTGCCGATCGTGGCCGACGAGGCGCTCCGGACCGGGACATACGTCGTCGGCGCCAACCGCGAAGGCTTCCACCTGAAGGGTGTCGCGCCGGGCCGCGACTTCGAGTGCCGGTTCGCCGATCTCCACGCGGTGGCGCCCGGCGAGGCATGCACGGTCTGCGGCAAGCCGCTCGCGGTCGAGCGCGTCATCGAGATCGGCAACATCTTCAAGCTCGGCACGAAATACTCGGTGCCCCTCAAGGCAACGTACCTCGACGAGGCGGGGCGCGAGCAGCCGATCGTGATGGGTAGCTATGGGATCGGTCCCGCGCGTATCGCCGCGGCGGCGATCGAGCAGCTCGCCGACCAGGACGGCGTCGTCTGGCCGTGGTCGATCGCGCCCTTCCAGGTCTATGTCGTCGTCGTCTCGGTGAAGGACGCGGCCCAGCTCGGCGCGGCCGAGCAGATCTACGGGGAGTGCTGGCGGCAAGGGCTCGAGGCGATCCTCGACGACCGGGACGAGCGCCCCGGCGTGAAGTTCAAGGACGCCGACCTCCTCGGCATTCCGGTCCGCATCACCGTCGGTAACTCCTTCGTGAAGGAGGGGCTCGTCGAGGTCCGGAGCCGCCGGACGCGCCAGGAGCGTCGCGTCGGCCAGGGCGAGGTCGTGGCGGCCGTGCGCGCCATGGAGGCCGAGGAGCGTCGGATGTAGTCCCTCGCACGTGCCCCGAGGCACGCTGAGCCTTGCCACGGCAGCTGATACGTGCTAAATTCCTGAAAAAGTGGGCGTCGCCCGCTTTTTTTAGTTTTGCCCACGGTCAAGGGGAACAGCCCAATGGATGACGTGGAGCGGGCCGACCAGATCGAGGAGGTGGTCACGCCCGTGCTTCGCGACCACGGGCTCCAGCTGGTCGATCTGGAGTGGCGTGCCCTGCGGCCGCGCTCGGTCCTGCGCGTGTACGTCGACAAGCCCGGTGGCGTGGGCATCGGCGACTGCGAGCGGGCGAGCCACGAGATCGGCGACGTGCTCGACGCGGCGGCGCTCATCGAGGGCACGTACGATCTCGAGGTGTCCTCCCCTGGACTCGACCGGCAGCTCCGGAAGGACCGCGAGTTCCGCTGGGCCGTGGGCCGTCGCGTCAGGTGCTGGCTCGCGGGCGGTAAGGAGGTGCGCGGCCGGCTCGCTGCGGTCGAGCCCGACCGGCTCGTCCTCGAGCGGGACGGAGGACGGGTGGAGTTGCCGCGCGGAGCGTTGACGAAGGCGCGCCTAGAGGCGGAGGTCCCCTGGCCCCGCAAGGCGTAGAATCCCGGATAGGTGCCGGGCACGATGAACCGAGAGTTGATCAATGTCATCGAGCAGATCGGGCGTGAGAAGGGGATCGACAAGGAGATCCTCTTCGAGGCGCTGGAGTCTGCCCTGCTCTCGGCCTCCCGCAAGACACTCGGTCCGGCCGAGAACTTCCGGATGCACATCGACCGCAAGAGCGGCGACCTCCGCGTGTACTGCCGCAAGAAGGTCGTCGGCGAAGTCACCGACGATAAGCTCGAGATCAGCCTGGAGGACGCTAAAGCCCTGAACAAGGACGCCGAGCTCGACGACGAGCTGGAGCTCGAGCAGGAGCGCCCGCCGCAGGACTTCGGGCGGATCGCGGCCCAGACGGCCAAGCAGGTGATCCTCCAGAAGGTGCGGGATGCCGAGCGTGAGGGGATCTACTCCGAGTTCGCGGGCAAGGAGGGGCAGATTCTGCGCGGGGTGGTCCATCGCATCGAGAAGCGCAACGTGATCCTCGAGATCGGCAAGGCGGAGGCGATCCTGCCGGAGCGCGAGCAGATCCCCGGCGAGCGCTACAACCCCGGCGACCGGATCCGCGCGTACGTGCTCGAGGTGCGCCGGACCGCGAAGGGGCCACAGATCTCGCTCTCGCGCACGCACCCGGGGTACCTCGCCCGGCTGTTCGAGACGGAGATCCCCGAGATCCAGGAGGGGATCGTCCTCGTGAAGGCCACGGCGCGGGAGGCCGGCGAGCGCGCGAAGGTGGCGGTCGCCTCGACGAAGCGCGACGTCGACCCGATCGGAGCCTGTGTCGGCCTGCGCGGGACCCGGATCCAGGTGATCAGCCGGGAGCTGCGCGGCGAGAAGATTGACATCATCGAGTGGTCGCACGACCCGGCCACGTTCGTCGCGCGGGCTCTGTCTCCGGCGAAGGTGTCGTCGGTGACGATCGCCGAGCCGGGCGAGCTCGACACCCAGCCCTCGGCGCTCGTCATCGTGCCGGATAATCAGCTCTCGCTGGCGATCGGCAAGAAGGGGCAGAACGCGCGCCTGGCCGCGAAGCTCACGGGCATGCGCATCGACATCAAGAGCGAGTCGGAGGTCGAGGCCGAGCGGGCGCCGGTCGCCGACCCGGTCGCGGATCGCGCGGCGCTCGACGCGCTCGCCGGGATGACGCCCGAGGCGGCGGCGGCGCTCAGCGCCGCGGGGCTCGGGTCACCCGCGGCGGTCGCGAAGGCGGGGCGCGAGAGGCTCGCCGCCGTGGCGGAGGTCGGCGACCGCGCGGAGCAGATCCACGCGGCGGCCGAAGCCTGGGTGGCGCGGAAGACGCCCGTGGCGGACGTCGGTCCCGGCCCGGCGCCCGCGGAGCCAGCGGCCTCGCCATGAAGCGCGAGCCCGGCCGCACCTGTCTCGGCTGCCGGCGCGTGCTACCGCGGCGCGCGCTCGTGCGTCTCGTGCGCGGGGACGACGGCGTCGTCGTGGCCGATGCGCGTGGCTCGACGGCGGGACGCGGCGCCTGGGTGTGCCCGGTCGAGGCGTGCCTGGCGCGCGCGCTGCAGCGGGGCCGATTGAGCCACGCGTTCAGGAAGCCGTGTGACGTCGGCAAGGATGTCCTCGAACTGGTGCGGGGGAGGTGAGGGAGCTGTGGCGGCGAAGATCAAGCTGATGGAACTCGCGAAGGAGCTCGGCGTGACCAGCAAGGAGTTGATGGTCGCGGCCGAGGAGATGGGTCACAAGGGCGTACGCGCCATGAGCCCCCTCGAGTCGACGCTCGCGAACGCGCTGAGACTCAAGCTCGGCAAGGGGCGCGACCTCCCCGAGGAGCCGAAGCCGAAGCGTGTCGCCAAGCCGAAGGCGCCGGCCGACGCCGTCGGGGCGATCGACGGTGCGCCGGTCAAGAAGCGGACAACGCGCGGAAAGAAGGGCACCGAGGTCGAGCTGGAGGAGGTGCCCGCCGAGGTCAAGCCCGCCGCCACGATCGTCAAGCCGAAGCCCGCGGTGCCCACGCCCGACATCGGCCCGGAGACGCCGCCGCTGGTCGTCAAGCGCGAGCCCGAGGTCGCGCTCGAGCCCTCGCCCATCGCACCCGTCGCCGAGCCGCCCGCGGCCGTCAAGCCCGCCGCGGCAGCCGCGCCGCCACCCGCGGCGCCGCAGGTGAAGAAGCCCGAGCCCAAGATCGTGCCCTTCCGGCCCCTCGAGCGCCCGGCCCCGACGGCGCCGCCGTCGCGGCCTTCGCGGCAGCCCGCGGGCCCGTTCGCACCGCCGCGCGTGACCACGGCCCCGCCGCGGCCCGCGGTGCCTCCGGCCGCGGCGCGACCCCAGCAGCCCGCGCCGGCCGCCGCGTCGGCGGCCCCGGCCGCAGCGGCGCGTCCGGCCGCGGCGGCGGCGACCGTCGTCGAGGCGGCGCCCGCGCCGCCGACCGAGGTCAAGCGTGAGCTCATCCGGGTGCCCGAATCCGTCACCGTCGGCGAGCTCGCCGAGAAGATGCGACGCAAATCGGGCGAGGTTATCAAGGCCCTGCTCGAGCTCGGCGTGATGGCGACGGTGAACGAGCTGCTCGATGCGACCGCCGCGAAGCTCGTCGCCGACAAGTTCAGCTTCGACGTCGAGATCCGCTCGGTCGAGGGCGAAGTGCTCGACGAGGAGGACTCCGACCCCGCGCAGCTGAAGCTGCGCCCGCCCGTCGTCACCGTCATGGGCCACGTCGACCACGGCAAGACGTCCCTGCTCGACGCGATCCGGAAGGCACGCGTCGCCGAGAAAGAGTTCGGGGGAATCACGCAACATATCGGGGCCTACCAGGTGGAGACCCGGCACGGCAAGGTCACGTTCCTCGACACGCCGGGCCACGAGGCGTTCACGGCGATGCGCGCCCGCGGGGCCCAGG
>WNGC01001901.1_pt1 | contig 16420 bp, 12 predicted proteins | sample 5400051 | NCBI WGS metagenome assembly WNGC01 (sample SAMN13153368, study PRJNA577476) | soil metagenome | isolation source: 20 cm soil or saprolite under grassland replicate 2 | place: USA:California | collected 2016-06-15
CGTGGATATCCTCGTCAACAACGCCGGCGCGGCGCACAGCGCACCGCTCGGCAAGATCACGCTGGAAGATTGGAATCGGGTGCTCGCCGTGAACGCGACTGGTACGTTTCTCTGTACGCAGGCGTTCATTCCGGCGATGGTTATGCGCAAGCAGGGATCGGTCGTGAATGTCGCGTCGGTTGCTGGATTGGCGGGCGCTCGTTACATCGCCGCGTACGCGGCCGCGAAGCACGCCGTGATTGGCTTGACGCGGAGCGTCGCCGCGGAGCTCGAGGGCACCAAGGTGACCTGCAACGCCGTCTGCCCCGGATTTGTGGACACGGAGATGACGAAGGAGTCTGTTGCGCGGGTCGGCGCAAAAACGGGCAAGACGCCAGCGGAAACGCTCACCGCTATGCTCGGCTCGGCGGGCCAGCAACGGCTCATCACGCCGGACGAGGTCGCGCAGGCGGTCCTGAGGCTGTGTGACCCGCACGGCCAGCGGCCGAACGGCAAGGCCATCACGATCGCAGGCTAGGAGGACCATGGCGTTCGAGATCATCAATCCTGACGCGTTTGGAGCGCGGCCGAGCGGGTGGAATCACGGCATGCTGAGCGAGAAGGGCGGCCGCATTCTGTTCGTCGCCGGCCAGATCGTTCCCGTCGGCGATTTCGTGACGCAGTGGGACGGCGCGCTGGGACGCGTGATGGAGGTCGTGCGGTCGGCCGGCGGGAAGCCCGAGAATATCGGCCGTATGGTCGTGTACGTCACCGACCGCCCCGCGTATCTCGCGAACCTCACGCCGCTCGGCCAAGTGCACCGCAAGCATATGGGCCGCCACTACTGCGCCATGGCCGTCGTCGAAGTCAAGTCGCTCGTGGATTCCAAGGCTCTCGTCGAGATCGAAGCGGTGGCGGTGCTATGAGCTATCGGCTATCGGCTATCGGCTATCAGGTAGATGCAAACACGCAGGTGGCAACGATCACGTTGAATCGCCCCGAGCGGCTCAATGCACTGACGTTCGAGGTTTATAATGAGCTGCGCGACACATTCCAGCGGCTCGACAGCGAACCCGGCGTGCGCGCGATCATCATCACGGGTGCGGGGCGCGCGTTCTGCTCAGGCGGCGACGTCGAGGACATCATCGGGGCGCTGCTCGGCAAGGACCTCACGGCGCTGCAGGAGTTCACGCGCCTCACCTGCGACCTCATTCTCGCCATGCGGCGCTGCCGCCGGCCGATCGTCGGCGCGCTCAACGGCACCGTCGCCGGCGCGGGAGCCGTCATCGCCGCTGCCTGCGACATTCGAGTGGCCGCCGAGTCGGCGAGGATTGCGTTCCTCTTTACCAAGGTCGGACTCTCGGGCGCCGACATGGGCGCGGCCTGGCTGCTGCCGCGCATCGTTGGGTACGGCCACGCCACGGAAATGCTGCTCACGGGCGACTTCATGGACGCAAAACGGGCGTACGAGATCGGGCTCTACAACCGCGTCGTGCCGCAGGCGCAGGTCTTGCCGGAGGCGCGCGCGGTCGCCGAAAAACTGGCGCGCGCGCCGTCGGCAGCCTTGGGGGTCACGAAACAGGCGCTCGAGGCGGAAGCCGCACTCGACCTGGACGCCGCGCTGGCGTACGAGGCCGAAGTGCAGGCGCAGCTCATGCAGGGACCGAACTTCCGCGAAGCGCACGACGCATTCCGCGCCAAGCGCGACCCCAAGTTCATCTGATGGTGGACACGGCGCCGGTCCGCGCATTTCTCGACGAGAAGCACGTGACGCTCGCGGCGCGCGTCAGCGACTTCGCCACGCGCGTACTCGCGCCGCTGGCCGAGCCCAAGGATGACGCGACCGCGCGCCAGGAGGCGCGCGAGCTCCTCGGGAAACTCGGCGCCGCAGGCTGGTTGCTGCCGATTCGCGATCAAGATTGGCGCGCGTGCTGCATCGTCCGCGAAGCGCTCGCCGCTGCGTCCCCCCTCGCCGACGCCGTGTTCGCGTTGCAGGCACTTGGCGTCGTTCCCATGCTGCTCTCGGCGAACGACGCGATGCGCAAACGCTGGCTCGAGCCGGCGATTCAGGGTCACGCGATGGCGTCGTTCGCGATGACGGAGCCCGACGCCGGCTCCGATGTCGCGTCGCTGGGCGCGACCGCGGAACCGAACGGCGACGGGTATGTCCTCTCAGGCACCAAAACCTTCATCTCCAATGCCGGCATCGCGGACTTCTATACCGTCTTCGCCACCACCGACCGCGCCAAGAAGGACAAGGGCATCGGGTGTTTCGTCGTCGCGGCCGACACACCGGGACTGCGATTCGTGCGGCCGCTGCTTCTGTCCTCGCCGCACCCGCTCGGCGAGATCGCGCTGCAGCGGGCGGTGGTGCCGAGCGAGTGCCGGCTCGATGCGCCACAGGAAGGGTTCAAGCTGGGGCTGGCCACGCTCGACCGGTTGCGCGCGACCGTCGGCGCCGCGGCGTGCGGCATGGCGAGTCGCGCATTGGCCGAAGCGCTCGCGCACGCCAAGTCGCGCCAGCAGTTCGGCCGGCCGCTCGCGGACTTCCAGCTGATCCAGGAGAAACTGGCCCGCATGGCGACCGATCTCACGGCGGCGCGGCTGCTCGTCTATCGCGCGGCGTGGGAAAAGGATCGCGGCGCGGCGCGCGTCACGCTCGAAGCCGCGATGGCGAAGGCGTTCGCGACCGAAGCCGCGCAGCGCATTGTCGATGACGCGGTCCAGATCCTGGGCGGCCGTGGTGTCCTGGCGGATCATCCGGTCGACCGGCTCTATCGCTCCGTGCGCGCGCTACGGATTTACGAAGGGACGACGGAGATCCAGCACCTCATCATCGCGGGACAGCTCATCAAGTGAGAATCGTCACGATCGGCGGCGGGCCGGCAGCGCTGTACCTCGGCATTCTGATGAAGAAGGCCTCTCCGAAGCACGAGATCACGATTCTCGAGCGCAATCGTCTGGACGACACCTACGGGTTCGGCGTCGTGTTCTCCGACGCGACACAGAACAATCTGGCCGCCGCCGATCCCGAGACCTACGACGCGATGGCCAGCCATTTCGCGCACTGGGACAACATCGACGTCCATTACCGCGGCCTCGTGATCACGTCGAGCGGCCATGGATTCAGCGGGCTGTCGCGTCGAGCGCTCCTGGGGGTGTTAGGCCAGCGGTGTGAGGAGCTGGGGGTGTGCATCGAAGTCGGCACTGAAGTCACCGATCCGGCGGTGTATGCCGACGCGGATCTCGTGGTGGGTGCCGACGGCTTCAACAGTACGGTTCGGGGACGATTCGCCGAGCAGTTTCAGCCGTCGTTTGACGAGCGGCCCAACCGCTTCGTCTGGCTCGGTACGACCCGTCCCTTCCCGGCCTTCACGTTCTACTTCAAGCGCGACAAGCACGGCCTGTGGCGGGTGCACGCCTACCAGTACGAGCAGGGGCATTCGACGTTCATCGTCGAGACGACCGACGCGGTGTGGCGCACGGCGGGGCTCGACAAGGCGACTGAGGACGAGACCGTCGCGTTCTGCGAAGCGTTGTTCAAGGAAGAGCTCGAGGGCCATCGTCTCCACCAGAACCGGTCACTGTGGCGAAACTTCGTCACGATCAAGAACGCCGCGTGGTCGCACGGGAACGTGGTCCTGGTCGGCGATGCGGCGCATACCGCGCATTTCTCCGTGGGCTCCGGGACCAAGCTTGCGATTGAAGACGCGATCGCGCTGGCGGGGGCGCTGCAGCGGCATCCCGACGTGCATACCGCGCTGACCGCATACGAGGCGGAGCGCCGGCCGGCGGTCGAGAGTCTCCAGCGCGCCGCGCAGGTCAGCCTGCAATGGTTCGAGGACACCGAGCGCTACATGAGCCTCGAGCCGCCGCAGTTCGCGTTCAACCTGCTCACGCGGAGCCTGCGCATCACGCACGACAATCTGAAGGTGCGCGACCCGAAATTCGTGGAAGAGATCGACCAGTGGTACGCCGATCAAGCGGCAACGCAGTCCCACGTACCACTAACCACGCACCACGCACCGGCTTCTGACGTACCACGCACCACGCACCACGCACCTCCGCCCATGTTCACGCCCTTCAAGCTGCGCGACCTGGTATTGAGCAATCGGGTAGTGGTGAGTCCCATGTGCCAGTACGTCGCGGAGGACGGGATGCCGAACGAGTGGCATCTCGTGCACTTGGGGAGTCGAGCCATCGGCGGCGCGGGACTCGTGTTCAGCGAGATGACCGACGTTTCCCGCGAGGCGCGGATTTCGCCGGGATGCACCGGGATGTACAAGCCAGAACATGTAACGGCGTGGAAGAGAATCGTCGAATTCATACGTCTGAATACTTCGTCGAAAATCGGCGTACAACTCGGCCACGCGGGTCGCAAGGCGTCCACGCAGCGCATGTGGGAAGGCATGGACGAACCGCTGCCGGAAGGAAACTGGCCGATCATCTCGGCATCCCCGCTGCCCTATTTCCCGTACAGCCAGGTACCCAAAGAGATGACTCGCGCTGACATGGATGAAGTGAAGGCAGATTTCGTCCGGGCGGCGCTGATGTCGAATGACGCCGGCTTTGACCTGCTCGAGCTGCATATGGCACACGGCTATCTGCTCGCGAGTTTCATCTCGCCGCTCACGAACCAGCGGACGGACCAGTACGGCGGCTCGCTCGAGAATCGCATGCGGTTTCCGCTCGAGGTGTTCGACGCGGTGCGCGGCGTCTGGCCCGCCCACAAGCCGATGTCGGTGCGCATCTCGGCGGTCGACTGGGCGCCGGGCGGAATGCGTCCGGCCGATTCGGTGGAAGTCGCCCGCATGCTCAAGGCGCACGGCTGCGACATTACGGACGTCTCGGCGGGACAGACCGTCGCCGATGCCAAGCCGCAGTACGGGCGACAATTTCAGACCCCGTTTGCGGACCGGATCCGTCACGAAGTCGGCATCGCCACGATGGCGGTCGGCAACATTTCGTCGTATCAAGATGTGAACACGATTCTCGCGGCCGGCCGCGCCGATCTGTGCGTGTTGGCCCGCGCGCACCTGTGGGATCCTTACTGGACTCGGCATGCGGCCTATGAACAGGGATATCCGCTCCCCTGGCCGGACCCGTATGCAACGTTGAATCGGTATAGGCCCCGAACTTGAGGAGTCAGGAGTCTGGATTCAGGAGCCTGGGATGAATCCCTGACTCCCGACTCCAGACTCCTGAATCCGGGACAACCATGACCGTCACGTACTCCAGCTACCTGAAGCTCGACGAACTCTTGTCACTCCAGCAGCCGCGCCCCGGCGAGTTGGAGCATGACGAGACGCTCTTTGTGATCATCCATCAGGTCTATGAGCTGTGGTTCAAGGAAGTGCTCCACGAGCTCGACTATCTCCAGAAGCGCTTGCGGGCGAACGACACGCCGCTTGCCAGCGCCACGCTCAAGCGTGTGCTCACGATCCTCAAGACCCTGGTCGCGCAAATCGACGTGCTCGAAACAATCACGCCCCTCAACTTCCTGGCGTTTCGCGATCGCCTTGAATCGGGGAGCGGATTTCAGTCGCATCAATTTCGCGAGATCGAATTCATTCTCGGCAAGAAGGCTCGTCCGTCGTTTGAGCGATATCCCGAAGGCAGTGTCAGTAGAGAGAGAGTCCAGAGCAGATTCAACCAGCCAACGCTGTGGGACGCGTTCCTTCATTATCTCGCCGCGAACGAATACCGAGTACCGCAGACCTTGCTTCAGAGAGATTACAGCAAGGGCTACGAACCGTCACCCGAGGTTCAGCGCATTCTCGTCGAGGTCTACAGGAAGAATCCGACGGTCTCCCAGATCGTCGAGCGGCTGGTGGATCTGGATGAGGGATTCATGGAGTGGCGGTATCGGCATGTGAAGATGGTGCAGCGGACGATTGGGACGAAGCCTGGTACAGGCGGTTCCGCCGGCGCTGAGTATCTGCTGACCACGCTCAATCAGCCCGCGTTTCCGGATTTGTGGGCGATTCGGGCTGAGCTGTGATGGCGGCGAGGGGGCGGCGAGGTGAGGCGGCGGCGAAGGGCGGCAGAGGCTTGATCAATCCTGAAGAGCTGGCGAAGCACTACACTCGTTTCCGGGTCAGTGAGCGAATTCTTTTGACCGGGCATTCTCATCAAGCCTGGCCCGATGTGGCCTTCGAAGCCCAACAACAAGCATGGTTGGACGCAGCGGAATACGTCGATGATGTGTGGGAGAAGGCGTTCGAGAAGGCGAACGAGGTGCGGCGGGGGTTCGCGCGGCTCCTGGACGATACGCCCGAGCGCATCGCGCTCGCGCAAAACACGCATGAGCTCGTCGTGCGGTTCCTGTCGGCGCTTCCCCTCGGCAAGCGCCCGCAACTGGTGACGACAGACGCCGAGTTTCACACCATCCGTCGCCAGCTGGATCGCTTAGCGGAAGAAGGCATCGAGGTCATCAAGGTGCCGGCGTTGCCGGCGGCGACGTTGGCCGAGCGCCTGGCGATATCGGTGGACGATCGTACCGCGGCCGTGCTCGTGTCCGCGGTGCTTTACACGAACGCCCACGTCGTCCCGCATCTCCAGGTCGTCCAGCAGGCCTGCGAGCGAGTGGGCGCCGAACTGCTGGTGGACGCGTATCACGCGCTCAACGTCGTGCCGTTTTCCCTTATAGATGAAGGACTGCACCGTGCGTACGTAGTCGGAGGTGGCTACAAATACTGCCAGCTCGGCCCCGGCAACGCGTTTCTGAGGTTTCCGCAGGAGTCCGATCTGCGGCCGGTCGTCACCGGCTGGTTCAGCGAATTCGCAGACCTCAGCCGCGCACCGGCTGGTGGTCGTGTCGCGTATGGTCCAGGGCCCGCGCGATTTGCGGGTGCGACCTACGACTTTACGAGCCACTATCGAGCGGCGGCCGTCTTCAAGTTCTTCGAAGACCAGAAGCTCACGCCGCCGAAGCTGCGCGAGCTGAACCAACATCAGATGGCGATTCTGTCTGGTGGCTCGAGGAACGATGGAATTGGTGGGTTTCTGGCTATCCCGGCGCCGCGGGCTGGGAAGATTCAAAAAGCCTTACGCAAGAAGAACATCTGGACCGACTATCGGGGAGAGATGTTGCGGCTGGGTCCGGCGCCATACGTCACGGACGATCAACTGCACGTCGCGCTGAAAGCGCTGCACAACGCGTAGCTCGGACCCGATTAGTCTGATCGCGCGTTTCATGGCCCGTGACACACCGGCGATCAGGGATAGCTCCATGCTCAATGCTGGCCACTCCGTTGCAGCCGCGGGACGGTCACACTGTCGGCATCAGCATCAGTTTTGAGAATCCGTGGCGTCAGGAACAAGTACAGCTCCGTGCGATTCGTCTTTCTATCCGCGCCCGAATAGGCCCCCAATGAACGGCAGCCCTGACAGAATCGGCACGCCGCCTTGCGTCGCATCCTTCTGCAGGAGTCGCTCCGAAAGAGACTTTAACCCCGGCGCAGCGACGCAGTTGGGTGGCATGGGTGCGGGAGGCGTTCCGCATCTCGAGTCGGGCCGCCTGTCCTGCGACCGGGGTGGGCCGTTCGTTCATCGCGTATCGGAGCCGCCGTCCGCCGCGGGACGCGCTGCGGCGGCTGCTGCGCGAGCTTGCGGCCGCGCGCGTGAGCTATGGGTATCTGCGGCTGCACACCCTGCTATGCCGCGAGGGTGGGCGGTGAATCACAAACGCGTGTATCGCCTATACCGCCTGGAAGAGCTGCAGCTGCGGCGCAGACGGCCGCGGCGCCGGCGCAGTGCCGTCCCACGCGATCCGCGGCTCGTGGCGACCCAGGCGAATGAAATCTGGGCGATGGATTTCATGCACGATGCACTCGCCGATGGGCGGCTCGTGCGCGTGCTGACGCTGATCGATACCCACACGCGCGAATGTCTGGCGCTCTGTGCCCAGCCGCGCTTCACGGGCGAGGCTGTTGTAGGCGTGCTCCAGGAGCTCGGCAAGCGGCGGTCATTGCCGCAACGGATCACCGTCGACAATGGCACGGAATTCAGCTCTCGCGCGCTCGATGCGTGGGCCTTCTGGAATCAGGTGCAGCTGGATTTCAGCCGTCCGGGCAAGCCGATGGACAATTGCCTGACCGAAGCGTTAAACGGCTCGGTGCGGCGAGAGTGCCTATCGCAACATTGGTTTACCTCGATCGCCGAGGCCCAGCAGACTCTCGATGCGTGGAAGGTCGAGTACAACACCGAGCGGCCGCATCAGAGCTTAGCGAATCGGTCGCCGGCTGAATTCCCGAGAGGAGGTCACTTCACCCCAGGCCTCAACCGACTGCTTTCCTGCCCCTCATGATGGTCCAAGTTCGGGGAGACCTGCCAGGGGCGCGTCGCCGTTGCGCGATGGACAGAGCGTCGAGAATGCATTCTCTTACTCTTCGAACCCTGGCCGATCATTCCATTCGGGCAAGAACGGGTCTTGGCATGCCGCTTGATTCAGATCGATGCGGCATGACCGATGGTCTTTGCACCCGCAGGCGTTCACCGCATCAAAGTACGACGCCGTCTTTGGAACGAGGAGGTCGGCGTTGTAGGGGCTTGCGTCGTCCAGACTCAAGTAGTCTAATCCTCCCAATCAACCAGCATTCCCACGTTGACAATCGAGTTCCGCACCAGCTGCTCCGCCTCCTCCCTTCGCGAGCAGTTAACGGTTAGGGTGAAGGAAGAGGACTGCAGGGAAAGCCGCATTACCCCAGAGGCAAGGGCTTCTCTGAACAACGCGTGATCGCGTGCTACCGAAGAGAATGCGCTAACCGTGCGAAGGTGATGTCGCTCGTGATCCTTTGGCAATGCCCACAATGCGAGCGGGTAGAGAAGTGCCTCTCGTGCTCTGCGACCCAGTTCCGTAAACAGATGCTCGATGTCCTCATACGTTCTCACCCAGCGAGGCCAACAGTCTGAGTCCGTGATATCGGGTGGTGCTTCTACGTAGATCGTATAGTTCCCGCCAATTAGCTGAGCGGCTAATTGGCGCCCTAGCTTCGGGACGTGCTCCAAAATGAAGAGTGTGGAGAATTCTCTGAGGTTCTCCGCCCCAAGCAGATTGTTGTTCACTATGTCGATGAGAACCGCGCAAGTAGCGCCCACGTCGCCCTCGCACCCGTGATGTACGGATACAGTGAGTCGGTACCCATCTGGTTTTCGGATCACTGATTTCGTCATGGAAACACGGGTACGAATTCGAAGTTGAAGTTCATGATGGGAGCCGTTCCAAAGCTCGGGATTGTTGGCATCATACCCGGAGCGATGCCGAAACCTGGTATAAAAACGCCGTTCGGATAGCCATCAAATGAATAATTCCTCTGAGGCCCATACCGCATCTGCGGCTCTGGAAGCGGTTCTTTCGCTAGGCTCGTCGCTTGGTTGCGAAGGCGCCGAAAGTCGTTGTCATCATCATCGCACCCACTAGGATCTCGATGATAGGCATCTAGTTGCTTATTCACATTAGTGCGCAGATTCGTGATTCGATTGAAGTGATCTTCGTCCGCAATACCCCGCCGGTACGAATTCTTGTATTGAACAATTGTGAACGCCAGGTTTTGAAGCTGGTGGGCTAACTTCTGCAGACGACCCGGACAAGGCTTCAATCCAAATGGATCAGAGAAGTTGAGACATCTATTCTCGGTTGACCCGACCCGCAAGCACGTAGTCGCTTCTCCGGCTCCCACTCTCGAGAGCCGCGCCATGACCCCCGATCAGAAAGCCGCCTTCGCCCGCACCTTCTCCGTACACGTCGGTGTCGATACCGGCAAGCGCTTCCACGCCTTGGTAGCACGCGGCCCCGATGGGGTGCGTCGTAAACCGCTGAAGGTGCTGGTCAGTCGCGAGGGGTTTGAGCGTGCCGATGCCGAGCTCCAGGCGCTGTTTCCCGACACCGAGCGGTCGCGGATGCTTATTGGCCTCGAGTTCGCGGGCCATCACGGATTCACGTTTGCTCACTTTCTCGCGAGCCGCGGCTACCCGATCGTGAATGTCCTGCCCGCGCACACCAAGCGCACGAAAGAGCTGGAGGACAACAGCCCGCTGAAGACCGACGCCAAAGACGCCGGCGTGATCTGCAAGCTCGTGAGCGATGGGACCTTTGTTCGCTTTCCGTTCCTCGAGTCGCCCTATGCGGAGCTGCGCGTCCTGGTGAGCTTCCGGCACCGGCTGGCCGTCGAAGCCACGCGATTCAAGAATCGCCTCCAGGGCCTGCTCGATCTTGCCTGGCCGGAGTTCGTTGCCCAGTTCTCGACGTTGGCCAAACACACGCCGATCGGCTTGCTCGAGCGCTGGCCGCTGCCACAAGACCTGCTCTCTGCGCATAAGGCGACGGTGCGGGCGTACGCGCGCAAGATCTCCAAGGGCAAGTTTGTCACCGAGCGGTTCGAGCGCCTCTACACGAGTGCCCAGCAGACGATCGCGCTCCCGCAAGCGACGGCCGAGCGCCGGATGGAAATCCAGGCGACGCTCGCGCGCTGGCGCCTGGTGCGCAAACAGATGGTCGAGGCCGAGGCCCGCATCTCAGAGCTCATGGCGCGCCTACCGGCGGCCCAAGCGCTACTCACGGTTCCCGAAGTGAGCGCCGTCTGCGCGGCCACGGTACTCGCCGAGCTCGGCACACCCGGGGACTACGCGCACCCACGCCAGGTCCTGAAGCTCGCCGGGATGAATCTGGTGGAGAAATCGAGCGGGTCGACGCAGGGCCGCCGGCGCCAGTCCAAGCGTGGCCGCCCGATGCTGCGCCGCCAGCTGTTCCTGCTCGCCGGTCGCTGGTGTCAGCGGCGTGGGCTCTTCCGGAGCTATTACGAAGCGATGCTGGCGCGCAATGGCGGGCTCAAGACCAAGGCCGTGTGTGCGATTGCGCGCAAGCTCGTCCCCCTGTTGCTCGCCGTGCTGCAGCGCGGGGAGCCGTTTGATCGAGCACGGTGGGATGCGGCACGACATCAGCCGGCATTGACGCACTGACTTGACCAAGAGCCGCGCGTGGTGCCGAGCTGGGTGCCCGGACCAAGCCTCGAGACGCCAAAGGCGATCTCCGCGTTCACTGATGGCTGGCCCGCTCGGTACGGACGAGCAGCGTCCATGAAGATGCGTCGGGCCCTGAGCTCCGACGATCTGTGAGGGTGACGCGACGTCCCGTTGCACGCAGCTCGTACGGCGCTCTTTGACAATCGCTGTGCATAATGTGAGCTTCGGGGAAGCGGTGGTGGGGTGACCTCCGCTTCCCCGCGTGGTGGAGCTTTGGCTCACGCCGATTCAGTGGGGACGGCCGAGCAATCGGCCGCCGGGCGATGCCCGTCTGAGGCACCCCACTACTTCGTCACTGAGGACGTCAGGCCCGGCGACCCCGTTGCGCCGACCAGGACCGGTGGAGAATCGACCCGCTTCTCTCATCAGCCCAAGCCCGAATCGCCCTGTGCTTCGCGAGGGCCAGCGTTAAGGTTGGCTGAGCTGAGCTGGGAGAGGAGGTCCGGAAGATCCCGTGGTGCCCGAGCGCGCGAGTTTAGACACGGCCGACGTCCTCACCAAGGCCCGATAACCTGGATGCGCCGTGAGCGCGTCAAGCCAGACCGGGCCAGCTGTTGCATGAGAGTATCTCATCAGGACCGGCGTGACTTTGTGTACGCGTGCAGTAGGGCGGTCCTCTCGTCTTGCAAGTTCAGCAAGCAGGTTTGATTCACAAAGGGTGCCATCGTCGCACCCTCCATGGAGTCTTCAATCAAGGCGCAGAATTGTCGCGCATAATCACCCCAAACCTGTCCCGCAGAGTCGAGAGAGGCGCGCTTCGAGCTCGCCAGTGCCCGTTCAGCTTCGTTAATCGCTCGATCGAGCTGCGTGCGCGATCTTACGAGTGCGCTGTCGACGCATTGGCGAATGGCCGTCGTGGTTTCCGCCTGTTTACACATACTGACCCGCGCGGACGCGGGATTAAAGTTTGAGTCGGGATTCAGCATGACTAAAGCACGCAGGCGATCGTGGTTGGCCATCAGACGGCACTGCAATCGCGCGTCACGTTGGTTAAAGGTCTCAGAGGCGCCGCATTCAAATGCGCGGTACCGCTGCCATTGTCGCGCGTTCGAATCCATGGTCGCGCGAAGGGATGAATCGAGATTGGCGCGTGCCAACATCGTTGCCTGCTGAATTGCCAATTCCTGCTGGGTAAGACTGTCCTGCTGGCACGCCGCATTGCAGGACGTCGCCTGAAGAACCAGTAGGGCTCGCAGCCCGAGACTCAAAATCATGTTCCCTCGCCTTAGGGAATCAGATAGGTAGTGACATTACCGTTGACTGTTGTAATCGCGCCATATGGATGCCCTAAGAGCATCTGCGTTTCAAACAGCCGACGGGTCAACAAGCCCGGAGCAAATACCCCACCCGAAGTCGTAAATCGCATCATCATCGAAGCCGCTCCCTGGAGATTCCCGCCATTTACTGCGTTGATGATGCCAGGACGGTTCGGACCGGCATTGAAGAAAAAGCTCCCTAAGGCATCTACTTGTGTCTGGTTCAGATCCGCGGTAATACGATTCAGACCGGGTTGCGCCACTCGCGCGATGTCCTTTTCGAACAGCTCGTCCATTGCCGCATCGGTCATTGGCTGTTCAAACTGTTCACCCCCACGGATGCGGTGACCGCATCCGATTGTAGCATTATCACCAACATCGGTATAGGAGGTACTGACGCACTTCTCGAACGACTTGATGAACTCCTTGCCGCCTTCACTGACCTTCTTCATGCTATCGGCTAGTAACCCGAAAGGATCCGAGAACGTGACTTCGCAAAGCCGTACAGGTTGAGCCCACCCGCGAGACCGATGGGATCTTCCTGCGTAAAGCGGCCCGTCTGTGGATCATAGTAGCGATTGCGATGATAACTAAGAGTCGACTTGTCCCGCTTGCTCTCGAGGATTGTTCCGAACCAGTTCTCCCCGAAGATACCGCGACGTCGGTCATAGGCCGACCACAAGTACGACCACACCACGTTGACGCAGTCCGTTGGAGACGTAGGGGGATGGCAGAGGGAGCGTGAGCCATCGGTGAAGACTCCGAGGGGGGCGTCGCCGTTACGGGTCCAGAAAGGCATCGTTGTGATCGGCCCCGCCACCTTCCACGGAATAGGCGCTCCGATGGTGTCGTCGTGCTGGTACTCGTAGTTGATGCGGGTGACGCCAATCGGCTGATCGATGCCGCGCCCTGGGATATACACCACTCGGCCAAAATACTGATTGCGATCGAGTGGGAAGGTGTCCTTTGCAGTGTAGAGGCTGGGGAGTTGGAGCGTTTGAGTATCGTTCTCGTATGCGGCGATTTCGTACGTGGAGTCTCCGCCCGGCATCTGAATCTCGGCAAGCTCCTGATTGCCGTTCCAAACGGTCCGGCGCAGCAGGCTAGTCTTGCACTCGATTGCCTCCCACCAAAAAGTCGCCCAGCCCTCGTTCACGCAGGACTTCCTGGACCAGACTAGGATCCGCCGGCCGAGCGCATCGTAGCGATACTCTTCAAAAGCGTACTTCGCGTACGGGGGGGGTTGATCGTGATCTACCGACCAGCGCCAATCGGCGGCACGCAGGGTTCCGTCGGCAGCATAGAACGTGGCACGCTCTTCTCCCGGACCGAACGTGAACTCCACGTTGCCTGCGGCGTCATACCTGAAATGCGTCGTCCCCGCGATCGTGTCACGTCCGATCCCTGCCTGATAGAATAATGTGTCTCGTGAGCTTGAGATCTGGGACTGGCCATTGTACGGCGGCAGTGTGTCGTACACCTCGGCCCGCTTGCGATTACTCAGTGCGTCCAACGTGTACGTCTCGGCCGTGACGTCTCGAACGTCGGGACCTCCATATTCTAGGTACCCATGCTGGGTGAGTTTCGACGTGGCAAGGTGTCCGAGACCTGAGTAGGTCAGCGTGAGTGTATCCTGGAATCCGATGGCGTCCACACTGCTCAATAAACCACCACGGTCATCGTAGCGGTACGCTGTGGCGCGAACCAGTGCGGGAAGACGCGGAAATGTCGGATCGAACGTGTTCCGTATCGTGTCAGTCGTAAGGCGCCCATCGGCATCGTAGGCAAAAGTCTCCGCATAGTCGCCCGGATACGTGAGCGAGGCGAGCTCTGTCCGACGATTATATCCGAACGTGTAGCGGCTGCCGCCTAAGTCGGTTACGGATTGTAGTTGCCCCGACTGCGGGTCGTAGGCAAAGGACATCGACGCCAACAATCCGGTGGCGCCGAGTTGTTGGGGAATCGCGAGCGAGGTGTCGCGGCCATCGAGATCGTAGGTGTGGCGCACGCCGTACCGGTGCCGTGTCCAATCGTCGCGCGCCGCGGTCTGAATCCACGAGCTGTCGGTCTCGATCAAGCCGACGGGATAATAGCTACGCTTGATCTTGGCGTCCGCGTTGTCGGCCGTAAGTAAACGACCGAGCAAATCATAGGTGAAGGTGTCGGTCTGTGCCGCGATCTGATACGCCGGATAGTCCGGTTGAGGTGGAAACGCGATTTGTGAGGGTCGGGGCCGATAGGAGACAGGCGGCAGCACCCGTCTTACTAGGCGATTCAAAGCATCATACGCCATCCCGATAGACAGAGGTGTACCAGTCGTGTCAACGCGTCTGGTGACGACGGTCGTGACGTTGCTCGCGGGGTCGTAGACGGTGCTGTCTCTGTTCCCGTCGGGGGCGACCTCCTTGATCCTGCGCTCGGCGAAATCGTAGACCCACCACGTCTTTATGCGGCCAATACTTGCCACATCGGGCTGAGACTGGCGAAACAGACTGTCGAGATTCCCTTCCTTGTTATAGGAATTCTGAACCAGGACGCTCTCGGCGGCAGCGACACCGGGGACTTCCAAGCCAACGGTCGTTTGCAGCAACACGCGATTCATCGCGTCGAACACGAACCGCTGCCGCTCCTGATACTTCGTGATCAAGGTATCCCGACCCATCAGATCCTGTCGGCTTGTAGTTGCAAACCCCAAAGGTGTGAAGGTCAAGTAGGGATTGCCCAGGGCTCCGCTGTAAAGCACGGAGTCCCGCGCCCCTCCCGGGAGCACGGTCGAAGAGAGCAAGCCGTAGGAGTTGCCATAGTTGAAATTCACACGCGTCGAGTCCCCACGGCCGTCCTGTTGCCAGAGGCGGTTTCCGTTCGAGGTGCTGTAAGCCAATACCACGCTGTCCCGCTCAGGGCGCTTGATTTTGGTTACGAAGTCCCACGTTGGATCCCACGTGTAATTCGTTACCGCATTCTGACTGCCGGGGCCATATGGGTTCACGGCCGTGGTCGTCAGCGGATTGCCGCGCGAATCGTACGTCGCTTGCGTGATGAACCCGTTCGCAGCGCGTACCTGGGTGACTAACGCCGGCACGTCTGGCTGGCCCCGCGTAAGATCGGTGGTATCAGCGGCACCAAGCGCATTGTGGACGATCCGCGTCGGCGCACCCCAACGATCCACCCAGAAGCGCGACACATCCGAGACATCGGTGCTCGGCCTCGGCCCATCGACTTGGGTGTACACGAGCGCAGGATCCTGCGCCGTCTGTGTGCCGCCGACGATACCGATCGCGAGCCCGCGCTCCTCCCAGTTCGTGAATGACGTCACGGCCAGATCTGTGGCAGAACTGAGCGGAATCTCGACGGAGGTCACTCGAAGGCCGTTCACGTAGCGATACGTGGTCTGATGACCGCGGCGATTCGTACGCGTCGCCAGGCGTTCCTCGCTGTCGTAGCCGTAAACGACGCTATCAAGCGACGGGTCTTTCAGCGTTGTCAGCAGTCCACCTGAGACCGTGGCCTCGAGCACCCTTCCTGCCGGATCCGTGATCCGATCCAGTTTGCCGTTGCCATCGTACGCGAGGTTATACGTTGTGTTGGCGGCGGGGGCGAAGACGACGACTTTCACCCAGCCGGAATCCTGGCCAAAGAAGGGTCCGAATGCTGTAAGCGAGACCGAGCCCACGCCTTCAAGACCAGTGGCGAAGGTGACGTTCGGGTTGATCGTCTGCCCTGAATCCATGTATTGGCCAGCTGGGGGACTGCAGGACGATACCGCGCCCGAGGCGGCACACAGGAATCGAACCAGCTCGTGCGTACCGGAGGAGGTCTTGGTGACCTGGAATGTCGCCGTGTTCCCGGTGGTGTTCTGTGGTTTCGTGACCGACGTGCCCTTCGGCCAGACTTCCCCTCCCTGAGCAATGGCAACGCCTGGCAAGACGGCGGCATCAACTACGACCAGGACAGCAATGAAGCACTGGCGCATGATAGACATCGACTGTGGAGTCATGGTCAGTCCCCTCCAGGTCCAGGCACTTTAACCTGGGTCAATTTGCCGTTGCCGTCCCAGGTAAACGTGGTGACGTGCCCCAGCCGATTTCTGGTGCTGATGTGATGGCCCATCCCATCGAACGTGACTGTAACGCCATGTTTCGAGCGACGCTCGTACGTGGCGC
>WNGC01002191.1_pt1 | contig 16396 bp, 16 predicted proteins | sample 5400051 | NCBI WGS metagenome assembly WNGC01 (sample SAMN13153368, study PRJNA577476) | soil metagenome | isolation source: 20 cm soil or saprolite under grassland replicate 2 | place: USA:California | collected 2016-06-15
CTCGCCGAGCAGGTGGGCCAGGTGCTCGCGGCGGGCGCCGATTGGCTGCACGTCGACGTGATGGACGGACGGTTCGTGCCGAATCTGACGTTCGGTGCCAACATGATCGAAGCGCTGCGGCGGCTCACCGAAAAGCCCATCGATGTGCATCTCATGGTGCTCGAGCCGGAGCGCTACCTCGAGGCCTTCGCGGCAGCGGGTGCGTCCGTGTTCACCTTCCACCCCGAGGCAACGCTGCATGTGCAGCGTCAACTGGCGGCGGCCCGGAGCCACGGCATGCTCGCCGGGCTGGCGCTCAACCCCGGCTCGCCGCTCTCGCTCGCCGAAGAGGTCATCGCCGATGTGGATCTGCTGCTCGTGATGACCGTGAACCCGGGGTTCGGGGGCCAGTCGTATCTCGCCTCCTCCGACGACAAGATCCGCCGCGCGCGCGAGCTGCTCACATCGCGCGGCTCGCGGGCGTTCCTCGAGGTGGACGGCGGCATCACCGCGCAGACCATCGCGGGCGCGCACGCGGCGGGCGCCGACACGTTCGTCGTGGGGAACGCGATCTTCGCGAGCCCCGACCCGGCGCGCGAGGTGCGGGAGCTGAAGCGCCGCTGCCTGGTGACGGTATGAGCGACGCCCGACGCTGGTCGTTCGTGGTCGGCGTCGCCATGGCGGTGGTGTTCGGGACCGCCCTGGCGGTGAAGATCCGTCCCCAGATCGACCTGCTGGGCGTGGGATCGCGCGCGCCGGGCTTTCACGCCAAGAACCTGGCCACCGGACGCGCCACGACGCTCGCGGACTATCGCGGCCGCGTGGTGCTCCTGAATCTCTGGGCGACGTGGTGCGAGCCGTGCCGTGTCGAGATGCCGTCGCTGGAGCGGCTGTCCCGCAAGCTCGGGGGCAGCGGTTTCACCGTGGTAGCGGTGAGCATCGACGAGGACGGCGACTCGGTGGTCGCCGCGTTCGCCCGCGGCCTGGGACTCACCTTCGACATCCTGCACGACCAGTCCGGGGCGATGAAGCAGACGTACCAGGCCACGGGCGTGCCCGAGAGCTGGCTGATCAGCCCCGACGGCGTGATCATCAAGAAAGTGATCGGGGCCTCCGAATGGGACGGCCCGGTCAACGAAACGCTGGTCCGGCGGCTCCTGGATGAGAGATGAGAGATGAGCGTCCGCGCTAGCCTCGCGCAGCTGCTCGTGCGCAACTGGCCGATCAAGCTGGCGGCCGGGTTCTTCGCCGTCATGCTGTACGTCGCCGTGGCGGCCCAGCAGCCGCTGGCGCAGAGCTTCGCCATGCGGCTCGCCATCGCGATCCCACCCGGGCGCAGCGTGCGCCAGCAACCCGCCGGCGTGGCGGTCGTCATCACGGGCAAAGGAAGCGAGATTCTCAAGCTCCGCTCCTTCCCACGCGTGATCCGGAAGGTCATTCCCGACACCTTCTCGGCCTCGGCGTGGCACGTGCAGCTGCAGCCGACGGATATCGAGCTGCCCAAGGGCAGCGACGTGCAGGTCGCCGACATCCGGCCGCGCGATATCGAGGTCGTGCTGGATTCGGTCGTGCACAAGGACGTCCGCATCGTGCCGCGCGTACGAGTCGAGGCCGAATCGGGGTACGTCATGCGCGGGCTATCCATCACGCCGAGCATGGCCCGTATCATCGGCCCGGCGAAGAGCGTCGCCCCGATCGACTCGGTGACCACGCTGCCGACGGTCATCTCCAGCGTGAACGGCCCCTTCTTCCGCACCGTCCCCCTCGATACCGCCCCGCTAGGGCTAGTGCGCATCGCCCCGAAGGAGGTGCGCATGGCCGGCGAGGTCGCGGCCATCGTGGAACGCTCGCTCTCCGGCGTGCCGATCACGACCGCGGCGTCGGGCTTCACGGGGTTCCTGCTCTCGGTCGAGCGGGTGGGCGTCACGGTGCGGGGCCCCGAATCGAGGGTGAACACCCTCACCCGCGACAGCGTGCGGGTGGTGGCGCACCTCGTGGGCAAGGCGGGACCGGGCGGCTACGCCCGCCTCACGGTGAGCGCGCCCCCCGGCATCGTGGCACACGCCGTGCCCGATTCCGTCTCCCTGCGACGCAAGACTGGCCGTGGCTGAGGTCGTCCTCGGGATCGAGACGTCCTGCGACGAGACCTCGGCCGCGGTGCTCGTGGGCGAGCACCGCCGTCCCGAGCTCGCCGGGCTCGTGATCCTCTCGCAGGACGTGCACCGGGTGTTCGGCGGCGTGGTCCCGGAGCTCGCGAGCCGCGCCCACTTGTCGGCGCTGCCGGCCGTGGTGGACCGCGCCCTCGCCGAGGCCGGAATCGGCTGGAGCGCCGTGGACGCCGTCGCCGTGACTCAGGGACCGGGGCTCGTGGGCGCGCTCCTGGTCGGGGTGGTGTTCGCCAAAGGCCTGGCCTACGCCGGCGACCGCGAGCTGATCGGCGTGCACCACATGGAAGGACACCTGTTCGCCCCGCTCGTGGAGGACGCGGACTTGGCGCCGCCGTTCGTCGCGCTGCTCGTGTCGGGAGGTCACACGCTGCTGCTCGACGTGCCCGCCTGGGGGCGCTACCGCCTGCTGGGCGCCACCCGCGACGATGCGGCCGGCGAGGCGTTCGACAAGGTCGCGAAGCTGCTGGGCCTAGGGTATCCGGGCGGCCCGGCGATCGAGCGGCTCGCCGCCCAGGGTGATCCCACGCGCTTCTCGTTCCCGCGTCCGATGCGGGACGAGGGATTCGAGTTCTCCTTCTCCGGTCTCAAGACCGCCGTGCTGCGGGCCGTGCGCTCGAGCGACGATCTCGAACGCGATCGTCCGCATCTCGCCCGCGGGTTCCAGGACGCGGTGCTCGACGTGCTGGTCACCAAGCTCGAGCGGGCGGTCCGCGTCACGGGCCATCGGACCGCCGTGCTGGGCGGCGGCGTGGCGTGCAGCCGGGCGCTCGCCGGTCTCGCCGCCCGCCGCCTCTCCGACGGCGGGCTCGCCCGCGTGGCGGTCGCGAGCCCGCGCCTGAACGCCGACAACGCCGCCATGATCGCCCGCGCCGGCTGGTACCGCCTCGGCCTGGGAGAGCGCAGCGACTGGACCCTGGACGCCCGGGCGGACCTACCACTGCCCGGCCTGGAGCCGGCACCCACCACCCTCGGCGCAGCCCGCTCATGACGATCTATCCCTTTGGCTTCACGATCCCGCTGCCCCGGATCGACATCTTGTTCATCCATCTGGGCCCACTCCAGGTCACCGGCTACGGGCTGATGATGATGGTGGCGTTTCTCATGGCGGGATGGGCCATCCAGGTCGACCTGCGGCGCCGCGGCATGGCGGAGGAGTACGCGGCCGACATCGTGTTCGCCGCCGTGGTCGGCGGCATCGTGGGAGCGAAGATCTGGTACGTGCTGCTGACGGGTGAATGGGAAGCCCTGCTGCGGCGGGGCGGGTTCGTCTGGTACGGGGGCTTTCTCGGGGGCGTGGCGGCCGTGCTGGCGACCGGGTGGTGGAAGCGCGTGCCCGCCCGCTGGACGATGGAGCTCACCGCCGCTCCCCTCGCCCTCGGGTACGCGCTGGGGCGGGTCGGGTGCTTCCTCGTCAACGACGACTACGGGATCCCGTCCACCCTGCCCTGGGCGATGAAGTTCCCGCGCGGCCTTCCGCCCACCACGGTGGCCGAGCTGAGCAACATGCACGTGCGCTTCCCGCCCGGCACCGACCCCATGCAGGTGGTCGCGGTGCACCCCACGCAGATCTACGAGACGGCCCTGATGCTGCTCGCGTTCGCCTGGTTGTGGCGGTTACGGGACCACCGACACGGCACGGGCTGGCGGTTCGGGGTCTATCTCGTCCTGGCAGGAGCGGAGCGCTTCCTGGTCGAGACGGTGCGCGCCAAGGACGATCGCCTGCTCGGTCCGTTCACCCTGGCCCAGGTCACGAGCGTGCTGCTCGTGCTGGCGGGGGTGTGGCTGATGCAGCAGCTGCGTGCGCCCGAGCCGGCGACGGTGGCGGTGCCTCCCGCGCTCAAGCCGCAGCCCCAAGCTCAAGCGACGCCGTAGCGGGGGGCTACGGGAACGACGGTCGCCGGCGATCCGCGCCCGACCCGGCGGACCGGTCACGCTGTAACCACACCACGGCCACCAGCAGCAGGACGATGAGCAGCAGCTGGAGCGCCAGCGATTGCACCGTGGGATAGATGCCGAGCACGGGGATGCGGGGCGCCCACGGGACCACGCTCACCCGCACCAGTCCCGACTCCTGCAGGTCCGCGATGCCCTTTCCCGCGAACACGAACGCCATGTAGTAGAGCATCGCGCTCGTCACGGCGAAAAACGGCTTGAGCGGCACTTTCATTCCGAAGCGGTCGACCGCCACGTAGACGATCACCAGCGCCAATGCCCCGGTCGCGATGCCCGCGATCACTCCCACGACTCCGGCGGCGCTGCCCGATCCCGCCGAGGAGAGCAGGGCCTTGTAAAAGAGGATGGTCTCGAACCCCTCCCGATAGACGGCGAGGAAGGCCACCGACGAGAGCGCGAACCCCGACCCGGTCGACAGCGCGTCCTCCATCCGGCCTTTCACGAAGGCGTTCCACTTGGCGACCTCGATTTTCGAGAGCAGCCAATAGCTGACGTAGAAGAGCACGGCCGTGGCGAGGAGCATCGTCCCGCCCTCGGGCTGGCGCTCGAGCTCCGGTCGGCCACCAGCCGCTCGGCGCGCTCCAGGTCGGCGAGCAGCCGCGCGTGGATCGCCGCGAGCTCGTCCGGACCGGCGCCCGCCGCCGCCCGGGCGCGCAACAGCGTGAACGCCTGCTCGAGGTCGCTCGCGAGGGCCGGGTTCTTCACCCGCACGTCCGTCTCCACCTGCTCGAAGGTCAGGTAGGCGTCGAACGCGATCTTGTCTGACCTGAGCGCGACGCCCGAGTCGAGTTGGCGCCGCACCACGGAGAACGTCGCCGCCGCCGGGGACGCCTGATACTTCTGGCGCTCGGCCGAGGGCAGCACGCGCAGAAACGCCACGATCCTGGCCGCGTCCCCGGGATCGAGCGTGCGCGCGAAACCGGGCATCGCGGTTCCCGGCCGACCCTGCAGAATCAGCTCCTCGAGCTCGCGGTCGGTGAATCGGCCCTGGACGGCCAGGTCCCGCAGCGCGGGCGGCCGCACGGAGAGCGTGGCGGCGAGCAGACCGTCGCCGCCACCGGTGGCCCCGTGGCAGGACGCGCACGTGGTCGCATAGCGCCCCTCGCCCTCGCGGACCAGGTCCTCGTCGGCGCGCAGCGTCGCCACGTACGTGGCCACGGCCCAGCGGTCCTCCGGGGAGAGCGTCTCCTCGAACTGCGGCATGGCGGTGCCGGCCACGCCGAGCGTGATCTTGCGATACACATCCAGCGGCGAGACCGTGCTCATCGCATCCCGGTCCGCGAGGCTTGCGGGCGGGGGACCCTGCAGGTGCTTCGCTTTCGGCCCGTCCCCGCGCCCGGTCGGACCGTGACACTGCGCGCACTGCTCCTGGTAGATGGCCGCGCCGCGCACCAGCGACGGCGGGCGCGACGGGAACGTTTCGAGCGCACCTCCCACGACGGTCGCGATGTGCTGCACCAGCAGCGCGGCGCGCGCCGCGACCGCGGCGGGTGGCGCGGCGCGGTCGAGCATCGCCCGCAGCGCCACGAAGTCGGAGTCGGCCGTCGCGCGCACTGCCCGCGGAAGCGAGCCGATGTCGAGCCGGGCCTGGTCGAGAAACTGCTTGGCCTCGGAGACCTCCTCCGGGTTCGTCACCCGGCCGCCGCCGGGCGCAACACCAACGGCGTACTCCTTGGCGGCGAGCGAAGCGGCGGCCACGATGCGTCGGGCCACGGCGAGCGAGTCCATCGCTTGCGCCCCGGCGGACGCCGCGATGCACGTGCCCAACAACAAGCCGACCATGGACTTACGGTAGATGGAAACGGTTCTCGGGAGGAGGATTTTCAATACTAGAGTAATTCTGTCGGGAATGCAAGGCAATCCATCACACGCGCTCCAGCACCACCACGGCTATGGCCGCCTGATGCGTGTGGGAGAGCGACAGCAGCACGCGGTCGACGCCCAGCTCACGCGCCCGTCCTGCCGCCGTGCCGCTGAGCCGCACGTCCGGCCGCCCGTCGGGCGCGCGCGTGATCTCGATCTCACGCCACCCGATGCCGCGTGCGAGGGCCGTGCCCTGGAGCGCCTTGTAGACGGCCTCCTTAGCGGCGAGGCGTACGGCGACATGGGTCGCGGGGTCGGGCCGGCTCTCGCAGTACGCGCGCTCATCCGGTGTGAGCAGGCGCGCGAACACCCGGGCGCCCTTATCGGCGATGATCGCCGCGACGCGGGACACCTCCACGAGGTCGACACCCACGCCGATCGCGCTCAGAAGCCAAGCCGCGTGGCGAGCCACGCGGGGGCGGGAGCGTAGCCGCCGAGCACGAGGCCCAGCCAGATGAGCCCGACCGCGAGCGGCGTCCACAGCACGATCACGGGCCAGAGGGGTGGTCGCCAGCGTGCGATGGCCTCGGTCTCGAGCGCCCAACGTCGCCGCTCTTCGGCCACGGCCGCCTCGAGCGCGAGCCAGGCCGCCTCGAGTCGCCGGGCGGCCGCCCGAAGCGCGTCTTGCCACTCGGCGTGGATCGTCTTGTCGAGGACGCCCGCGTCGCGGGCCCGGAGCCCCGCGGCGTCGAGCGCGTCGAGCGCGGCGACGAACGCCTCACCGCCGGCGGCCAGGCGGGCGCCAATGGCGCGCTTTTCCGACCCCGTGAGGAGCCGGCGGCGGCGCTGCCGTGCGGGCATACGGGCGCGCCGCGTGGCGCGGTCGATTTCGCCGTCCAGCGCCGCCGTCACGCGCTCGGCCGCCCGCTTCACCGCTGCTTCCCACGCCGCCAGCCACGCGTTGCGGCCCGCGGCCTCGATCACTTCCTTACGCTGGTCGCGCGCCGCGGCGGCTCGGGCGCGGCCGCCCAGCTCCATGACGCGCGTCGCCAGGTCCTCGCGCACGTCGTCGAGCGGCACCCATGGCTCCTCGAGGCGACGCGGCACCAGCAGGCGCCCGAGCGACGACGCGAGCTCCGGCACCCGCAGCGGCATCGGGATCTTCACGCCCGGACTCATCGCGCCAGCAGGGCGGCGCGGCCGGTGCGCCGCTCGAAGGCGGCGACGAAGTACGGCAGCGATTCCGCGAGGAAGCTCGCGCGCGCGAGGCCGGTCGCCGCGATCGCCCGCTCGATACCGGCAGGCTCACCCTCCACCTCGATGAGCACGTCCATGTCGGGATACCACTCGAGCCGCAGCACCGCCTGCCCCAGCCGGTAGACCTCGACCCGCCGATCGATGCGCAGCGACACGGCGAAGCCGAGCCGCTCGAGGATGGCCAGCACGCTTTCCGGATCCGCCACGCGCGCCTCGGCTTCGGCGCGGTGACGGTATCGGCCCCGTTGCGAGTGCGGGCCCTTCCACGCGAGCACGCCGTAGGCGGGCGCGCCGTCGGCCGGCCGGAACACCCGCAGCCGCAAGCCCTCGTCGCGGTCCGCCAGCCGGCCACCGCGGTCGAGGCGCCGGTCGAGCATGTCGCCCTGGAACTCGAGCACCGCGCCGGCGCGCACCAGCGCGCTGCGCAGCGCATCGGGATCTTCGAGCCGCGCCTTGACCTCGAGCTCGTCGACGGCCGGGGGAGCGGGGACGGGGACGGGGGCGGGGGCGGGGGCGGGGGCGGACCGGCTCACGTGAAGATGGCGTCCAGCACCGCGGCCGTGTCGGCGAGTGTCGCGAACACGTGGGCGGCCCCGGCCGCGCGCAGGGCCGCCACGTCGTAGGAGCCCGTGGCGACGGCCACGCTGCGCGCGCCGATCGGCCGGCCGCACGCGACGTCGTCCGGCGTGTCGCCGATCACGACCACGTCGGCGCCCGCGAACCGGCGGCTGGTGAGCGCGGCCGCGCGCTGTGCGGCGACCGCCGGCAGATCGGCCCGCCGGGCGGAATCCGAGCCGTAAGCTCCGACCCGGAAGCGCGCCGGGTCGAGTCCCGCGGAGCGCAGCTTCAGCGCCGCGCCGGGCGCCACGTTGCCGGTCAACAGGCCCACCAGCGCCCGTTGCCCAACCTCGTGCGGCTCGAGGGCGGCGAGCAGCTCCCGCGTCCCCGGCATGAGCTTCGTGGTCTGGGCGGGGCTGGCCAGCTCGCTGCGCAGGTGTTCCACGTAGCGGCGGCACACGGCGTCGATCCGACCCACGTCCTCGGCGGCCGGGTGACCGGCCAGCGACAGCAGCTCACGCACGATCTGCGGATCGGTCTTGCCGTCGAACCGGTAACGCTCGATCGGCCCCGCCGTGCCCGCCTCGTCGAGCAGCGCGCGGTGAATCGCCCGCCGACCGGCGCCGTCGGTCCAGAGCAGGGTGCCGTCGATGTCGAAGAGGACGAGCTTCATGCGGGAAAAATAGGCGGTCAGCTCCGCGAAGTCTCGGGGCGGCGCACGGCGACGAGCATGCCTCGCAGCCGTTCCGCCGCCGGCGTGTCGGCGAACAGATCGTCCGAGGCGACGCCCCCGCGCGCCAACGCGGAGTGCACGATGTGACCGGCCCCCGCCCACAAGGCCACGTGAGCAATGCGGCGGCCGTCGGCGAAACAGAGGATATCGCCCGCATTGTAGCCGGCGCCGGAAGGGTCGATCGCGACCGCGCGGCCGGTGAGCGCCTGCTGATCGCTGTCACGCGGCAGGCTGATGCCCCGGGCCGCGTACGTCGCCTGCACCATCCCCGAGCAATCGACGCCCCATTCGGTGCGTCCCCCCCACAGGTACGGGGCGCCCGAGAACCAGCGCCGTGCCCACTCGGGAGCGGCCAGCAAGCGCGCTTCGGCCCGGTACTCCGCTTCCGGTCGCACCACGCCCCACGCGACGCTCCACGCGCGCCCGTCCGCGGTGTCCACGAGCCCGTCGCGGCGCAATACGACGCGCGCCCCCAGCGCCAGCCGGAAGCGCCGGTCTTCGAACTTGAGCTCGGCGCCGAGCGATCGCGCCGTGGCTCGCGTGGTCCAGTCCTCGGCCCAATCGTCCGACCCGGTCGCCACAAAACCCGCGTGGACCCAGCCGTGGTAGCCGTCAGGCGCGCGCACTCGCAGCCATGTCCCGTCGCGCCGCTCGAGCAGCGCCAACGGCTCCCCGTGCAGCAGCTCGCTCACCCGGTCGGCCGCGATCCGCGGCTCGCGCAACAGCGGCGCGACAGCGGCCGTCGTCACGGCCGCGGGCTCGTCCCGTACTGAGGCGTCGGGCAGGAGGCGGATGTCGGCGGCGTGGTGCGCCGCGGCGGCGATGCGCCGCAGCTCGTCCAGGGCGTCGCGACTCGTGGTACACCCGGCGAGCGCGGCCGGCAGGACGGCCACGTCGAGCACACCGAGCCGCGGGTCGGGCACCCACTTGCGCGCCACGTCTCCGACGTCGCGCTCGAGACGCTCGGTCACGGCTTGGCGCCGTCGGCCAGTCCGGGCACGGCCCCGAGCCCGCGCGCCAGCCGCACCGCGCGCTCCACCGCCACCGGCACCGCCAGCGCCGCCAACGCCTCCGCCTGGATCGGCGTCGCGGGCGCGGTCGCGACGGTGCTCACGGCGAAGACGACGTCGCCGTCGAACAGGGTGCCGTAGGGCACGATGCGGCGGGCGAGCGCGTCCCCCGCCGCGTGCGCCAGGCTCTCGAGCGCCGTGCGATCGAGCGCCGCGTTGGTCGCGACCACGGCGAGCGTCGTGTTGGCGCGGCCGAACGGGGCGCCCCCCGCGGCGAAATGCTCGAGCGCATCCGCGAACCGGCCGTCCGGGCCGCGCGCGCCCGCGACGATCGACCCTGACCCGTCCAGGATGTCGCCCACGGCGTTCACCACCACAAGCGCGCCTACCACGATGTCTCCCCGGCGCACGGCCCACGTCCCCACGCCGCCCTTCATGGCGCGGCCGGGCCCCAGCGCTTTGCCCACGGTCGCGCCCGTGCCCGCCCCGACCGTCCCCTCGGACACGTCGGCAGACGCCGCGCCGCACGCACGATACGCGTCGTCCGCGGTCGGCCACCGGTCGGCCTTGCCACCGGGCCCCAGATCGAAGTCGAAGATGACGGCGGTCGGCACGATCGGGACGACGCCCGCGGGCCCGAGCGGCAGTCCGCGACGGCGCTCGCGTAGCCAGCGCATCACGCCGTCGGCCGCGCCCAGCCCGTATGCCGAGCCGCCGGTGAGCAGGATGGCGTCGATGCGGCTCACCAGGTGGCGCGGGTTGAGGGCGTCGAGCTCGCGCGTGCCGGTGGCGCGCCCGCGCACCGCACCGGCCGCGCGCATCCCACCCTCGGGCGCGAGCACGACGGTGCACCCGGTCGCCCGCGGCAGGTCGGTCCAGTGACCCACGGCGAGCCCCGGGACGGCGGTGATGCTGGTGGGATCGGACGACGTCATCGGAACGCGGAAGTTAGCTCGGCTTGCTGGCCTTGTAGAGGGTACATACGTTAGCGCATGCCCAACCCCCCGACGCAGGACCAACCGACCACGGTGCTGGTGGTCGACGACGAAGACGGCATCCGCCAGGCGCTGGACCGGTTTCTGAGCCGGCTCGGCTACCGCGTGCTGCAGGCGTCGAGCGGTGCGGAGGCGCTCGACCGCCAGGCGGCCGAGCAGCCGCAGGTGATGCTCTCCGACATCCGCATGCCCAACTTGAGCGGCGTGGAGCTCGTCCCCAAGGCACTCGCCGCCGACTCGGATCTGGCCATCATCATGCTCACGGCGATCGACGAGCCGCGTACCGCGATCGAGTGCCTCAAGCTGGGGGCGTATGATTACCTCATCAAGCCCGTCGATCTGGACGAGCTGGAGCTGTCGCTGCAGGGCGCCCTGCGGCAACGGCAGCTCGAGGTCGACCGACGCGAGCTGGAGCAGTGGCTGGCGCGCGAAGTCGCCGTGCGGACGCGCGACCTGGAGGAGCGCACCACCGTTGTGGAGGATATCGCGCTGGCCGCCCTGGCGGCCGCGGGGGACTGGGCCGGCGTCGGCGACGCGGTACAGAAGCTCGCGAAGGAGCTCGGGACCTCACCCGACGACGTGCAGCGGGAGATCCGCAAGCGGCGTGGCGGGAGCTAAGCCTGCTTCGACGCCTTCGCCTTCTCTTCGCACGCCTTGCAGCGCGTGACCCCACGGAACGAGCAGATGAGACAGATGAAGGTCCCGCAGTCCGCGCACGGGTAGCCCTCCGACGCACGCTCTTCATTGCCGCAGGAGCGGCACACCATCGCATCGTGCTCCATCAGTTTCGGCTTCTCGGTCATGGGCGCCTCAGAGGTCGAGCTGGTACACCTTAATCTTATTGATCAGCGTCGCGCGCGAAATGCCGAGCTCCAGGGCGGCCCGGGTGCGGTTGCCGCCGTGGAACCTGAGGGTCTTCTCGATATGCACGCGCTCCACGTCCGCGAGCGCCTGCGGCTGGTGGCGTTTGTCCCCTCCCCCCTTGCGCAGGTCCGCTGGCAGATGCTCCACGCCGAGCTGCGCCACGCCGCGAGCCAGGATCATCGCCCGCTCGACCACGTTGCGCATCTCGCGCACGTTCCCGGGCCACGGGGCGGAGAGCAGGCGGTCCAGCGCCTCCGCGCTGCAGGCGCTGGGGCACCCGGGCATCTGCGGCGCGAAGTCGGCCAGAATGCGGGTCAGGAGGGCGAGCCGGTCGTCGCGCGACCGCTCGCGCACGGCCGGCAGGCGCAGCGGCATGACGCTCAGACGATAGTACAGGTCCTCGCGGAAGCGACCGGCGCCCACGTCCGCGACGAGATCGCGATTGGTCGCCGTCACCAGGCGGACGTCCACCGTGATCTCACGGCTACCCCCCAGGCGGCGGAAGGTCTTGGTCTCGAGCACCTTCAGCAGCTTGGGCTGCAGCTCCGGCGCGAGATCACCGATCTCGTCGAGGAACATCGTCCCGCGGTCGGCCAGCTCGAACAACCCCTGGCGGCGCTCCTTGGCGTCGGTGAAGGCGCCCTTCTCGTGTCCGAACAGCTCGGACTCGAGGAACGTGGCCGAGAGGCCGCCGCCGTTCACCTCGACGAAGGGACCGCTCGCCCTGGGCGAGAGGTGATGGATGATGCGCGCCACCCAGCCTTTGCCCGTACCGCTCTCCCCGGTGAGCAGCACGGTCGAGCGCTCGCTCGCGGCGAGCAGCTCGATCTGGCGCCCCAGCTCGCGGATCGCCGGCGACGCGCCCAGCGACTCGAGCCCCGCATCCTCGTGCTCGCGCGCCCGCAGCAGCGCGTTCTGGCGCACGAGGCGGACTTTCTCCGACACGCGCGCCGTCGCGGCCGCGAGGTGGTTCAGGTCCACCGGCTTGGTCAGGAAATGCTCGGCCCCGAGCTGCATCGCGCGCACGGCCGTTTCGATGTCCCCCTGGCCGGTGAGCAGTATCACCGAGCCCCCGCGCGAGCGCAGCCGCTCCAGCACCTCGAGCCCGCCCACATCGGGTAGATGCAGGTCGAGAATCACCACGTCGGGGCGGAGCCGGTCGAACGCCTCGAGACCGGCCTGCGCCGTCTCGGCCCGCCCCACCTCGTAGCCGATCCGATCGAAGTAATCCCCCACGGCACGCAGCACGTCGGCGTCGTCGTCGATCAGGAGAACGCTGTCAGGCATGCGCCTTCCCGAGCGGCGCCGTGCGGGGATCCACGATCACGCGCAGGGCGCCCGGCAGCAACCGGGCCTCGAACGGCGCGTCGCCCGCCGGCTCGCCGTCGAGCTGCATCGGCCGGGGCGGGCCCTCGAGCACCTCCACGCGCACCGTCCGGCCGCGCCCGAACCAGAGCCGCCGCGCGCCATTGCGCGGCCGCCGCAACAGCTCGAAGAACGCGCTGAGGCTCTCGAGCGCCCCGTCGGCTCGGAGCACCAGCACGTCGAGCCAGCCGTCGTCGGGGGCCACGTTGTCGCGCAGCCGCAGAAACGGGGGCACCAGCTCGCCGCAGTTCGCCACCAGGACCATCGCCGCCGGCAGCTCGTGCGCCACGCCGTCGACCGTCACGCGATGCAGCGGGCTCGTCACGTCGGGGAGGGTGGCGAAGGCGTGCATCACATAGGCCGCCATCTTCCAGCGGCGCTTCTCGGCCGCCCCCGTCCGCGCCATGAGACGGGCGTCGAACCCGGTGCCGCTGCACACGGCGAAGTAATGCGTGCCGTCGGGGCGCTCCACCGTGCCCAGGTCGATCGCCGCCGTCCGGCCCGCGAGGATCACGCGTGCGGCCGCCGCCGCGCCCCGCGGCAGTCGCAGGTTGCCTGCCAGCAGGTTTCCCGTCCCGCCGGGGACGAGACCGAGCGGGATGCCGCCGTCCGCCGCCCCGGCGGCGATCTCCATCGCGGTGCCGTCACCGCCGTAGCACACCAGGGCGTCGAAGCCCTGCTCGGTCGCCTCGCGCGCGAAACGGCGCGCGTCCCCCGCCTGCGCCGTGGCGCGTACCTCGACGGTCCAGCCGCCACCGCGCAGCGTGTCGCGAATCGCCGTCACCGCGCGCGCGTCGGTGCGCGCCGCCGCGGGGTTGGCGATCAGCAGGGCCCGCGTCATGCTCAGTAGCGCCGCTCCCAGAACAGGTCCAGCCCCACCTGACGGGGCACCGTGGTCGCCTGGCCGCCGCTCGAGGCATCGGGCAGGCACGTCTGCACGGGCGCGAAGCTCGCCTCGGTGCGCCACTCGGGGCTGATGCGGAACTGGAGCGACAGGCCGAGCAGGTTCTGCACGCCCCCTTGGCCCCCCTGGCAGTAGCCGGCGTTCACCACCAGGAACGTTTTGGGACCGAGTTGTCGCCCCACGGCGAGCTGCAAGCTCGACAACGGGGTTCCCTGCGCTCCCCCACCGGGCTGAATCTCGACGTAGTCCACCGGCACGCCGCCCGAGACGATGGTCTGCTCGATCTCACCCGACAGGACGGAGAACGCGCTCTGTAACATCGCCCGCTGATCGGCGATCCCGCCTTGATCGCCCGCCAGGTCCACGCTGCGCTTGCCGAGCAGCAGCAACGAGATCAACTCCGTTTGGGACAGGTCCTGTTTCTCCGCCGCGAGGGTGATCTTCGGCACGATCAGCGTGCCGGTGATGTGCGCCACGACGGTGATGTCTTCGTTGGGGGCCCCGGGCGTGGGCACGGGATGGACCACGTGCTTCGCCTCGATGTCGAGCGCCGCGTCCTGATCCGGCGTGCCGAAATACCGCACCGTTCCCTGCGAGACCACGAACTCGCGCGACACCGGCCCGACCTTGAGGCGGTACGTGCCCCGCACGGCCTGCAGGGTGCCGCTCACGAGATAGAGATTGCGTCGCTTGGTGAGTCGCGCCGATCCGGCGAGCTGAATGTTGGCCTCGTTCGAGCGCAGCCAGACGTCGTTCCCCATCTCGAGCCCCAGGTCGTCGATCCGCAGGCTGTCGAGGAACACGTTCTGGAACTCCGGGCCGAGGCGTTGCTGCTCGATCAGCGAGGCGAGCGACGTGTCGGCGAGCTCGTCCAGGTTCACGATGCGCTTCTGCACCAGGTCCGCGAAGTAGAGGGCGCCCGATGTCACGTTGACCTGCCCGGTCAGGGTGGCGCCGAACACGGGCCCCTGCAGCGTGAGCCGCCCGCTGGACGTGATGGTCACGTTGTTCTTCAGGTCCAACGCCTTGAACTGGTCGGCGGCGATCCGCAGGTCGAGCACCGGGTGGGTGAGCCGCTCGAGCCGCACGACACCGGATACGTCCGCCCGGCCCCGCTCACTCGACGCCGACAACGCCTGCACGGCGATCGAATCGCCCGACAGCGCCAGCCGGCCGTTCACGGCTTCGTAGCGGACGTTCAATGCCGGAATGGTCGCGGCGGCGTCGGCGATCTGCAGGGCGCCCCGCAGCCTGGGCGCGTCCCACGTCCCCGCGATGCCCAGGTCGGTCGAGAACACGCCGGTCACCTGGCGCACGGCGGGCGTGAGCGCTTCCAGCACGGCGAGGTCCACGCTGTCGGCCGTCGCCCGCACCGACAGGGTATCGGCAAGCTGCCGGCGCTCTACCGGCATGATGGCGAGGTCAAGCGGGAGAAACGCCTGCACGGCGAGGATCTGCTGACCGGAGCGCCACAGGTGCACCGCCGTGCTCAGCCGGCGGTCACGATACTCGAAGGTGCCGTCGACGAAGGGGGCGCGGAACTCGCCGAACCGCCCGTTCGAGAGCGAGAAGGAGCCGCTCGACACCGGACTGGCCCGACTGCCGGAGAGGCCGGCGGTCGCGCTCACCGTCCCCCCCACGCCCGCGGTGTCCTGCTCCAGCAGCGCGTACATGCCCGCCAGCGGGAAGGCTTCGAGCTGCAGGTGCGCGTCGGCCCGGCCGCGCGTGGGAAGGTCGCCCTGCAATGTGAGCTTGCCCGACCCGTACACGCTCTGGAGTGCCAGCCGACTTACGCGCGCCGCCGAATCGGTGACGGTGAGCTCAGTCGGCCGCTCCAACACCCAGACGTCGCCGGGGAGCTGCACGGCGAGGGAGTCCAGCCCCACGGCCCGTACGGTGCCGGCGGGGCCCGGCCGGCGGGCGAAGCGTCCCCCGGCGAGAAAGGCACCGCCCGCGCCCATGCGCGAGCGGGCGAACCAGGTGAGCGAGTCGAGGGTCCCGCGCCCGGCTGCCGCCGCCCCCGAGAACCCGAGCGTGCCGTAGGCGAGGGAGTCGAGCGTCGCCTCCAGCGCGAACGTGGGCGTGGGACCGGGCTGCCACTGCAGGCGGACCCGGCCGGCCGGCACCAGCCAGCCGTGCCACGCCACCCGGTCGACGCTGGCGCGCACGTCGACGCCGAGCGAGTCGAGCGAGCCCCCGAGCGTCGCGACCACCCGGGCCGATCCGACGAGTGGGCGAATCGGCCGGGGGTCGGCGTCGGGGTCGGGGTCGGCGCGCGCCGCGTTGTCCCGCTGCACGAGCCAGGTCACGAGCGAATCGATGGCGCTCAGGCTGTCGGCGTCGAAATCGAGGGCCAGCTGCCCGCTGGCACCGCGCGTCCAGCCGAGCGAGCCGGAGCCGGTGGTGACGAGCCCCGGTTGCGCCAGACGCAGCGAGTCCACGTACACGCGGCGGTCGGCGAGCCGCAGCCGCAAGGCGCCCGAGTCGAGCCCTGCCCCCGCGAACAGCGACGGGCCGAGCAGTGCAGTCACCGCGCCGCTGGGTGCGACGCCGCTGTCCCCCATGAGCGCGCCGCGCAGGGTCAAGTCGAGACGCGAGGGCGGGGCGCCGCTGAGCCACTGCGCCAGGTCGAGGTCGCGTGTGGAGAGCTCGAACTCACGGGCACCGTAATGCGGCAGGTCGAGGGCCAGCACACCGTCGGCGCGCACGTCGCCTCCCACCCCGGCGTGCAGCTCGGCGTGCGTCTCCAGGGCGCCGAGCGGGCCCGCCAGCTTTATCGGTCCCGACACGGCGCCGTGCAACGGCAG
>WNGC01001090.1_pt1 | contig 16373 bp, 14 predicted proteins | sample 5400051 | NCBI WGS metagenome assembly WNGC01 (sample SAMN13153368, study PRJNA577476) | soil metagenome | isolation source: 20 cm soil or saprolite under grassland replicate 2 | place: USA:California | collected 2016-06-15
GACGTCGTGCTCGTGGCCGCGTTGGGCCACGTGTGGGGCCCGAACCCCGAGCGCGGCGTGTTCCGCACAGCGGACGGCGGCAAGACCTGGCAGAAGGTGCTGTTCGTGAACGACACGACGGGCGCCACCGACTTGATCATGGTACCGGGCAACCCCCGAGTGCTGTTCGCCGGCATGTGGCAGTTCGTGCGCTACCCGTGGGAGCTCGTGTCCGGTGGGGCGGGGAGCGGCATCTATCGGTCCAAGGATGGCGGCCTCACGTGGGACCGCCTCACCGAGGGTCTCCCGGCCAGCCCGCTCGGCCGCATCGCCCTCGCCGCCGGTCCCACAAATCCGAGCCACGTGTATGCGCTCGTCGAGACCAAGCAGGGGATGCTGTGGGACTCCAAAGACCAAGGCGACCACTGGACCAAGGTCTCCGACTTCCACGGGCTGTCCGCCCGGCCGTTCTACTTCTCGCTGCTGCACGTTTCGCCGGTGGACGACCGCAAGGTGTTTTTCTCGTCTTACCTGCTGCTCCGCTCGGATGACGGCGGCAAGACAACGGCGCCGATCGACCGCGGCGTGCACGTGGACCATCACGCGCTGTGGATCGACCCGCAGAACCCCGACCGCATGATACAGGGGAACGACGGCGGCGCATACGTCACCGAGAACGGCGCCAAGAGCTGGCGCTTCCTGAACAATTTGCCGATCGGGCAGTTCTACATGGTGGCGGCCGACAATAACAATCCGTACATGTTGTGCGGTGGACTCCAGGACAACAACGCGTGGTGCGGACCCTCGAGTGGGCTCGCGGCGGGCGGGGGAGGCGGTGGTGGAGGGGCTGGTGCCGGCGGCCTGAACGGCTCCGAGTGGTTCACGGTAACGGGCGGCGACGGGGAGTACGCCGTGCCCGCGCCGAGCGACTCGTCGATTCTCTACGTGGATTCCCAGAACGGCAATATCACGCGCGTCGATCTCAAGACGGGTCTGAACCGCTCCATCCGGCCGTACCTCTCCGGCGTGACCGAGATGAAGCCCGCGAACCTGAAGTATCGATTCAACTGGACATCGCCCATCGCCGTGTCGGCGCGCGACGCCAATACGGTCTATTTGGGCGGTAACGTCGTGTTCAAGAGCACGGATGGCGGGGACCACTGGGCCACGATCAGTCCCGATCTCACCCGCAACGACAAGTCGAAGCAGGTGACGAGCGGCGGCTCCATCAACTACGACATCTCCGGCGCGGAGACCTACAATACCATCCTGACGGTCACCCTGGCACCGACCGATTCCAGCGTGATCTGGGTCGGCACGGACGATGGGCTCGTACAGGTGACCCGGGACGGCGGCAAGACGTGGAGTAACGTGTCGGGCCACTTCCCCGGGCTGGCGAAAGACGTCGAAGGGCGGGTGTACCAGATCGGGGTCTCGCCGTTCGACGCCGGTGCGGCCTACATCGCGATCGACCGTCATCAGCTGGACGATCGGCGGCCGTACGTCTACAAGACCAGCGATTACGGCAGGACCTGGGCCGACATCGGTAGGGGCCTCCCGCCGGACGTCCCCGCCCGCGTGGTGCGGGAGAATCCGAACCTGCGGGGGTTCCTCGTCCTCGGAACCGACGCGGCGCTGTGGTACTCGCGGGACGGCGGCACGAGCTGGAAGCCGCTCAAGGCGGAGTTCCCGACTGCGCCGGTCTACGACGTGCAGTTCGTGAAGCGCTCGCATGACCTGCTGATCGCGACCCACGGCCGGGGGCTGTTCGTCCTCGACAACATCACTCCGCTGGAGGAGCTCACGCCCGAGGTCGTCGCCTCGGACCTCCACGTGTTTTCGACCCTCCCAGCCCAGATCCGCGTACGCCCGCGGCGTGCGGGCGTGGCGCCGACGCGCTTCACCACGCCGAACGCACCGGCGGGCGCCGCGATCGATTACTACCTCAAGGCCGCCTTGGACACCGGCTCGGCCGGGTCCCAAGGGGAGGGAGAGCGGGGGCGCTCGCGCCGCGGGCGGGTGATCGTGACCGTCACCGACAGCCGCGGCGACACGGTGGTCGTCGATTCGACCGGACCGGGGAAGCAGGGCGTGAATCGCTTTGTCTGGAACCTGCGGCACGCCGGGCCGACCCGCATCAACTTCGAGCGACCCGCCGCAGCCGAGGAAGAGGAGAACCCGTTCCGGAACGTCGGCGGCCCGCGGGCCATCCCTGGGACCTACACCATCACGGTCGCGGCCGGCGGCCGCACGGCGACCAAGACGGTCACCGTGGAGCCCGATCCGATCCTGGGCGGCGAACCCGCTCGGTTCGCGGCGCAGCTCCGCGCCGGGCTGGAATGGCGCAACGCCATGTCCGCCCTGAACGAGATGCTGAATCGGATTACCAGCCTCGAGACGCAGCTCAAGAATACGCAGCAGGCGCTGCGCGACAACGCGGCGGGTGACACGGCGGCGGCCGCACCCGTCACGCGCCAGGGGCGCGAGCTGGGCCGGAAGCTCAAGGAGCTCAAGGACAGCTTGTACAACTCCGACGTGCAGCGCGACGCCGGGCAGGACGACATCCACTATCTCAACCGCTTCCACGACCGGCTCCAGGGGCTCGGCTTCGGCCTCGCCCTGGCGTACGCCCAGCCGCCGAACGAGGTCGTCGCGGCGCGGCTGACGGAGCTGCGTACGGCGCTGGCCGACTACCTCGCGAAGTTCAACGAGCTGATCCGGACCGAGGTCGCCGCGTTCAACAAGACGGCGCAGGAGCGCCAGGCGCCGATCCTGGTCAGCGGCCAGCCGATCGAGCTGCGAGAGGTAAAAGTCGTTTCACGCTGAGCCAGGCGGCCGTCGCGAGCACGCCGAAGGGGATCACGATGCCGAGGGCCCGGATGCACGCCGCCACCAGGGCGACGAAGTTGCGCCACGCCTGCTTGAAGGCTTCGCCGATGACGCTCGATCCCGCCCGCCCCACTACGGGTAGAGGCTCGTGCACGTAGATCGTGAGCGTGCTCAGGACAACGTGGGCACGGAGGTAGCGCAGGCGGCCTTCGTATCGCTCGATCTCCTCCCGGACCCGCGCGAGCTGCTGCTCCACATCGAGCACGTCTTTGAGCTTGCCGGTGCGCGTTGCCAGGAGGTCGATCAACCGCGACTCGAGCCGCCGCGCATTCCCCATGCGTGCGGTGACGTCGGTGAACTCCTCGCCGACGTCCTCGGCGTTAACGTTCACGGATTCGAGCTTCCCCAGCCCCGCGAGACCGCCCAGTCCATCGTCGAACCGCTCGGCCGGGATCTTCACCTCGAGGCTCGCCGACCGGAGTTGACCGTGGCCCGTCTGCAAGGTCGTGCTGGCGATGTACCCTCCGCTTCGACCCGCGAGCAGCCGCACCTGCGCCACCGCCTGTTCGAGCGAGTCCACCTCGATGCTCGCGTGGCCGGTGCGGATCACCATGCTCGCCGCGACGCTGGAGCGCGGGAACAGCACGGCATCTCCCGTCGTGGTCGCCGCCCGCGCTCGCGCGGCCATCGGCTGGGGAGCGGCGGGGGCGCGCTCTGCTTGCGCCGGCTGCCCGACCTCGTCGAGCTGCCCGCTTGCAACGCCTCCCTCTACTCCGGTACCGGAATAGTCCCTCGGGTCGAAGCGCTTCTGAGTCTCGCGGCAGCCTGCCACAGTGAGGGCCGCGAGGAGGAACAGCTCGGCGATCGGTCGCATGGGGTCTCCTGACAGGGGTGGTCTGTAAGAGACGTCGCCGACCTTAAGGCATGCACACCGGATAGTGATAAGGCACGTAGTATGGCGTGACGATTCGGTTACGAGCGCGAAGGATCTGCTTTTGTTCACCCGCGACGACATCCGTGAGGCGGTGGAGCGCGCCGGCGATGAGCACTGGGACGCGCTGCGTCGGCACCACGAGGACGCCTACCCGAACCCCAAGCCGACGCCGGGCGATGTGTGCAAGGGAGAAGCCGAGCGCTTGAACCAGCTGGGGCTGGGCGACGCGACGGCGTTCGAGCTGGTCGAGACGCGCGTGGAGCGTGTGGGGGACGAACTGCGCCTCACGCACGTGCTCACGTACAAGCCGCTCGGCATTCGGCTGTTCACGGACCCGTTCCAGGACTACAAATAGGCTCCTTACTTCTCGAACATCAGCTCCTTCGCCCGCTGGGTGGCTTTCACGACGGCCTTGATCAGGGTCACCCGCAGCTTGCCCTCTTCGAGCTCGAGGATGCCGTCGATGGTGCAGCCCGCCGGCGTCGTCACGGTGTCCTTGAGCAGGGCCGGGTGATCGCCGGTGTCGAGCTGCACCTTCGCGGCGCCGAGCAGGGTCTGGGCGGAGAGGACGGTGGCGATGTCGCGGGGCAGCCCGACCTTCACGCCCGCTTCCGCGAGCGACTCGAGGATGATGTAGACAAAGGCCGGACCGCTCGCCGAGAGCCCGGTCACGGCGTCCATATGCTTCTCGTCCACCACCACCGTCCGGCCCACCGTGTCGAACAACCGCCGGGCCGTGTCGAGGTGTGCTTCAGTCGCGTGCTTCCCCCGGCAGATGCCGGTCATGCCCGCGCCCACCTGGCTCGGGGTGTTCGGCATGGCCCGGATTACGGGAATTGGAGTCGCGAGGAGATTCTCGATGAAGGCCGTCGGGACCGAGGCCGCGACCGAGATCACGAGCTGCGCCGGGGTCAGGTCGGCCCGAATCTCCTCGAGCAGCTCGCGCACGTTCTGGGGCTTGACGGCGATGATGACGACGTCGGCCCCGCGCGCTGCCGCGCGGTTGTCCGTTCCCACGGGAACGGCGCGCTCTTTTCCAAGCGCCTGCGCCCGCTCCACGTGCCGCACGGTGGCGACGGCATTCCCGGGCGGCAGACCGGCCTTGAGCAGCCCCTGCAACAGGATGTTGCCGATCTTCCCGAGCCCCAGTACCGCCACACGCTGTTGCTTCATCGCAGGTACTCCTCGAGCACGGTCGCGGCGTCGGTCTTCTCGTCCCGATACTTCACGACCACCGGCGCGTAGAGAGAAATCCCCCACCGCGCGGCCGCCGCACCGGGCGCGCCCCGCGCGCCGGGTACCACGACCGCCCCGGCCGGGATCTCGAGCGGCCGGTCCCCGTCGCGGCGGTACACCTGATCGCGCACGAGGTCGTAGACGGGCGTCGATCCCGTCAGGATGGTTCCGGGCGCGAGGACGGCGCGCTCGCGCACGATCGTACCTTCGTACACGCCACACCCGCCGCCCACCAGCGTCTCGTCCTCGATGATCACCGGCAGTGCCGCGACGGGCTCGAGCACCCCGCCGATCTGGGCCGCGGCCGAGAGGTGCACCCGCTTGCCGATCTGGGCGCACGAGCCGACCAGCGCATGGCTGTCGATCATGGTGCCCTCATCCACGTAGGCGCCCACATTCACGTACATCGGCGGCATGCAGACCACACCGGGGGCCACGTAGGCCCCGTCGCGGATGCTCGATCCTCCCGGGACGATGCGCACGCCGTCGGCGAGCGTGGTGGGCCGCACCGGGTAGGTGTCCTTGTCGAAGAACTTGAGCGTCGGGTGCGCCGACATGTCGGTGAGGACGCCCATGCGGAACCCCATGAGGATCCCCTGCTTGACCCAGGCGTTGACGCACCACGCCCCGTCCTGCTCTCGCTGGGCGGCGCGGATATCGCCGCGCGCGAGCGCGCCGCGGAATTCGGCGAACAGGGCGCGCTCGGGCTCGCCGTAGCGCTCGCCTTTCTGAGCGACGAGCGCCTCGACGCGCTCACGCAGCGACATGCGCGGCGCCGGGCAGCAAGCCGAGCGTCCCCAGGATGACGCGCAGCCGGGCCCGGGTCTGCTCCTGCACAGGGACCAGCGGCAGCCGGAACCGCTCCTCCAGGAGTCCCATCAGCGCGAGCGCCGCCTTGACCGGCCCGGGGTTCGATTCGATGAAGTTCGCTTCCATCAGCGGGAGCAGGCGGTAGTGAACCTCGCGGGCCGCGTCCCACTCGCCGGAGAGCGCATGTTCGGTGAGCCGTACCATCAGGTCGGGCGCTTCGTTCGACACCACGGAGATGATCCCGTCAGCGCCCAGTGCGATCAGGGGCAAGGTCAGCCCATCGTCCCCCGAGAGTACGCGGAATCCCGCTGGCCGGTCGCGCAGAATGGCCATGATTTGCGCTATGTCCCCCGACGCCTCCTTCACCGCGACGATGTTGTTCGTCTCGCGCGCCAGGGCGAGGGCCGTCGCGGCGGCGATGTTCGACGCCGTGCGACCGGGAACATTATAGAGGACGACGGCACCGTCCCCCATGGCTTCGGCGACGGCCCGGAAGTGCGCCTGGAGTCCTGCCTGCGTGGGCTTGTTGTAGTACGGGGCCACGACCAGGACCGCGTCGGCGCCGGCGGCTCGAGCCGCGCGCGCCCGCTCGATGGTGGCGGCGGTGGCGTTGCTCCCCACGCCGGCGAGTACCTTCGCCCGCCCGCGGGCCGACTCGACCGCGAGCGCGATGACGCGCTCGTGCTCGGCGGGCGTGAGGGTCGCGGCTTCGCCCGTCGTACCGCAGGGGACGAGCAGTCGCACCCCACCCGCGATCTGCCGCTCGACCAGCGCGCGAAACCGCGCTTCGTGCACCTCGCCGGCGGCGTTGAACGGCGTGACCAGGGCCGTGCCGCAACCGCGCAGCCACTCCAGATGTTGGGTCATCGAACCTTCCTCTCCTTCTCCGGCTCGAGCGCCAGGATGTCGTCCAGCACGTCGGCAAAGGCATAGACACCGCGCCGCCCCACGATCCAGCGCGCCGCGAGCAGCGCACCGGCGGCGAACCCCCCGCGAGAGAGCGCCGTGTGAGTCAGCAGGATCTGATCGGCGGCGGAGTCGAACCCGACGCGGTGCGTTCCCGGGATGTGACCCGCCCGGGTGCTCGCGATCGGTACGGTTACCGCGTCCGCCCCGAGTCCGCGAGACACGATGGCCTCGAGCGCCAGCGCCGTGCCAGACGGCGCGTCGCGCTTGCGGGCGTGGTGGGCCTCCTCGATGAATGGGTCGTATCCGGCGCCGCGCAACAGCCGCGCGGCGTCCGCAACGATGCGGTAAAACAGGTTCACCCCGATCGAGAAATTGGCCCCGTACACCAGTGCGGCTCCGCGCGCTTCCACGATCTTCCGGACTGCGGCTTCGTCGCGCTGCCAGCCGGTCGTGCCTTCCACCAGGGGAACCCCCGCGGCAGCGGCGGCTTCCACGTGGGCCGGCACGGCGCCAGGAGCCGAAAAATCGATCGCTAAGGCGTGGCCTGGGAGGAGCCGCGCGGCTGCGCCGACGTTGGCAGAGGTGAAGATGGCGCCGATCTCGTGGCCCGCGGCGCGGGCGGTTTCCTCGAGCACGCGTCCCATCGTGCCATGCCCGAACAACGCGATCTTCACGCCTCAGCCTTCCGCACCGCGAGCGCGTGCACCAGACGGACGTAGGTGTCGACGCCCTCGGTGAGCGCGCCCTCGGAGATCCGCTCGTGGGCGCTGTGCGCGTCCAGGATCGACCCGGGCCCGAGCAGGAGGGGCGTGCCCCAGTTGGTGAGGTGCGGGATGTCGGTGGTGAAGCGGACCACGCAGGTCTCGAACCCGGGGACCGTCGCGAGCCGCAGCGGTGGCACCGCCGTCAGGTACTCGATCCGGGCACGGTCCCCGATGGCCTGCTCGAGCAACGCTTGCACCGGCGGGGCCTCGGTCACGAGCCGGATTTGCAGGTCGGCCCGGGCGTCTGCGGCCACGACGTTCGGCCGCGTTCCACCGCCAATGACGCCGATGTTGACCGTCGTTTGCCCGAACAGCGGATCCGAGGGCCAGGTGGCGCGACGCACGTCGCCCAGCACGTCGAGCAGGGCATCGATCGCCGAGCGCCCCTGCTCGGGATAGGCCGAGTGCGCGGGGACCCCCGCGGTGCACAACGTGAGGCGCAACGAGCCTTTGGAGCCAGCGGCGAGTCGATTGTCGGTCGGCTCGCCGTCTATGAGCCAGCGGCATTCTCCCGCCAGGGGGTGCGCGTTCGCTGCCCGCGCTCCCACGCTTCCCATTTCCTCGTCCACGACGAACAGCAGCCCGATTCCGTCCACCCCCTCGGCGCGGAGCCGCTGGGCGGCGACGATCTGCGCCGCCATGATCCCCTTGGCGTCGCAGGCCCCGCGGCCGTACAGGATGCCGTCCGAAATTCGGGCGGGCACGTGCGGCGGTACCGTGTCGAGGTGCGTGGAGAAGACGATCCGCGGTGGCCGATCCGTGGTGGCCAGCACGTTGGGTCGACCTGGTGCGGCGTCGAACAGCTCCACGCGATAGTCCAGGTCCGTGAGGTATGACGCGACGAACCGTGCGACTTGTGCCTCTTCGCCCGACACCGATGGGACGTCCACCAGATCACACGCCAGCGAGACGAGGTCGGTCACGGAGCCTCAGTGGCGGGGGCCGCGTCCAGATGCACCGGCTCCCGCTCGAACAGCGCGTCGTGCAGCCGACGCACCGCTTCGTGCACACGGTCTTCGTCCACGACGAACGTGAGGTTGACGCGGGACGCGCCCTGGGAAATGAGCGAGACATTGATGTCTGAGATGGTCGCGAACACGCGGGCCGCGATCCCGGGCGTGGTTCGAAGGCCCTCGCCCACCACACACACAATCGCCCGGCCCGACTCGACCGCCACGGTGCCCAAAGCCTGAAGCTCGGCGACAATAGCAGGCAGGGATCCCGTATCGTCCACGCTGAGCGACACGCTCACCTCGGACGTCGTCACCACATCTACGACGGTCTGATGCCGCTCGAACACCTCGAAGAGCCCGCGCAGGAAGCCGTACGCGCCGAGCATCCGCGTCGAGCTGATCTGGAGCACCGTGATGCCGGACTTGTGCGCGATGGCCTTCACGGCCCCGGCACGCACTTCCCCTCGAGCGGTCACCACAGTCCCGCGGTCGTCCGGCGCCTTCGACCCACAGATCCGCACGGGAATGTCGCGCTCCATGGCCGGCTGGATCGTCTTGGGGTGCAGGACCTTGGCGCCGAAATAGGCGAGCTCGGCGGCCTCGGCGTAGGAGAGGCTGGGGATCGTCGCGGCGCCGGGCACCACGCGCGGGTCGGCGGTCAGGACGCCGCTCACGTCGGTCCAGATCTGGATCTCTCGGGCGGCGAGGGCCGCCCCCACCAGGGCTGCGCTGTAGTCGGAGCCGCCCCGGCCCAGGGTGGTCGTCACACCCTCGAGCGTGGCGCCGATGTAGCCGCCCAGCACCGGGACCAGCCGGCGGTCGAGCAGCGGGGCGACCTCCGCCCGGGTCCGCTGTTCGGTGTCGGGGACCAGGGGAGTGGCGCGGCCGTGTGTCCCGTCGGTAATGAGACAGTGGCGCGCGTCCACGTAGCGCGCCGGCACATCGGCGGCCAGTAGCACGGCGGTCAGAAGCGCCGCCGAGAGGCGCTCGCCGTAGGAGGCGATCTCATCGCGCAGCGCCGGCCGGCGGTCCGGCTCCGCGGCGACGCGTTTGAGCAGATCTGCGATCTCCGCGCGCGTGCGCGCGAGCACGGTCCCGATGCCGCGGGCGCTGTCCGGGCGGGCCAACCGTGCGGCGATCTCGGCGTGCCGCTCGAGCAGCGCGTCGAGCTGCTGCGGCATCCCCTCCGCGTTCCCGCTCGCCGCGGCCTCGGCGGCCGCGAGCAACCCATCCGTCACTCCGGCGAGCGCCGATACGACCACGACGGGGCGGGTGCTGCAATGCGCGCGGTGGACCACCCCGGCTACCCGCTGCAACGCCTCGGCGTCCGCGACGGACGTGCCGCCGAACTTGAGGATCGTGGCATCGGGCCGACGGGCCGATGGCGTTGTCGACTCACTCACAGACTCACCTCTGGAGAACCTCTTGCGCGTCGGGCAAACGCCGCGCCGCGCGCTACGGTTGACGCAATCGATTGTGGGGAAGCTGTACGACGAACGACTATCGCGGCGAGGTACACGCCCGCTTTCGGCCGGCCGAAAGGGGCCGGCCGTCGTGCGGGCGGGGGTAAGAGACTCCGGAACGCAGGGTCATGTCGAGGACGCTGCTTGCGCGCGAAAGCTGCCCGCGGGCCGCGGGCGGTGTCAAGCGGACGGGGTGCCGCGCTGCCCGGCCCATTCGTCGCTATTGCCGCCGTCTTCAAAAATATGCAATATCAGTACGATTCTTGCGACGTTCTGTCACTACTACCCGATTGGGTAGTAGCGGAGTGTAAGACATTTTGTGCACTTTTTGCATGAATTCTGTAGCATCGGTACACCGTTATGAACACCTCAATGGGAGGCTGCATGAGACGCTCGGTCGGTCTTGGCCTGCTGAGGTACAGCGTCAGACCCTGAAGGAGGCCACGGTATGAGAGTGCAAGCAAGCCGTGTAGCGCGAGCGGCGTTCGTGGGCGTCTGGCTCATCGCCCCAGCGATGCTTCGGGCCCAGAGCGGAGCGTCACCCCCGGCCGATACGGCGGCCAAGCAGCCCGATCCACCACCGCCTTCGGTGAACCATCTGGAGACTGGGCTCGCGGGCTTCAAACTCACCGGCTTCGCCGCGGGGTCGTACTCATACTCCGGCCATAGCGTGGGCGGGACCGCCATAGTCGGGCGGCTGTACGACCGCCTCCAGAATCGTTTCATGCTCAACGCGCTCGGGGTCGTGCTCGACAAGCCCTACGACCCCGCGAAATTCAGCGCGGGATTCCACACCGAGCTGCTGGTCGGCCAGGATGCGACCGTGATCCAGTCGGGCGGCTTCTTCGACCCCACGACCCCGGCCGACCTGCCGCACTTATACGTCACTCTGAACGTCCCGACCGCCAGCGGCAACGGGCTGCAGTTCAAGGTGGGGCGCATTCCCACGCTCATGGGCCTGGAGGTGATCGAGACCTATGCGAACCCCAACTGGTCGGAGGGGAACCAGTTCATCTACGTGGAGAACTTCACCGGCACGGGGCTAAGTGTGGAAACGAAGTTCACCAATTACGTGGATTTGCAGCTCCGCGTGATCAATGGGTGGGACCAGGTGTCGGACAACAACAGCCACAAGTCGCTCATGGGGCGGGTCGGCCTATACCCCGACGCGCTGACGTCGCTCGGCATTGTCGGATACTGGGGTGCTGAAGAACCGGCGAACAACAGCGCCAACCGCTATGGCTTCGAGGGATTGCTGTGGCGCAAACTCGGCAAGGCGGCCGTGTGGGTACAGGGCGACTACGGCACGGAACAAGCGAACGCGGCGCTGCCCGATCCGGCGCAGGACGCAAAATGGTGGGCGCTGGGCGGCTGGGTCACGTACGACTTCAGCTCGTCCCTCGGCCTCGCCCTGCGCGGCGACTACGTCAACGACGAGAACGGCGCCCGGAGCTCGTTCAACGGATTGGTCGGCTTCCCCGCGAACTTGGGACAGAAGTTCGGCAGCGGCACGGCGACGCTGAACATCAAAGCCTGGCCGAGCGCGCTGCTCCGGCCCGAGGTCCGGTACGACCGGTCCACCTTGCCGGCCTTCGACGGGAAGAAGGACCAGATCACCGTCGCCCTGGCGGTCGCGTATCTCTACTGAGTCGCGGGGGCTGGCTGGGCTCCCGGGGCCACCGTGCCGGGCGTCTGGTTGCGGAAGAAGCGGTACAACAGCCAGATGTCCAGCACGCCCACCGCGGCCAGGACCGAAAACGCGGCGTCGGTTTCGATGATGTGTAGCTGTCGCAATAGTGTCGAGATGCCGAAGCCCACGACCCAGGCGTCGAAGCTCATGCACACCCGCCTGAACGTCTCCGGGCGCACGTGGCGTATCGCGTGTACGCCCAGCGGGATGCCGACGATGAGACTCGGGAGAATGTAGGGCAGTAGGCCGGCGCTCTCGATTGAGAACATGCCGGCAACGTAGTATGCCACGGCCGTGAACGTCGATTCCGCGAGCCGCACCAGCCCGAGCCCGGCTCGGAAGTCCTGTTTCGCAAGGCCCTGGTTGCTCAACATCACGGCCAACGGCGGGCCGGAGATCGTCGTGACCGAATAGAGCACGCCAAGGCCCCCTCCGAACAGCAGCCCGACGCGGCGCTCATCCCGGATGGGCCTGCGAAACCCGGCTGCCTGCAGCAGAATCAACGGCAGCAGGACGACGAACGTTACGAGCTTGAGCCAGCCGGGCTGCACGCGGTGCACCAGCGAGGTTCCCAGTGCGACGCCCGGAGCCAGGCCGGCGATCATCGGCACGACCCGACGCCAGACGTGCGGAACGCTCGCGCGATTGACCCAGAGGACGTAGGCGTTGAGGACGACCTCGATCCACACGAGCGCCGGATTGAGGACCCGATTGGCGTAGAAGAGCAGGGCTACTGGCACGGTGATCGACGAAAATCCGTAGCCGAGCGCACCGTTGACGGTCCCGGCGACGAGAGTGATGAAGATCAGGACAAGCGCGCTTGATGTCGCATCCATCGTGGTTCATCGTGTCGTTGGGGTGAATTGGCACAAACAAAAAACCCGGTCCACGTTGGGTGGCCGGGCCGAAGAGCAGCTCAGAAGGCGAGGAGGCTTAGAGAGTCCTCAAGTCGTCACTGGGTGCGCCGTGGTGTCCGTCCAACCCTGTGGATGGGGGGCGGCTACAACAACAGACGAGACAACACCGCGGCGTCGGGCGCATGTGAAGTTCCAACCTAGAGAGCGTGTCGTTGGGTGTCAACGGTGACGTCGCACCTCATCGCAACCGCCGGAGCGGAATGCGTGAGCGCGCCGATGGAGATGAGCGTCGCCCCTGCCTCCGCGTAGGCGCGGGCGGTCTCCGGTGTGATCCCGCCTGAGGCCTGGATCGTGATACCCGCACCGGCCCGACCGGCCCACCTCCGGATGCGCGCCGGCGATTGGTTGTCGGCGAGCACGTGGGTCACGCCGGCGGCGAGCGCGGCGTCCAGCTGCTCGTCGCTCTCGACCTCGACGACGACCGCCACGCCCGCTGGCACTCCCTGGAGCGCCTCGGTGAGCGCGCCTGGTCGGGTATCGAGCAGTGCCCAGTGATTGTCCTTCCACAGCACGGCGTCGGCGAGGGAAGCGCGGTTGTCGATTCCGCCACCAACCCGTACGGCGTACTGCTCGAGCACCCGCAGCCCGGGGGTGGTCTTCCGCGTATGGGTGATTTTCGCCGGCGTTCCCGCCACTGCGTCCACGGCCCGTCGAGTAAAGGTTGCCACTCCAGAGAGCCGCTGTAGAAAGTTGAGCGCCACCCGCTCACCGGCGAGCACGGCGCGGCCACTGGCCTGCAGCGTGGCGAAGCACGCGTCCGGCGCGGTCCAGTCGCCTTCGGCGGCGTGGGACTCGAGGCACGCCCGTGGGTCGAGCTCGTGGAAGATCAGTGCGGCGATCGGGAGCCCGGCGACCACGAAGCGGGCTTCGGCGACGAAGCGAGCCGTGGCTGGGGCGTGCGCGACAGCGCCGAGCAGCCGGGTCGTCACGTCCTCACCGGCGCGATCCTCGGCCAGCGCCCGACGCACCTCCTCCAGGCCCAAGGCGTCAGCCAATAGCCAGCATCCGATCGATGGCCCGCCGGGCACGGCGCGCGATTGCCTCGGGCACCCTGACCTCGTACTTCACGTCCCGGAGGGAGTCGCGCAGCTTTTCGAGGGTGATCATCTTCATGTAGCGGCATTCCGCCGACTCGGCCGCCGCGAGAAACTGCTTTTCGGGGTTCGCGCGGCGCAGCCGGTGCAGCACGCCAGTCTCGGTCGCGACCACGAACTTCCGGGCGCTCGAGCTACGCGCGCGGCGCATCATCTGCTCGGTGGAGACGATCGCCGTCCGCCCCGCCGCGATGTCGCCCTCGGACTCGGCGTAGTACAGGGCGCTCGTCACGCAGCCGCACTCCGGATGGACCAGGAATTCGGCATCGGGGTGCTGCCGTCGCTGCGCCGCGAGCACGTCCGGCGTCAGCGCGGCGTGGACGTGACACTCTCCCATCCACACGTCCAGGTCGCGACCGGTCACCCGCCGCAGGTAGTTGCCGAGGAAGAAGTCCGGGACGAACAGCACCGGTACGTCCGGCGGGAGGGAGCGAACCACGGCGACCGCGTTCCCCGAGGTGCAGCAGAAGTCCGCCTCGGCCTTGACGGCCGCGCTGCAGTTGACGTACGCCACCACGAGACCGTCGGGATGCTCGGCGCGCCACGCCTGCACGTCCTCAGGGTGGATCGTCGCGGCAAGGGAGCACCCGGCCTCGGGATCGGGGATGAGGACGCGTTTATCCGGATTGGCGATGGCGGCCGTCTCTGCCATGAACTGCACGCCGCAGATCACCAGCAGGGGCGAGTCGAGCTGGGTCGCCCGGCGCGCCATCTGGAGCGAGTCCGCCACGACGTCGGCCAGGTCCTGGATCTCGGGAATCTGGTAGTTATGCGCCAGGATGGCTGCGTGCCGCTCCACCTTGAGCGCCTGGATTTCCGAGACCAGGTCGGTTGCCACCGCCATGCTCTATGACGTCCGGCGAATCGGAATCCGTACGCGGGTCCTCTCCCATTCGAGGACCAGCTCGGTCGCGTTTCCCGCGGGCGGCGCGAACTTGAGCGTGAGGGTCTCGACCGGCGCGCCGAGCGACTCCGTCGTCACCGTGCCGGCGCCGACATCCCCCGCGCGCACCGCGTTGTCGATGGGAACACCCCAGCGCTGCACAGTGCGGTTGACCACGATCTGCCACTTCGCTGCACGCGGAATCGCGTACAGGGTGTACGACCCAGGCTCCACCCGCACACCCGCGATCTCGGCCGGGACCGGTACGTCGATGCTCGTGGCTTCGTTGGCGCCGAGCCGCCACGGCTGGTCGAACGGCACCACCCCGCCCATGATCTTGCGCCCGCGCGCCGACGGACGGCTGTAGCACACTTTCATCGTCCCGCCACCCAGTTGGACCGCGATCGAGTCGAGCGGACTCGGCCGCTCGGCGAGCTTATCCGCGGGTCCGCGGATCCAGCAGCTGAACGGAGCCGCCTGGCTGCTGCCTGTTTGGGCCTGAGCCAACGTCAGCGTGGCGATCAGCAGCATGACCTGCATGTCCTGACTCCCGAAATGGTTGGGACAGGAAAGATATCCTCTTCGTTCCCACTCTGAAGAGTGGGCCCAGTGAAGCACTGCGCTTGAAGCGCAGTGCCGTGTCGGGCCCACGCTTTCAGCGTGGGATTGCTTCGGAGGGGTGCCGGCCGTCCTGACTCTCGATGTACGCGACTGCATCGCGCAGGAGCTTCGGGCTCACGCTCGTCGCGGAGTACTCCCGATTCCATCGGAGCCCGAGCACGTTGCCGGGTTGCCGGCTCGCGGCATAGCTGCTACCACCCTTGAGCAACTGGACGAGCCGAGGGAGGTCATACCGGGGGCCGGTGCGGATCAAGAGATGCGCATGTGTCCGGAGGAAGCCGAGAGACACGATGGTGGCCCGCTCTTGGAGAGCGATCTTTCGAAAGTACTCGTCGAGAAATGCGCGCGTGGGCGCGTCGATCATGGGCCGCCGCTCCAGCGTGGACCAGGTGAGGTGGAAGTAGATGCGATGTGCCGGCATAACCAATGCGGATGGTGGACCAACGCTAGGCGGTGCCAGTCAACGATCACTCAACAAAAAGGCTGGATTCGCCTGGTCGCTCGTTATTCCCACTCTAAAGAGTGGGCCCGCTGAAACACTGCGCTTGAAGCGCAGTGCAGTACCGGGCCCACGCCTACGGCGTGGGAAATCCGCGTGCCGGACGTGCCATCCTACTCTGGCTCCTCTACAGCCGTCGCTCCGCCGCTCGCGCGTGCGCCTCGAGTCCTTCCGCGCGGCCCAGCCAGATTGCGTCTTCGATGAGCGGCCGTGCCGCGGCGCGGTCGTCGAAGCGTAACCAGGTGCGCACGCGCAAGAAGGTGTAGACCGAGAGCCCGCCGGTCGAGCGCGCCGTTCCGCCGGTCGGCAGGACGTGATTCGGTCCCGCGCCGTAATCGCCCAGGACTTCCGCGGCTCCCGGGCCCACGAACAGCGCGCCGTAATGCGCTAGGCGCGGCGCCACGACGGCTGCGTCGCGGAGCTCGACCTGCAGATGCTCGGGCGCGATGGCGTCGCACGCGGCCACTCCCTCGTCCAGGCTCGCCACTACGATCACGCCGCCGTTCGCGAGCGCCGCGCGCGCCGTTACCGCCGTGGGCAGGTCGCTGAGCTGGCGGGTGAGCTCCGCCTCGACGCGATCCGGCAGACTGGGATCGAGGCTCACGAGCACCGGGACGGCGTCGGGATCGTGCTCCGCCTGCGCCAGCAGGTCGGCGGCGACCGTGGCGGGGTCTGCCGTGTCGTCCGCGAACACGGTCAGCTCGGACGGGCCAGCGCGCATGTCGATCGCGACGACTCCGGCGACGAGCTGCTTCGCCGCGGCCACGAAGCGGTTCCCCGGTCCCACGATCA
>WNGC01002294.1_pt1 | contig 16371 bp, 14 predicted proteins | sample 5400051 | NCBI WGS metagenome assembly WNGC01 (sample SAMN13153368, study PRJNA577476) | soil metagenome | isolation source: 20 cm soil or saprolite under grassland replicate 2 | place: USA:California | collected 2016-06-15
GGGCACTTTCGAGGGCTTAGGGAGAGACCCCTCTGGGCAGCGGTCCCAAATGTAAGGGACGAACGGTCATATTTGTTCCTGAGGGTATGGCAGAACCAAGACTGCAGCCTACACACGTTTATCCTTTGCGCCTACGACGTGACCAAGTCATACATCAGTGAGATCGAACGGGGCCATCGCAGCCCGCGGCTGATCACGTTGAAGGCGCTGGCCCGCCGGCTCAACAGGCCGCTGTCCCATTTCCTCGACGGCGTCCCCGAGGACCACGAGGTCGAAGCGTTCCTGCGCCTCGGCCTCGTCCGCCTGCGGGCCGAAATGGCCGGGAGCGCCTGCGCGCCCCTGGAAAGGGCGCTTGAGCTGGCGGTGCAGCAGGGGGACGAGGTCCTCCAGGCCCGGGTCGAACTGGCGCTCGCCGCGGTGGATCAGGAGTTGGGTCACGTTCAGCGTGCGCAGCGGCGGCTGGACCGATGCCTTCGCGTGCTCGCGCGGGCGGGGGAGACCGCATCACTGGTTGCCGCCCACAGCTGTCTCGGGCGGATCAAGCTCGCGTCCGGAGATCCGGACTCGGCCCTGTGGGCATTCCAGGCGGCGATTCAACTCGCCGGGCAGCAGCCCGACGATCCGATCTTGTTGACCAGGTTGTATTTGGATCTCGGGATCACCCAACGAACGCTGGGCAATGTCGCCGCCGCGCGTGAGGCCTTCCTTCTGGGGCTCGAGGTCGCGCGCTCGGTGCGGGATCAGGACCAGGTCGCGGCGCGGAACCTGGAGCTGGCTGACGTCGCGGCGGGCGAGGGGCGGTTCGGACAGACGTTCGAACACGCCGGGCGCGCGCAGGGTGTCTACGAGACGTTAGCGCATCAACGGCGTCTGGCGAAGATGCACGAATCTCTTGGGGAGCTGGCGGCCGAGGAAGGCGCCTACGCGCAGGCGGAGCGCCACTACTGGTGCGGTCTTGACCTGCATGGGGTGTCGGGCGGTTTCTCCGGAGCGGGGCACGCGCTGAGCGGCCTTGCGCTGGTCCTCCTGGCGCGCGACTCTCCTGACGCGGCCCAGATGGTGTGCGAGGCTGCGTTCGCTCTGCTCGCCGGGCAGACCGATCGGGGGGCGCAGGCGCACGCCTTCATGGTCCTAGGGACGATCCATCATCGCCAGGGACGAGGAAGGCAGGCCAAGGCCGCGTTCCAGGAGGGGCTGGCCCTCTTTGTCGCCCTCAATCGGGAAGGGGACGCCCGCCGTGCCCGCCAGGAACTGGCGCTGCTCGCGCTCGAATCCGGGGACATGGCCGAGGCGCGCCGGTGCCTGGAGGGACTGCGCGAGACGCCTACGGTGCGAGGTCTCTAGCCGTCAGGGCAGGCACATGTGCACAACAGCAGACACGACCGCGGTGCTGTCGGATGTGGCCTGCGTCGCGGCCGAATCCACCCAGCTACTGAACTGCCCGACCCGGTCACCCTTGCCGTCGAGACACCGGAACAGGGCGAGCGCCTTTTCGTTGTCAATTCCGCCGGAGCCTTGGGCTGCGGCCGCGAACAACGAGACCATGTCGTAGACGCCGGCGGCGAAGCCGTTCTTGTAGATGTCGGGAGAGTTTTGGTAGTCGAGGATGGTGTGCTCGAAGAACACGTACTTGCCCGGCGTAAACGGAGTTTGGCATGCCCTCGCGAGGATCGCGACGATAATGTTGGTGCTGCCGCCGTCAGACGACGCCTGGGTCACGGTGGAGTCCACCCAGCTCCTGAGCTGCGCTATCCGGTCACCTTTGCCGTCGAGGCACTGGAATAGCCCGAGTATCTCCTGGTCGTTCCGGCCGGAGTTCTCGGCTGTCGCCGCGAACAGCGAGACCATGTCGTAGATCGCCGCGGCGAAGCCGCGCCGGAAGCCCTCATCCTGAGGCCGATAGCTGGAAACGCGTTCGAAGACCGTGCCCGGTGAGGACGCGGCGCCGGAAGGCGAGGAAGGGTGACTGGGAGGAGGAACCGGGGCGGGAGGAACCACGGCCGTAGGAGCAGGCGGGCTCGGAGGGGCCGCCGCGGAGACATGCGCATACTCTTCCCACGTCATTCTCGCCGTATCGCCAAAATACGGCTTCACGTAATTGATCGGGATGGCCCCATTCAAATTCTGCGCGTCCTTGACCGAGAATGTATTGATCCCGATGACCTCGCCGTTGAGATTGAGGAGCGGTCCCCCGCTCGAGCCGTGAGAAATGGGAGCTTGATGTTGGATGAAGCGGTAGCCTTTGTCGGGATCGAGTCGCACGCTCTCCACGATGCCTGATGTAAAGGTCAAATCCAGACCCTGCGGGTTTCCGATGGCCAGGATCTGGTCGCCGACCTCGACCTTGTCGGAATCTCCCACCTTGAGCGTCCGGAGCCCCGTGGCTTTGATGGACAGCACGGCAAAGTCGCGCCGGGCTTCCGTATAGATGATCCGGACATCCGTGTACACGTCTCCCCTCGGCAGCCTGACCGCAATCTTCGTGGCCCCCTGATCCGGAGCAATCACGTGGTTATTCGTCACGATGACGCCGGATGAGGAGACGATAAATCCGGTCCCAAGAGACGTCCAGTGATCGTCGGCGCCGTACTGCGTGATGAGCACGACGGCGGGGGCGCTTTGCTTGAACAACTGCTGGAAGGATGGGGGTGGCGACGACTGCTGGGCCGGCGCGGCCGACACTCCCAGGGCGGTGGTGACCAGCGCCAGGACGAGGCCCGCCGAGATCGGAATCGAGCGTGAACGCCGCTGAAGCTTTCGCTCAATCATCTGACCTGACCTCCATGTTGGGCTCACAACCACCTTCCATTCTTCCCGGCTTCGCCGGCTTTCAGACACTGCGGGGTTACGGACAACGTGACGTGAAACTATGGAGATCTCCATCAAACCTCGAAGTGGTCGCGTGGGAGGAGAGGGTTGTGCGCGCCGCGGCCTGAAGAGGTTGCGGCAGACGCCGAAGCGATGGGGAGGCTCCAATGGGACCGCTGCTGCGTGATCGCGTCGCCTTTGTCACTGGCGCCGGGGCCGGGATCGGCCGGACGATCGCCCGCCGGTTCGCCGAGGAAGGCGCCGACATCGCCGCCGTCGATGTCAACGGCCCCGCCGCGGAGGAGACCGCGGCGCTCGCGCGGGCCTTGGGACGCCGGGCCGAGGCGATCCGGGCCGACGTCGCGAACGCGGGCGACGTGCAGGCGGCCGCGGGGCGGGCCTTCGAGGTCTTCGGCCGGATCGACGTGCTCGTGAACAACGCCGGGATCACCCTCGACGCGACCATCCCCGAGATGTCGGAGGCCGACTGGGACGCCGTGCTCGATGTCCACCTGAAGGGCACGTTCCTGTGCACGCGCGCGATCGCCCCGCGCATGCGGGAGGCCGGCCGCGGCGCGATCGTCAACATGTCGTCCATCTCGGGCAAGATCGGCAACATCGGACAGGCCAACTACTCCTCGGCCAAGGCCGGGCTGGTGGCGCTCACCAAGGTCACGGCGCGCGAGTTTGCGCGCTACGGGGTCCGCGCCAACGTCATCCAGCCCGGGTTGATCGGCACGCCGCCGACCCTGGAGCGGGGGGAGGAGAAGCTCCGCGAGGGCGCCGCGGGGACGCCGCTGGGACGCATCGGCACGCCCGACGAGGTCGCCTCCGTCGCCCTGTTCCTGGCGAGCGAGATGGCGAGCTTCGTCACCGGCGCCGTCATCGAGGTGACGGGCGGGCGCCACATGTGACCCCGCGTCCCCATCGCGCCGGGCGCTGATGCAGCCTCCCACGGGACAGCAGTACCGGATTGCGCATGAACGCCAGGAAGCGGTGGCGGTGGAGCTCGGCGCCGGCCTCCGCGAGTACACGGTCGACGGGCGGCACGTCATCGACGGGTATCCGGTGGGCGGCACCGCGAGCGGCAGCCGAGGGCTGCCCCTGCTGCCGTGGCCGAACCGCCTGGGAGATGGCCGCTACCAGTTTGACGGCGAGACCCACCAGGTGCCCATCAATCGGGTGGGCGAGCACACCGCGATCCATGGTCTCACGCGCTGGATCCCGTGGCGCGCCGTCGAGCACACCGCGTCGCGCGTGGCGCTCGCCACCACGCTCTTCCCCCAGCCGGGCTATCCATTTACCTTGGCGCTGCGGGTCTCGTACGAGCTCTCCGGCGGGGGACTGGCCGTCGAGACGGCGGCCCGGAACGACGGGGGGCGCGCGCTGCCGTTTGGAGCGGGCCACCACCCGTACCTGGCCGTCCCGGGAGGGGCGCTCAACCAGGCCACCCTCGTCGTCCCGGCGACCCACCGGCTGCTCACCGACTCCCGGGGACTGCCGACCGGGAGCGTCGAAGCGGTCGAGGGCACTCCCTATGACTTCCGCCGGCCCCGGCCGATCGGCGACGTTGGGCTCGACACGTGCTATCAGGGTCTGATTCGCGATGCGGACGGTCTGGCGCGCGTTCGGGTCGACGAGGCGGTGCTCTGGATCGACGGGCGGTACGCCTACCTGCAGCTCTACACCGGGGACACGCTGCCTGACCCGGCCGAACGGCGCCGCGGCCTCGCCGTCGAGCCGATGACCTGTCCGCCCGACGCGTTCCGGACCGGAACCGGCGTGATCGTGCTTCCTCCCGGCGGCTCGGTGACGGCCCGGTGGGGACTCGCCGCGGGCGTCACCCCTTCATCGCCCCGGCGAGCAGGCCGCTGATCAGCCACCGCTGGACGGCGACAAACCCGAGGATCGGCGGGAGCGACGCGAGAATCGACGCGGCCATGAGGATCCCCGGGAGCATCAGCGGAAGCAGGACGTCCCGCAGCAGCCGGATCTCGGTGCACCCGTCGATGCGGGCCGCCTCATCGAGCTCCAGCGGCACTGAGTCCATGAAACCCTTCATGAACCAGACCCCCACCGGGATCGCCGTGGAGGCGAACGCGAGGACGAGTCCCTGGTTCGTGTTCAGGAGATGGGACCGGAGGAAGATGAGATACAGCGGGATCAACAGGACGATGAACGGGAACATCTGCGCCAGGAGCAGGCTGAGCTGAAGCGGCTGTTTGTATCGGAACTTCATTCTGGAAAAGGCGAAGGCGGCGAGCACGGAGACCGCGATGGTGAGCGCGCAGGTCAGGCCCGATGTCACAACCGAGTTGGCGAAGAAGGTGCGGACGGGCACGACCCCCGTCCACATCTCCACGAAGTTCTCCAGCGTGGGGTGCGCCGGCACCAACTGCAGGCGCAGGCTGAAGATCTCGAGGGTCGTCTTGAACGCGGTCACCAGCATCCAGTACACGGGGAAGAGCGTCCAGATGAGCGCGAGCGCAAGGAGGATCATGCGCACCGCGGCGCCCACCGACCATCGTCTGCGTCCGGTCATCGCTGCGCCCCCCTCCCACCCGGTCTACGTCAGCGCCTCGCGCTGCAGCGTGCGGATGTAGATCACCGACAGCGCCAGCAGGACCAGCATCCACACGACGCCCATCGCCGCGCCGTACCCGAACTTGAATTGCTGGAAGGCCACCCGATAGATTTGCACCGCCAGCGTCGTGGTGGCGTAGATCGGGCCGCCCTGGGTCATGGTCCAGATCACCGTGAAACTGCTGAAGTTGTTGATGATCGCGATCAGCGAGGCGATGACCATGATGTGGCGGAGATACGGCACGGTCAAATGGCGGAACTCCTCCCAGCCCCGCGCGCCGTCGATCCGGATGGCTTCGCGCTGCGCGGCCGGGATGGCCGTGAGCCCGGCGGTGAACATCAAGACGAAGAAGGGCGTTTGCGACCAGACATTGGCGACGATCACCGCGGCCGGCGCCAGATTCGCGTCGGACAACCACGCCAGCCGGTGCTGGATCACGTGCAGGTGCAGCAGCAGGAGGTTCGCCACACCGACCTCCTGGTCGAACATGTAGAGAAACAGGAAGCCGACGACGACGGCGGGCGTGACCCACGGGACCAGCATCAGGCCGCGGATGGCGGCAAACCGTTGCGGCAGGCCGCCGGTCAGCAGCGCAAAGCCCAGGCCGAACAGGAAACTCGCCGTGACCGAGATCGACGTGAAGAGGATGGTTTTCGTCAGCGACTGCCAGAACGCCGCGTCGCGCGCGAGCGCCAGGAAGTTTCCGAGGCCGACGAACGCCTGATGATCAGGATCGGTGAGTTCGATGTGAAATACCGACAGCCAGAATGTCCGCAGCAGCGGGTACCCCACCACGTACCCCATGATGACGAACGCCGGGGCCAGGAACAGCGGCGCAAGCGGGCTGAGCGCCCTCCGCCGCGGTGCCGGACCCCGGCGCGTCTGGACCGGCGGCAGGACCAAGGCCTACCTGCCGGGTGCGTCCAGGATGGCCGCGGTTACTTGCTGAAGACGTCCAGCAGCTGCGCTTGCATCGCCCGCGCGATCTCCGCCACAGGATCGTTGGTGGAGTACGCGCGCTGCACGTTCGACATGATGGGTGGATAGGCTTCTTCATATTTCGGGCCGTAGGGCGGCGCCACCACCAGACCGCCGATCTTGAAGAATCCCAGCGCGATGGGGTTGTTGAGCTCCGGGATCTTGCGCTCCATGCCTTGGACGGCCGGGAGGTCGCCGTTGCGAAGCAGGAAGTTCTTGATGGCGTACTCATCCGCGACCAGGTACCGCATGAATGTCAGCGCGGCCGCTTTGTTCTTGGAGCTCGCGAACGTCACCGTTTGATGGTCGGACGACCCCGCCGATGGGCCGCTGGCGGGTCCGCCGGGAATGGCCGAGACCCCCCACGCCGCATACAGTTTCTCGTCCGTGAGCGCGGTGTTCATCCCCTGCACCACGCTCTTGAAGTACGGCCCATCCTCCAGGAAGAGCAGGCGCCCCTGGGCGGCAAAGATCCGGAACTGCCCCATCTTCTTGCCGGGCAGCGTGTAGCCGTTCTTGATGAGCACGCGGACCCATTCCAGGTACGCCCGCATCTGCGGCGTATCGGCGTCGGGCTTCCCGTTCTTGATCGGTTCCGCGCCGAACGCGTGCATGTACGGCCATTCGGCGTCCACCCCGAAGTCCCGCAGCGTCGTGTCGATGCCGATGCCGACGACGTCGGGAGCATTTTGCTTCGCGGTGGCGATGTCGCGCATCGCCTCGGCGATCGTCTTGGGAGGGGAGTTCGGATCCAGCCCGACCTTCTTCATGAGTTCCTTGTTGTACAAGAAGCCGATGGGGTCAAAGCCCCACGGCAGCCCATAGAGGACGCGGTTGACCGTCGCGCGGTCGACGGTCGTGGGGTACAGGGTGCCGACGAAGGCCTTGTCGTAGCCCTCCAGGGAACGGAGCAGCTTCGCGCTCGCCAGGCTCGCGATGTCGTTCCCTTGGGCTTCGGCCACGTCGGGGCAGTCCCCGGCCGCGCACTCCGTCACGAGCTGGTGCAGGTGGCCCGAGAAGTCCACCGGCTCATCCTTGATCCGGATGCCGGGGTTGTCCTTCATGAACCGCGCTTCGATGTCATCGACCCACGGTTTTTCGGTGTGATCGCCCGACTCCCAGTTGACGAACCTGATCGTCACCTCGGTGGCTGCGAACGATGAGGGCCCCGCGTACCCAATGATGAGTGCTCCGGCCAACCCGAGGGCAACCGTGCCCGCCTTCCACCCGTGCTTGATCCCCATGATCCCTGTCCCCCCTTGCCCGTGTCGACGACTGTGCCGAAAATAGAGCGTTCGGCAAATCGATTTGGCGATTTGGCCCGCCATTCGCCTAGGCTGCCGGGAGTTCCTCCCGTCAAACGGTGGAAGACCGCCGATCGCAGCGGTCTTTGAGCGGTGTCTATGAAGTGATGATGATCAAACGAATGACAAACACACGTGCGGGCATGAGAGCGCCGCTCAATGCGGCGGCAGTTGGTCACATCGGCGGCCGGCTCAAGGAGGACCACCGCATGCGGTTGAAATCCAATGCGACATTACTCGCGGCGCAGACAAGCGGGGGTTGAGCGATGCCGGTACCCAATCTCTTGATTCTCACGGAAAACCACTTCTTCCGTCACCGGCGCCGCTACCCCGTCGCCACGCGCTTCGCCATCGCGGCCGATCTCGGATACGATGGCTACGAGCTGACCGACGCGGATCCCAAGGACGACAGCACCTGGTCGCAGGTCCGGCACGCGCTCGACCGGACCGGGATGCGGCAGATCGGCATGTACGTCGTCGTCCGGGCCATGCCCGGATTCCACCTCGATACCGAGATTGCCCGCGTCGCCGACTGCGTCGAGCGGCTGTCGGGTCTCGGCCGGCCGGCCTTCCTGCTGCTGACCATGACCGTCGCCCCGTGGTCGGCCACCACGCCCTTTCACGAGAGCGGCTCCGCGGTCGCGACGTCCCTCCACTGGCAGCAGGCAACCGAGGTGCTCCGGGCCGTGGACGGCATGCTGGCGGAGGCGCGCATGCCGGGATACCTCTACAACCACGCCGGGTTCCTGATCGATACCCCCGGCGTCGAGGAGCGCCTGCTCACCCAGGTGCAGCCCCGCCACATCGCCCCCGGCCTCTCGAGCTTTCATGCGTATTTTCATAAGGAGGTGCCCGACCCACCCGAGATCCTGGCCTCCCCGGTGATGGCCCGGCTCGGCTACGTCGCGCTGCACAGCGGATTCCCCAAGCCGGAGCCGTACCGCACCGCGCTGCTCGACGAGGGCCAGATCGACATCGCCGGCTGGCTGGGGCTGCTGTGGGAGCGGGGCTACCGAGGCCCCCTCGCGCTCCAGGCCTACGACCTCGGCGGCGATCCCTACGTCAGCGCCGAACGCCAGATGACGTACGTGCGCAGCGTCTGGGACCGGTTCGGGCGGGATCCGCGGCTCAATCCCGCGCACCCGGCGCCTCAGTGACGGGGTGAGCATCCTTCCGTGAGATTCCGGTAGAGGGGGGCGGCATGGACAGGATCCGCACGGCCGTGGTCGGCCTGAACCAGGGCTTGATGCACGTGGTCGAGGTGCTCGCCAATCCCCGATTCCAACTCGCGGCCGTCTGTGACAGTGATGAGAAGAAGCTTGGCTGGCTGCGCGGAGAGCCGGCCGTCGACGACGAGCCGGGGTGGTATCGCGCGCACCGGGCCGCGCTGCTCGATCGCGCCCGGGCCCATCCGGAGCTGACTCGGGCCACCTTGACGACGGATTTTCAAGCGCTGCTGGAGATGCCCGATGTCGACGCGGTGATTCTGACCGTGCCGATTCGCCTCAACGCCCCCCTGGCGGCTCGTGTGCTGGAGGCCGGGAAGCACTGTTTCGCTCAAAAGCCCTTTGCGATCAACGTGGAGCAGGGCCTGCGCCTCCGGGGCGCGGTTCGGGAATCACGCCGGGCGTTCATCCACGGATTCCAGTACCGCTACGCACCGGTGTTTGCCCAGGTGCGCAAGATGATCGACGCAGGGGCCCTCGGCACCGTCAAACAGCTCTGGTGGAACATGGCCCGGCGCCCGCTGCGGGCGTCGCACAACCGCCTCGAGCTGAGCGGCGGGCCCTACCTGGCAGACTGCTGCCATTGGCTTGATCTCTTCGAGTATTTCCAGCCCGGGGCGCGCTTCACGCGCGTCGCGGCGTTTGGCGGGCTGGACGTGCCCAACACGCACGTGGACTTTCCCGACAACGCGGTGACCATCATCGAGTACAACACGGGGGTCCGGGGGAGCCTCAACTTCACCTATTTCACCGACCAGCCGGAGCAAAGCGTCTGGGGGATCCAGGGGACCGGGGGGAAGATCCGAGGCGACAACGAAGAGGCGGGACGGTTCGTGATGTTCTCGGGCCCCACGCGGGATCGGACCGACTTCGCCGTCAACCCGGCGCGGGCCTACCGGGACCTCCTCGGGTTCGACCGCATCCACGACGCGTTCGCGGACCAGATCGAGGCGGGCGACCGCGCCTGGGCGGTGGACGAGGCGGAGCGGGGGCTGGAGAACCTGCTGCTCTGCCTCGCGGCCGATCGGGCCATCCTCGAGCGCCGGATCGTGCAGCGGGAGGAGTTCGCGTCGGCCGCCTCCGGATTGTGATCGGGTGATCGCCGCGCGCACAATTTGAGCATCTTCGATTGAGCATCTCCGGGACGTTCGACGTGACGGGCCGCGTGGCGGTGGTCACCGGCGCCGGGCGGGGGCTCGGCCGCGCGCTGGCCCTGGCCCTCGCGGAAGCGGGCGCCGACATCGCCGCCGTCAGCCGCCGTCCCGCCTCGGATCTCGCCGCCGGCATCGAGCGAGTGGGGCGGCGCTGCGTTCCGCTGACGGCCGATCTCGAAGATCCGGAGGACGTGGAAACGGTCATTCCGGGAGCGGTCCAGGCGTTTGGCCGCGTCGACATCCTGGTCAACAACGCCGGCGTGATCAGCCGCGCTCCCGCGATCGAGACCACGCCGGAGGACTGGCACCGGGTCCTCCAGGTGAACCTGCATGCCGTGTTTCGCCTCTGCCAGGACGCGGCCCGCGAGATGCTCCCGCGCCGCCGCGGCAAGATCATCAACATTGCCTCGCTGGCGAGCTTCGAGGTCGGAATCCTGGTGAGCCCGTATGCCGCCAGCAAGGGCGCCGTCGGGCAGCTGACCAAAGCGCTGGCGAACGAGTGGGCGCCTCACGGCATCAACGTCAATGCGATCGTCCCCGGATACCTGACCACCGAGATGACCCGCGCGCTGCGAGAAGACCCGGATCGCAACGCCGCGATCCTCGAGCGGATCCCGGCCGGGAGGTGGGGACGCCCCGAGGACCTCGGCGGGGCCGTCGTGTTCCTGGCGTCCCCCGCGTCCGACTACGTGCATGGCCACCTGCTGGCCGTTGACGGGGGATGGCTGGCGAGGTAAGGGCGGGCGATCCTATCCGACCTTCCAGCCCCAAGTTCGGAACGATTTCGCGTCATTGGCAATGCGCGGATCGGGATCTTCCCCGTCGACCAACTCGTAAATACTGGGCCCGGTGAAGTCGGCTGCCCGCAGCGCATCGGCGTAGGCCTTGAAATTCACCTCACCGCGGCCCACGGAGGTATGGGCGAAGCGGTCCCTCCAAGCGTCGCTGAGGTGCGCGAGCAGCAGCCGGCCGGCGACCGCGCGCACCCCCGCGGCGGGATCTTCATGGGGCAGGGAGTTGGCGCAGTCATAGGCGATGCCGAGGTGATCATCGTCGAGCTCATCGACGACCGTCCGCACCTCCGCCCCCGTCCGCATGAACCCAAACGGAAAGGTCTCGAGCGCCAGCCGGGCGCCCAGCTTCCTCGCCACCGGGAGCAGCCGCTCGAGCTGGCGGTTGAGAAGAGCGACGGCGTCTTCCTGGGGCATCGGGATCAGCGGATTGAGACGCCCGGGTCCCACCACCACCAGATCGACCTCCAGGTCGGCGGCGAGCTCGATCGTGGCTTCATATTCCTTGACGGCCGCCTCACGGAGCGCAGGGTTTGGGCTGATCAGATTCTGCTCGGCGGCGTTCACCGCCGCGCAGCGAAGATTCAGCGATTGGAGCAGGCGCCGGAGCGCCCAGCGCTCCAGGACCTCCGTGCCGGGCGTGAAGATGTGGGGCGGGGTGGTGGAAATCTCCACCAGCGTATATCCCGCTGCGGCGATGGCTCTGAGCGCGCCCTCCAAGGTCCGACGGTATAAATAGCCGTACGTGGTGACACCAAGTTCGAGGCCCATGCGCGCGTCGTTCGCGCCGCCGGCCGGGCGTTCCTCCCCACCTGGTGCCGGTGTGACAGTCGCCGGCGCGCCGGAGTGGCGCGGGCCGTTGAACTGCGGTGTCCCCACCGATACAATCTGAGCGACGATGAGCGCGCCCTTGGCAAACAAGGCGGCCGTGGTGACCGGGGCCACCCGGGGCATCGGCACAACGATCGCCACGCATCTCTCGGATCTCGGGGCCGCGGTCGCCATCGTCGGCCGGGATCGCGCGCGCGGCGAGGTGCTCGCCGGCCGCCTGCGCGCCGCGGGCCGCCGGGCCGAGTTCGTGCCGGCGGATCTCTCCAAGCCCGCGGAGGCCCGGCGGGTGGTCGAGGACACCCTCGCCGCCCTGGGACGCATCGACATCCTGGTGAACAACGCCGCGAGCCACGGCCGCCTCACCCGGGTGCTGGACGTGGGCCTGGACGAGTGGAGCGACGTGATCGGCACGAACCTGACCGGAACCTTCCTGGTCAGCCAGGCCGCGGCGCGCGCCATGGTCGCGCAGGGCGGCGGCGCCATCGTCAACCTGCTGGCGATCCAATCGCAGCTGCCCATCCCCGGCTACGGGCCCTACTGCGTCAGCAAAGGCGGTCTCGATGCGCTCACACGGGTCCTTGCCGTTGAGCTCGCGGGGACGGGCATCCGGGTCAACGGCATCGTGGTCGGTTCCGTCTACAGCGAGTCGGTCCGCGCGGTGCTCCCGCCGGAACTGGCGGCCAGCGATGACCTGGAGGCCGTGCCCGCCCTCCTCGACGAGCGCGCCGCAACGCTGATCGGCCGGATGGGACGGCCCTCGGATATCGCTCGGGTGGTCGCGTTTCTGGCTTCGGATGATGCCGCCTATCTCACCGGTGCGCTCATCGCCGCGGACGGCGGACGGTTGCTCAGCCGCAAGCCCGATCCGCTCATTCCTCGACGGGATCGCGATCCGTGAGCGGGGCATGGGGGAACTCGGTGCGAGTGAAGGGGGACGTCCATGGATAGGATCCGCACCGCCGTCGTCGGCCTGAACCACGGGTTGTCGCACGTGGTCGAGGTGCTCGCCAATCCCCGGTTCCGGCTCGCGGCCGTCTGCACCCGCAGCCCGAAGAAGTTGGGCTGGCTGCGTGGGGAGCCGGCCCTCGACGGCGAGCCCGGCTGGTATCGGGCGGCCCGGACGGCGCTGCTCGACCGGGCCCGGACATACCCGGAGCTGGCCGAGGCCAGACTCACGACGGATGTTGACGCCTTGCTCGCGATGAAGGATGTCGATGCCGTGATCCTCGCCCCGCCGAATCATCTCAACGCGCCCCTGGCGGTCCGCGTGCTGGAGGCGGGGAAGCACTGTTTCGCCTCCAAGCCCTTCGCGGTCAACGCGGAGCAGGGCGTGCGGCTCCTGCGCGCGGTTCGGGCATCGCGTCGGGCGTTCATGCTTGGGTTCGAGTACCGTCACTCGCCGTTGTTCGCGCAGGCCCGCAAGATGATCGACGCCGGGTACCACGGCACGGTGAAGCAGCTGTGGTGGAACATGACGCGGGGGCCGCTGCGGGCGTCGCACAACCGCCTGGAGCTGAGCGGGGGCGCCTACCTCGCGGAGTGCTGCCACTGGCTGGACCTGTTCGAATATTTCCAGCCGGGGGCGCGGTTCACGCGGGTGGCGGCGTTCGGGGGGCTGGACGTGCCCAACACGCACGTGGATTTCCCGGACAACGGGGTGACCATCATCGAGTATGATACCGGGGTCCGGGGCAGCCTCAACTTCACCTACTTTACCGATCAGCCCGAGTACAACGTGTGGGGGATCCAGGGGACCGGGGGGAAGATCCGGGGGGACACGGAGGAGGCGGGGCGCTTCGTGATGTTCTCGGGACCGACGCGGGATCGAACCGACTTCGCCGTCAATCCGGCGAGAGCGTACCACGGTCTCCACGGCCACCTCGGGTTCGACCGCCTCCACGACGCGTTCGCGGACCAGATCGCAGCCGGCGACCACGCCTGGGCGGTGGGCGAGGCGGAGCGGGGGCTGGAGAACCTGCTGCTCTGTCTCGCCGCCGATCGGGCCATCCTCGAGCACCGGATCGTGCAGCGCGAAGAGTTCGCGATGGCGGGGGTCTGATGGACGCCCGGCCGCCGCGGCCGACTACTGCCTGGGCGCGCCTGTCTGTCCGCCGGGCCTGGGCGCGCCGGGCTTGATCTTGTAGAGCGCGCGGGCATTCTCGGACAAAATCCGCTCTCGCACACCCGGCGCGGCGCTCGTGAACGCGTCCCGGGGGTCGAACGAGTCCCAATACGGATAGTTGCTCGCGAACAACAGCATCTCGTGAGCGCCGGTGATCTCCAGCCAGCCGTCGAGGACCTTGGGATCGTCCGGCATCTCGAACCGGTCGGCGCAGAACCTCACGTGGGTCCGCAGATACGTCGACGGAAGCTGCTTGGTCCACGGCGTCTCGCGGCGCGTGGGGCGCCAGTCTTTGTCCATCCGCCAGACGAGGGGGGCCAGCATGTGGTGCGCCCCGTCGGCGAAGACAAACGTCAACGCCTCCAGGCGATCGAAGACCCCCTCGGCGATGAGGCTGGCGAGGTGGTAGGCAAAGTTCGTGGGGTAGAGCGTCCGGTACTCCATGAAGGTGGAGTAGTACCCCGCCGGCGACGGCCAGAAATCCACGCCGGCGCCTCCATCGGCGTGCACCGCGACCGGCAGTCCATGGCGCGCAGCGGCTTCCCACAGCGGAAAGTAGACCCGCTGCCCGTACGGGCGGTGCGCCTGCATGGGGACGGCGATTTGGACGAACGCGGGGTGACCGGCCCATCGTTCGATCTCGCGCCGGGCCTGTTCGGGATCGCCGGGGTTGACCCGGATCGAGCCATAGAACCGGCCGTGCGCATTGGCCTTCCCGAGCCAGGTCGCGGCCATCCAATCGTTCGTCGCCGCGCAAATCGCGGTGCCCAGGTCCACGTCCGCGAGCAGTCCTCGGGTCAGGGGGATCAGGACGGCGCAGTCGACGCCCATATCGGTGAATAACCGCCGGCCGGCCAGCTCGGGGTCCGACCCGGGCGCGCCCCCATCGCCTCGAGCCTCGGGAGCGTAATCGCCCATCGGCGCCGGGTAGAAGTACCGTTCGGGTCCGGGAAAGGGGCGGCTCCGCCACGGCTCCTGCATGTAGTCGCGCAATTCGTCCTTCTGCCGCACCGAGGGATGGACCGCACAATCGATCGTCCGCGCGACGCCGCCGGCCACTGCGCTATCCTCCTTCAGGCTGCCGATGGCGGGCGGCTGAGCCTGGATCGCCGTCCGTCTCGAGGATGACCTGCCCGTCTTCGACCCACACCGGGTAGGTGCGGACGGACTTCGTGGGCTCTGTAATGGTCCGGCCTGTGGCGATGTCGAACTCCCAGGCGTGCCAGGGGCAGCTCACGATCTCTCCCCGGCGTACCCAGAGGACGTTGTAGGCGCCGGCGTCCTCCGTCGTGCCCGTAACCTCGCCGAGACACAGCGGCCCGCCCGCGTGCGGGCAGTAGTTGTTGAGCGCGTAGTACTTTCCGTTGACGTTGAACACACCCACGCCGACGCGACCGGCCCGGACGACCCGGTGGCTGCCGGGCGGGAACTCCGCCGTGCGGCCGACGACGTAGCGGCCCACCGATCGCCCGCCTCAGACGGAGCCATCGGCCCGGCGGGTGGGCGGCAGGCCGTACAGCTCGAGCGCATTGTCCCGTAGCACCCGCTCGCGCATCTCCGCCGGAAACTGGCGGGCGACGCGCAGCGGGTCGTCGAAGTCCCAGTGCGGATAGTCCGTCGAGAACATGAGCAGCCGGGCGGCATCGACCCACTCGAAGACGCGCTGCAAATGGCCGGCATCGGACGGCTCCTCGATCGGCTGGCTCGTGAAGCGCACGTGGTCCCGCACATACTCTGAGGGCCGGCGCTTCACGAGCGGCGTCTCCGATCGCAGGTGGGCCCACAGGTTGTCGAGGCGCCAGAGCAGCGGCGCGATCCAGCTGAATCCGCCTTCGGCGAACACGACCCTGAGGGCCGGGAATTTCTCGAAGCAGCCCTCGAAGATGAGGCTGGTCAGGTGCGTGGCGTAGAGCAGGGAATACAGCGCGTGATGCTCGATGAAGTACGACGCGAATCCCACCGGCGTGAGGAGGCCCATGCCCGCGGCGCGGTTGACGTGCACGACGATCGGCAATCCATGCTTCGCGGCCGCCGCGAGGATGGGGTGGTACGGCGGCTGTCCAAACGGCGCCCGCGTGTACGGGACGAGCATGACCTCCACGAAATGCGGGTGGCCCGCCCACCGCTCAATCTCGCGGACCGCCAGGTCCGGCTGCGCCGAGCAGACCCGCAGGGCGCCGCGATAGCGGCCGTGCCGGTTGTAGGCGGAGAGCCAGGTGTCGGCCAGCCATGAATTCGTCGCGGCGCACACCGCGGCTTCGTGCTCCGGGTTCGGCACCGGCCGGACCGTGAGCGGTAGGAGCACCGCGTAATCCACGCCGGCGTCGCCGAAGAGCTGCTGCTCGGCGAACGCCAGGTCCGAGCACGGCGGGCCGCCGCCCGGGGGAAACGCATCGCGACGCTGCGCTTTGCCCGGCGCCACGTACGTGGGGGTTTCGACCGCATCGAAGACCTGGTCGGGCCAGTCGCGGCTGCGCCAGGGCTCGGGCACCCGCTCCCGCAGCTCGGCGAAGGAGCGCGGCGCCGGGTGCACATCCGCGTCGACGATTTTGACTCTGACGTCCGTCTGCCCG
>WNGC01002534.1_pt1 | contig 16366 bp, 13 predicted proteins | sample 5400051 | NCBI WGS metagenome assembly WNGC01 (sample SAMN13153368, study PRJNA577476) | soil metagenome | isolation source: 20 cm soil or saprolite under grassland replicate 2 | place: USA:California | collected 2016-06-15
CGGCTCGCGGTGCGCGGCTGGCTCGGCGCCATGCAGCAGCGCGGCCTCGCCAAGCGCTCGGCGGCGCGCGCCCTCTCGGCGGTGCGCACGTTCTACCGGTTCCTCGACGCCACGCGCGGCCTCGAGGTCAATCCGGCCAAGGCCGCCCGCACCCCGAAGCCCGAGCGCACCCTCCCCACGCACCTGGACCGCTTCGAGATCGACCTGCTGTTCGCGGAGGCGGAGCGCCGGGCCGACGCCGGCGGGTTCATCGAGACGCGAGACCTCGCCATGCTCGAGCTGTTCTACTCGACCGGCATGCGCCTCGCGGAGCTGGCGGGGTTGAACGACCAGGATCTCGACCTCGTGTCGGACCAGGTGAAAGTGCGCGGCAAGGGCAAGAAGGAGCGCATCGTCCCGGTGGGTACGCACGCGGGTCAGGCGTTGCGGCGCTATTTTCGCCAGCGCGACGCCGTGGCCGCGGCGGCCGCGGGAACGGCGGACCGGCGCGCGGTGTTCGTGGGCCGCAGGGGCAAGCGGCTGAGGCCGCGCAGCGTGCAGCTCGCGGTGAAGCGGCTGTTGGGCGCACTCCCGCGTGGGCGCGACCTGCACGTGCACTCCCTGCGGCATTCGTTCGCCACCCACCTGCTCGACGCGGGCGCGGACCTGCGGGCGGTACAGGAGCTGTTGGGCCACGCCTCGCTCGGCACCACGCAGGTGTATACTCATACGTCGGTGGAACGGCTGAAAAAGGTATACCATCAGGCGCACCCGAGGGCATGACGCGAATCCAGAGCACCACCATTCTCGCGGTTCGCCGCGACGGCCACGTCGCCCTGGGCGGCGACGGCCAGGTGACGCTGGGCGACACCGTGATGAAGGCGAACGCGAACAAGGTCCGGACCCTGAAGGGCGGCAAGATCCTCGCCGGCTTCGCGGGGGCGTCCGCGGACGCGTTCACGCTGTTCGAGAAGTTCGAAGAGAAGCTGGAGCGCTACCCCGGCAACGTGCCGCGCGCGGCCGTAGAGCTCGCCAAGGACTGGCGCTCGGACCGCGTGCTGCGCCGGCTCGAGGCGCTGCTCGTGGTGGCCGACAAGGAGCACGGCTACGTGATCTCCGGGTCGGGCGAGCTGATCGAGCCCGACGACGGCGTGCTCGCGATCGGCTCGGGCGGCAACTACGCACTGGCCGCGGCACGGGCGCTGCTGCAGCAGTCCGAGCTGTCGCCCAAGGAGATCGTGCAGCGCTCGCTCGAGATCGCCGCCGAGATCTGCGTGTACACGAACACGCACATCACCATTCTGGAGCTCTAATGGCCGGCCCGACCCGGGTTCCCGACGACAAGACCCCCGCCGCCGCGCCGGAGCAGGAGGAGCAGCTCCCGTGGCTCGAGGAGCTGCCGCCCCGCAAGATCGTGGCGGAGCTGGACCGCTACATCGTCGGCCAGGAAGTCGCCAAGAAGGCCGTGGCGATCGCAGTGCGCAACCGCTGGCGCCGCACCCAGGCGCCCGACGACATCCGCGACGAGATCCTGCCCAACAACATCATCATGATCGGTCCCACCGGAGTGGGGAAAACGGAGATCGCGCGGCGGCTGGCCCGGCTCGCGGGCGCGCCGTTCCTCAAGGTCGAGGCCTCCAAGTTCACCGAGGTCGGCTACGTGGGGCGCGACGTCGAGTCCATGGTGCGCGAGCTCGTCGACGTGGCGATCAACATGGTCCGCACCGAGCGCGAGGACGACGTCTATCCCGAAGCTGAAGCACGGGCCGAAGAGCGGTTGCTGGATATCTTGCTGCCGCCGATGCCGCCGATCCCCCAGTCCCTAAGCCCAAGCCCTGGGGAGAAGGGAGAAGGGCGGGGTGAGAAGGCCCCGCTGTTCGTCGTCTCGTCCAAGGGCGACGTGACCCAGAAGGCGGCGGAGGGGGACGTCGAGGCGCAGGAGCGCCGCCGCCGCAGCCGCGAGAAGCTCCGCCAGCAGCTCAAAGAGGGAAAGCTCGAGGAGCGCGAGGTGGAGGTCGAGGTGCAACAGCAGGGGTTCCCGATGCTCGAGATGATGCAGCCGCCCCAGGGCATGGAGGGCCCGGACTTCAACTTCACCGAGTGGCTGCAGGAGATGATGCCGAAGAAAAAGAAGCGCCGCACGGTACACCTGCACGAAGCCCGACGGATCCTCGTCGACGAAGAGCTCAAGAAGCTCGTCGACATGGACGATGTGGTGAACGAAGCGCTCGATCGGGTCGAGAACCACGGCGTGATCTTCATCGACGAGCTCGACAAGATCGCCGGGGAGCGCGGCACCGTCGGGCCCGACGTGTCGCGCGAGGGCGTGCAGCGCGACCTGCTCCCCATCGTGGAGGGCTCGACCGTCCAGACGCGCTACGGCTACGTCCGCACCGACCACGTGCTGTTCATCGCCGCCGGCGCGTTCCACGTCTCCAAGCCCTCGGACCTGATCCCCGAGCTGCAGGGCCGCTTCCCGATCCGCGTGGAGCTGCAGCCGCTCACCGAAGAGGACTTCGTGCGCATCATGACGGAGCCTGAGAACGCGCTCACCAAGCAATACGCCGCGCTGTGCGCCGCCGAGGGCGCCACGCTCGAGTTCACCGCCGACGGCATCAAGGAGATCGCCCGCATCGCCGCCAAGGCCAACGAGCGCATGGAGAACATCGGCGCCCGGCGGCTCCACACCGTCATGACCAACCTGCTCGAGGACGTGTTGTTCGACCTGCCCGACCTCCCCGAGAAGCGCATCAAGTTCGACGCCGACCGCGTGCGCGAGCGGCTCGCCAAGATCGTCGAGGACGAGGACCTGCGCCGCTATATCCTCTAACCCAGCGCTTGTCTGGGCATTCCCCGGCAGGTAGAATTAGCAGCCGTCCTCTGTCATTTTGACCGTCTTACGGGGAGTCCATGAGCAAGCGCGACTTCCTCGCCATCACCGACCTGACGCGGGACGAGATTCTCCGCCTGTTCGACCTCGCCCGCCGCATGAAGGCCGGTGCCTACCGGGAGACCCCGCTCGCCGGCAAGACGCTGGCGATGATCTTCGCCAAGTCGAGCACCCGCACCCGGGTGTCGTTCGAGGTGGGGACCTATCAGCTGGGCGGCCAGGCGCTGTTTCTCTCGTCCCGCGATATCCAGATCGGGCGCGGCGAGCCGATCCCGGACACGGCGCGCGTGCTGTCGCGCTACGTCGATGGCATCATGATCCGCACGTTCGACCACGGCGAAGTGGAGCAGCTGGCCAACCACGCCACCGTCCCGGTGATCAACGGCCTGACGGACCTGTCGCATCCCTGCCAGGTGCTCGCCGACCTCTTCACCGTGCGCGAAGCGCTGGGAGGGTGGGAAGGCAAGCGGATCGCGTGGGTGGGGGACGGCAACAACATGGCGAACAGCTGGATCGAAGCGGCCCAGGTGCTCGGGTTCGAGCTGCGGCTGGCCTGCCCCGAGGGGTACGAGCCGAACCGGCGCATCTTCGACCGCGCCAAGGCCACGGGGGCGTGCATCTCGATCACCGAGGTGCCCGAGGAGGCGATCGAGGGCGTCCACGTCGTGAACACCGACGTGTGGGCCTCGATGGGGCAGGAGGAAGAGGCCGAGGCGCGGCGCAACGCGTTCCGGGGCTACACCGTTGACCGCGAGCTCATGCAGCTCGCCGATCCGCAGGCCATTTTCCTGCACTGCCTCCCCGCGCACCGTGGCGAAGAGGTCGCGACCGAGGTGATCGAAGGCCCGCAGTCGCGCGTGTGGGACGAAGCGGAGAACCGGTTGCACGTGCAGAAGGCATTGCTCGCGACGTTAATGGGCTAGGGTGGGTTAACCCCGGGGCGGTGCCCCGGGGGTCAATGGAGACCAAGTGGCCGACGCAGGTCCGAAGCGCACGCCGCTGTACAAGATCCACGTCTCGCTCGGCGCCAAGATGGTGCCGTTCGGCGGATACGAAATGCCCGTGAGCTACCCGTCCGGGATCGCCGCCGAGCATCGGGCGGTGCGCGACCACGTGGGTGTGTTCGATGTCTCCCACATGGGGGAGTTCGAGGTTTCGGGCCCCGACCGCAACGCCTTCGTGCAACATGTAACGTGCAACGATGTTGGAGCCTTGAAGCCCGGTCAGGCTCAGTATTCCGCCATTCTCACGGATCAGGGCACCTTCGTGGACGACTGCCTGGTCTATCGCTTCGAAGACCGCGTCATGCTCGTGGTGAACGCGGCGAACATCGCGCAGGACTGGGAGCATATCGTGGCACAAAAGCGCGGCGCCAACGTGCGGCTGCGCGATATCTCGGACGAGACCGGGCTCCTGGCGGTGCAGGGACCCGCGGCCGAGACCCTGCTCGCGCCGCTCACGCCCGTCGGCGTCGCGATGATTCCCTATTACCACTTTGCCCAGGGCAAGGTCGCGGGCGTGCAGTGCTTCATCTCCCGCACGGGGTACACCGGCGAGGACGGGTTCGAGCTGTATGCCCGCGCCGCCGACACGGAAACGCTGTGGCATGCGCTGGTCGGCGCGGGGCGGGCCGAGCCGTGCGGCCTCGGCGCGCGCGACACGCTGCGACTCGAGGCGGGATATCCGTTGTACGGCAGCGACATCGACGCCGGCGTCACACCCTACGAGGCGGGCCTCGGCTGGATCGTGAAGCTCGACAAGGGCGCCGACTTCACCGGGCTCGCCGCGCTCAAGCGCCAGAAACTCGAGGGCGTGAAGCGGCGGCTGGTGGGCTTCAAGCTGCTCGAGCCCAAGCTGGTCGCGCGGCACGGCTACGGCGTGTACTTGGACGGAACCCAGGTGGACGTCGTCCGCTCTGGCACCGTCACGCCCACGGTCAACTGCGCTATCGGGATGACCTATCTGCCGCTGGCGCAGGCCAAGCCGGGGACCGGCTTCGCAATCGACATCCGCGGCAAGCGGGCGGCGGCGGAGGTGGTGGCGCTGCCGTTCGTGCTGAGAAAGACGAAGAAATAGGCGGTGGAGGGCGGTCGATGCGGATCGGGATTCTGACTATCAGTGACCTCGGCTCTCTCGGCCAGCGTGCCGATACGTCCGGCGACGCGATCGCGGGATGGGCCGCCGAGCATGGCTACGAGGTCGTGGTGCGGAGCGTGGTGCCCGACGAGACCGATCGTATCGCCGGCAAGCTGGCGCGCTGGGCGGACTCGGGTGAGGTGGACGTCGTGCTCACCACCGGAGGGACGGGCTTGACCGCACGCGACGTGACGCCCGAGGCGACCGAGGCGGTGCTCGACCGGCTCGCGCCCGGCATCGCCGACGCGCTGCGCGCTGCCGCGGCGGCGGCGTTCCCGCGCGCCTGGCTGTCCCGCGGCGTGGCCGGTACGCGGGGCAAGACGCTGATCGTGAACCTCCCGGGCTCGACGGGGGGTGTGAAGGATGGGCTGGACGTGCTCGAGAGCCTGCTCGACCACGCTGTGGAGCTCGTGAGTGGGGCGGCAACCGCGCACGGCGCACCGCGCACCGCAGCCGATGCCTGACCGCATCCTCGTCACCACCGACGATCTCGAGCAGGCGGTACGTGTCAACGCCGCGCTCGAGGCGGCCGGGTTCAACACCACGCTGGCGCACACGCTCGACGAATCGCGCCAGGCCATCCGCCGCGAGCCGCCTCCCGACTGCGTCGTGGTCACGGGGGGTCTGCACGAGGCGGGCGCCGCCCAGCTGCTCGGCCTGGCGCGCGACCGCTCGATCTCGACGCTCGGCCTGGTGGAGCACACCGAGCCCGACGCCAAGGGGCTCGCCCGCCGGCTCGGCCTGACCGGCCATCTCTCCAAGCCGGCCGACCCGTCGGAAGTGACCGCGACGGTGCGGCGCCTGATCGAGCGCCGCAAGCTGCAGCAGCGCACCGGCATCATCGGCGAGTCTCCCGCCATCCAGGAAGTGCTCGTCAAAATCGAGCAGATGGCACCCGTGAGCGCCACGGTCCTGGTGGAGGGGGAATCGGGCACGGGCAAGGAGCTGGTGGCGCGCGCGATCCACGACCTGTCGCTCCGGCGCGCCAAACCGTTCATCGCGGTGAACTGCGCCGCGATCCCGGACACCCTGCTCGAGAGCGAGCTGTTCGGCCACGAGAAGGGGGCGTTCACAGGAGCCGCGGAGCGGCGGCTCGGGCGCTTCGAGCTGGCCGACGGCGGCACCATCTTCCTCGACGAGGTGGGAGAAATGCCGCCCGCCACGCAGGTCAAGCTGCTGCGCGTGCTCGAGGACCAGAGCTTCTTCCGGGTCGGCGGCACCCAACCCATCAAAGTAGACGTGCGCGTGGTCGCCGCGACCAACAAGGCGCTCAAGGAAGAGGTCGCGCTGGGCCGGTTCCGCGACGATCTGTTCTACCGTCTCAACGTGCTCTACATCTATCTCCCGCCGTTGCGCGAGCGCAAAGCGGATATCCCCCTCCTGGTGCGCCGCTTCACGCCCGAGTTCGCGAAGGAGCACGACCGCAATTTCCAGGGCATCACCCCGGAAGCGCTGCAGATCCTGGTGGACGCCGACTGGCCGGGCAACATCCGCCAGCTGCGCAATCTCATCGAGTCCATGGTGGTGCTCGCCCCCGAGGGCGAGATCCGCGCCGACGACATCCCGCGCGACATCCGCGAGCGCGGGCGGGGGCTGCCGATGCGCCTGGTGGGCGCGACGCGCGACGTCGCGGGTCAGGAGCTGGAGTTCATTTTCCGCAGTCTTGTAGAGCTCAAGTTACAGGTCGAGGAGCTACGGCGACGGCTGGAGGAGCGGCCCCAGCGGGTAGAGGTCATCGAGGTCGGCCCCGGGTCTGCACTTAGCCCAAGTACGCCGGTGGAAGCCGAGCCCGCGTCGGAGGCCGAGGTGCTGTATCGGCCCGGCATGACAATGGCGGAGGTGGAACGGGCGGCCATCGAGGCGGCGCTGCACGAGACCAAGGGGAATCGGCGCAAGGCGGCCGAGGTGCTGGGGATCGGGGAGCGTACCCTGTACCGCAAGCTCAAGGAATACGCGCTCGCATAGGTGTAAGTGACAATCCGACAAGGGGTTGTATTCGTGTACCCATTGACAGAGTGTGACGCCGGTCACATGTTACGGCGCCCTCATACGCACTCTTTAACTGCGCCGCCGCGCCCCGGCCGGATGAGTCGTGGACTTTAGGATCGATCCGGACCTTTGCGTGGCCTGCATGGCGTGCGTGCGAGTGTGCCCCGCCGACGCCGTCGCCGTAGAAGGCACCCAGATCCGAATCGTCGACGAGACGTGCACGCGCTGCGGCCTGTGCCTGCCGGCCTGCCCGCACGACGCGATCAAGGCCTCGGGCGACGTGGCTCGCGCGAGCGAGCTGGCGCTATCGGGCCGGGCGGCGCTCATCTTGTCGGTCGAATGCGCGGTGTTTTTCTATCCGGCCACGCCGGAGCAGGTGGTGAACGCCTGCTACGCCACGGGATTCCGCACTGTGCACCGCGGCGTGTTGGGCGACGAGCTGGTGGCCAAGGAGTACCTGAAGCTATGGGCGGACGAAGGCTGGGGGAGCATGATTCGCTCGACGTGCCCGGTGATCGTGGAGACGGTCCGGACGCAATACCCGGAGCTGATCCCGTACCTGGCGCCGATTGCGACGCCGATCGCGGCGGAGGCCCGCTACCTGAAGGGGCTGCACGGGGCGGACACGCCGCTTGTGTACGCGGGCGTGTGTCTCACCGAGGGCGGCCGGGATGTGGACGCCGCCATCACGTTCGAGGAGCTGGCGGACCTGTTCCGGCGCCGTGGCGTGAAGGTCGAGAATCAGGCGCCCTATTTCACCCGGGTGCCCGAGGAGCGGCGGCGGCACCTGAGCACGGCGGGCGGACTGCCGCTGGAGCTGCTGATGGAGGAAACGCACGCCAGCCGGCGGTTCCGTAAGGTGCGCGGGCTTGGTGGTCTGGAAGCGATCGCCCGGGCGGTGGCGGTGGACCGCATCGACGTGGGGTTCGTGGACATCCTGCCGTGCGAGGGCTGCCTCGACCACCCGCTCCTGGGGCCGCCGAACGAGCTGTTCCGGCGGCGCGAGATTGTGGGGGCGACGGAGCCGGCGCGGGCGCGGGGGCCGGTGGTGGAGGAGACCGTGGCGCGCGGCGTCCGCGTGGGCGAGGCATTCCCGATCCTGCGCAACGGTCACCGGCCGCCGGCCCAAGCGGTCGAAGCCGTGCTCGAGGAGATCGGGCTCGCGCCCAACGGACGGCCCTGGGACTGCGGCGCGTGCGGTTACGCCACCTGCCGCGCGTTCGCCGAGGCGGCCGCGGCGGGGCGCACCGCGCTCAAATCGTGCCCGCCGTATCTCGACAAGGTGGGCCGGCAGGCGCAACTGCAGGCCGCCGTGGACGGGCTTACGGGGCTGGCCACGTATCGGGTGTTGCGCGACCGCCTTGCCAGCGAGGTGGCCCGCAGCGACCGCACGCACGATTCGTTCGCGGTGCTGTTCGTGGATCTGGACAATTTCAAGCAGGTGAACGACCGGTTCGGCCACGAGGCGGGGAACGACGTGTTGAAGACTACCGCGCGAGAATGCTCGGCGCACATCCGGACGACCGACCTCGCGGCGCGCTACGGCGGCGACGAGTTCGTGATGGTGCTGGTGCACACCGGCGTGGAGGGGGCGCGGGTGGTGGCCGACAAGGTGCGCACCGGCGTGGAAGTGATGGGGCGGGATCTGGGCTATCCCGAGGGCCTCGTGACGGTGAGCATCGGGGTGGCCGAGCTGGCGCCGGGGCGGGGGCCCGAGCGCGAGGACGTGCTGGTGGAGGCCGACCGCGCGCTGTACCGGGCCAAGGCTATGGGACGCAACCAGGTTGCCACGGGAGCTGGGTGACGTGACCCCATCCAATCCGGCTGAGACTCCGGGCGGCGCGGAAGATCGCGGTGCCCTGCCGCTCACGCCCCCGGCCCAGACTCCCGACCCGTGGGGGGTGAAGCGCGCGGAGAACCTGATCGCCGGCCTCACGGGGATCCTCTCGGCCCGCGTGGTGGTGACACCGCTGGGCGAGGTGAGCGAGATCCACGTGCTCACGTCCAGCGACACGCAGCCGAAGCAGGTGGTGCGGAACATCGAGTCGGCGCTGATGGCGCAGCTGGGCGTCAAGATCGACCACCGCAAGATCAGCGTGGCCCAGACCGCCGACGTGCGCCCCATCGAGCAGATGCAGGAGGAGGCGGTCCGCACCCGCGCCAAGAAGCGGGTGGTCATCTTCCAGGGGCTCGAGGTGCGGCCCTCGGAGCGGCCGCAGCGCGTGCGGATCCGGGTACGGCTCTCGTTCGAGGGCAAGGACGCGGAGGCGGAGGAGCAGGGGACCGACACGGTGCGCAACCGCGTGGAGGCGGCGGCGCGGGCGGCGTCGCTCTGTCTCGACGAGCTGCTGCCCGACAACTCGGTGGCGCTCGAGGGAGCCCAGATCATCGAGGCGTTCGACCGCAAGTTCGTGTTCGTGGCGGTGCACGGGCTGGGCGGCCGGGAGGCGCAGCTGCTCACGGGCACGTGCGAGATTCGCGAGAGCCCGGAGCGGAGCTCGGTGCTGGCGGTGTTGGATGCAACCAACAGGTGGGCGGACGCGCGACGCTGAATTTGAGGCCCCCGGCACTGTCACATCACTGTAAGCAATTGTAACTCTTCTAGTTAGCGGCACTTCCTACCGCTGTTGCACAGACTCAACAAAACCCCTTGCGCAGTTCCCGTTTTGATGGTATTTCGTGTTCTGTGAGTTTGCCAAAACAGAAGCGGTATTGGGGCACGCAGCGCGTGGCGCGCGTCTGTCAGGTCTCGCCAGCGACAGTAGCGAACTGGATCGACCAGGGGCTGCTGAAGGGGCACAAGACACCGACGGGGCGCCGGCGTGTGGAAGCCGACGACCTGAAGACGTTCCTGCGGGCGCACGACATGGCGGTGCCGACCGAGCTCGCGAACGGGAACGGGCACGCGACGGTGGTGGTGGTGGACGACGATCCCGGCTACCTGAAGGCGCTGGTGCTCACGATCGAGCGGTCGGCGCTGGACGTGGAGGTGGTGGAGGCGGCGACGGGGGTGGACGCGCTGCTCGAGATCGGGCGGGTGCAGCCGACGCTGATCGTGCTGGACTACAGCCTGCCGGACTTGAACGCCCCGGAGGTGATTCGGCGGCTACTCGAGCCGGGCCGCCGGTTCGATGCCGAGGTGATCGTGGTGACGGGAGGGATGCCGGAGCGGGCGACGGTGGAGCTGCGGGAGATGGGCGTGAAGACGATCGTGAACAAGGTGGAGGGGATGCAGGCGGTGGTGGACGCGATGCAGCAGGCGTTGAAGCGGCGCAAGGTGGCGTAGCTCACTCGAATTGACGGTTTTGGCGGATTTGACGGTTTTGGGCTATGCCGGGCCAGTCGGGAGCCGGCGAGCCACATAGAGACATCTCGAAAAAAGGGGCCCCTGGTCACCGCTACCTAAGAGCGGAGCTGAGCGAAAAGACGACGAGCGGAGCGTTCGGGTACGCCATAGCGAGGCGTGCCACTCCTAGCGGTCCTTAGAGACTCGCAGTATCTCGGAGGGGGTGACGCTCAATGTTGACGGTGCTCGGAGCACTTTTTGCTAAGGTGTTTCTCGGCGGGCTGGTGGCGTGGTGAGTTGGTATAGGGGCCCTTCCCTTTTTCAGTCGTACTCGCGCGGTTTCGACGAAGAGCGAGGCTATGCGTCATAGGTTTCACGCCGTCAAAATCTACGCTCTTGTCGGCGTAGTTTCCCTCGCCGCCCTCAGCCTTCTGATTCTTCCCGGATGGGAGGCGCCGGGACCATTTCCATCGAAGTTTTGGAATGCCCTTGCCGCCTTCGCAATCCTGGGAATTGTCTGCGACTCGTTCTCGTCTCGTCTTCCGTTCGCGAAGGTTAGCACGTCGGTAGGGTTCATTCCCCTCATCGCGTCTGTCCCGCTGTTCCGGCATCCCTGGCCGATGCTAGTTGCGGGTGTCACGGCTCTGGTGGTCGAGTCTCTGGTTCGCCACAAGCCAGCAGTCAGAGTCTGGTTCAACACTGCGCAATACATGCTGGCCACAGGCCTCGGGGCCCTTGTCTATGTGTCCCTTGGCGGCGTAGTGAGTTCAGACGTCTTCGACTTCGCGCTAATCCCGTTCGCAGCACTCGTATTCACGTTCTTCATCGTCAACCAGGGGAGTGTGGCGCTTCGATAAGTAGCGACGTCTCTCTAGGGGAGGCGTGGGACAGGATCGGGAAGGACACCATAGCAACCGACGCATTGTCCAGCACTCTGGCGATCCTTCTTGTGTTTCTATACGCGAAGCTGCAGCTACTCGGCATAGCCATCCTGATATTCCCGCTGTTCTTGGTGCGTCAGCTCTACCAAATGAACCAACAGTTGCAAGAGGAGTTGGAAGAGAAGCTTGAGCTGATGGTCAAGGCAATGGAGGCGCGCGATCCCTATACGTCAGGCCACTCTCGCCGTGTTTCTGAATATGCACTTGCGATAGCTAGAGAGTTGAGGCTCCCCGCGAGGGACCTCGATGGCATCAAGCGTGCTGCGTTGTTGCACGACGTCGGAAAGATCTATGAAGAATTCGCTCCTCTGCTTAGGAAAGAAGGAAAGCTAACCGCCGAAGAAATGATGACGATGCAAACCCACGTGACACGTAGCGCCCAGCTTGTTGCCACAGCCACGCGACTCCGTGGCGACGTGGAGGCAATGATTCGTCATCATCACGAGAATTTTGACGGCACCGGATACCCGGAGGGCTTGGCGGGAGATGAGATCCCTATGGGGGCACGTATTATCATGGTGGCCGATACGATCGACGCGATGACCACTGACCGGCCCTACCGGAAGGCGATGAGTCTCCCGCGAGTAGTTGAAGAGCTTGAAAAGTACGCGGGCCGTCAGTTCGACCCAGACCTTGTGAAATTAGTTGCCAAATCAGGGAGTATCCGCAGGCTCCTGGGGTTGGATCGGCGCATCCACGAATCTGGTGCCGACCCTTCTCGGGCGACGAGACCCGCCTGGGCGCATCGAATCGCAAAGTAATTCGAGTTAGTCGGATACGCAGCGCCGAGTGGCAACATGCTGAACCCACGATCCGTTGAATAGACCGGTCCGAGTGCCCTGCCCCGGATCACACGAGGATTCCTTGCGCCACGAGGATGGCCCGCAGGCCTCGCGCTCCGAACTTCTCAAATAGCGTGAGTGCACTCTCGCTCTCGGGGGTGTAACGCCCTAGAGACAGACGGTCTAGCCAAGCGCTGCATGCAACTGAGCTGAGGTAGTAAGACGGATGACGGTCTTGGTACTTCTGCCGGCACTCGAGCACAAGAGGTCGCGCCGACTCGGGGCCGCTGATGTGCACAAGTCGGTACACTCTCAACTTGTCGAAGAGGCCGGTGTTGGGCACCGCCCTTTCCTTCCCCCAAGCGAGTCGCTCTGCGGACTCGATCAACTGCAAGGCTAGGCTCACATCACCGGTCTCGAGTGCGAAGCACGCGTAGCCCAAGTGGAATTCCATGTTGGTTGTCCAACTTCGCTCGTTGCGGACCGCGCGCTCCGCTGCGACAGCGGCTTGCTGTGCACCTTCTCGATCACCACTCATCAGGAGCGCGGAAGCCAGGTTGAGGTGGATCGTGACCGAGCGCGGCGTCAAAGCACTCGAGGCGACTGCGACGGCGCGCTGACCAAATGACACTGCTGACGCGAAGTCGCCCCGATGGAGATTGACGACACATAGGTTCGACAGTATGATCGCGGACTTCAGGTCGTCGCCGATTCTCATGCTGAACTGCAAGGCCTTATCATACGCTTGGCTGGCAGCGTCGAACTCACAGAGCCCCGACTTGCAGGTCCCGTAACCCGTGTAGGCGAGTGACAGGCCGACTGGGTCCCGTCGGCCGCTCAGAGTGCTGATCGCATTCTCCAGCTCGGTTGCGGCAGAAGCGAGTTCAAAGACGAAGAAGTCGCAGTATGCCTTCGTGTACCACAGGATTGGTGGGATATCCTTTCCAGACTGACGAATCGCGTCCTCAGTCTGGCGGCGAACTGCAGTTACTCTGGCTTCGTTGCCCGCATTCACACCCGATCGAGCGCATTCGAAGAGTGCGTTACCGATTAGTTCCAGATCCCCGGTTCCTTGTGCTGCCTCGAGGGCCTTGTCGGCGGCCTCACAGTATCCGGACCCTGCCTCTCGATTCATGAGGTACTCGACCGTGGCCTGCATCCTGGCGGTGAGCGCCTCTGCGGGCTTTGAGAGGCCCCCTTCGTTGACAAGACGCGTGAGGACGGAGCTCGCAGCCTCTGCTCGGGACTGACCCACCAGAGCTCTGGCGAGCAGAAGGAGGAGAGGCTGCGTGGCGGCCTCCGTACCTTGCTCACGAAGCAAGACATCCAAAATCTGCTCTGCTTCGATAAGCGCTCCGGCCGAGATGGCAGCTTCAGCGCCCCTGATTGCACTGCTCGCGGCACGATCGGGGGCGCCTCCACGCAAGAAGTGCCATGCTACCTCCAAGTTAGCCGACCCCCCGGCCTCTTCCCTCTGCTTCTCCAGCACCTCCCCCACTCCCCGATGCAAGTGCCGCCGCGCCGGCCCCGCCACCGCGTAGTACGCCTGCGCCCGGATCAGCTCGTTCCGGAACTCGAGCCCGCCCTGCACCTCGCGGAGAATGCCCTCGTCCTTGAGCCGCGACAGCGCCTCCCCCGCCGCCGCCTGCGAGAGCTCCACCACCTGGTACAACGGCAGATCCGCCAGCCGGCGCCCCAGCACCGCCGCCAGATCGAGCGCCGCCCGCGTGGGCGCGTCGAGCCGCCGGATCTGGCGGTCGAACACGGCGCCGATCGCCCGCGGAATCCCGATGTTCGCCACCGGTTGCGTGTTGAGCGCCTCCAAATCGCTCAGCAGCGAGCTCGAGCCGTGCGCCAGCCACTCCTTCGTGAGCAGCTCGAGCGCCAACGGGTTGCCGTTGCCCGCGAGCAGGATCCGCGGCACGGGCACGTCCGCGATGCGGCCATTCGCTTTCGCCACCAGCGCCGCCACGAGCTGCTCGGCCGCGGTTGCCGAGAGCGGCTCCAGCTCGAGCGTCCGCATCGCCTCGATGCTCGAGTCGGAGGCGAGCGCACTCGGCGCCGCGACCGTGCGCAGCTCGTTCGATCGCGCGGTCAGAATCAGGAGCAGGCGCGTGTGGGGAAGCTTGCGCGCGATGATGTGCAGGATGGCGGCGCTCGCGTTGTCGGCCGCGTGAATGTCGTCCACCACCAGCACGAGCGGGCTCTCCTCCGTCCCGGCTTCCACGGCCTTGAGGAACGCGTCGGCCAGCCGCAGCGGGATGACTTCCGCCGCCCACTCGACGGGCTTCGGCACCCCGGGAAACGCGCTGAAGATCTCGGGCGAAATCCGCGTCAGCTCGCTCAGCGCCTCCGGATCGGTCCCGCCGATCGCCCGCTGCAAGGTCAGCTGCTTGATGAGCTCGGCCAGGACCGCGAACGGCAGCTCGCGCTCCGCATCGTACGCCTGGGCGCGCGCGATAGCCGCGCCTTCCATCTGACACGTCGAGACGAACGCGTTGGTGAGCGTCGTCTTCCCGACGCCGGGGTCGCCGACCAGCACCACGATGCGCGGTGCCCCCCGCCGGACCTCGAGCCATGCATCGTGCAGCTGCGAGAACTCCCGCTCGCGGCCGATCAGCGTCTCCGCCTCGAAGCGCCGCTCGCACCGCTCCGACACCTGCTCGGCTTGGCTCCGAGCTCTTCGGCCAGCCGCGCCTCGAATCGTCCGAACGCCTTGAGCGCGTTGGTGCGATCCCCCACCCACGCCCGTGCCTCGATCAACCCGCGCACCGCGTCCTCCGACAGGGGATCGAGATCGAGCAGCACCTCCGCGTGGCGCTCCACGGTCGCGAAGTCGCCCGTGCGACGACCCGCGTCCATCTGGCGGACCAGACAGTCGCGGATGCGAGGCATGAGCTTGGCGCGCCACTCGTCCTTCCACTGCTCGAACTGGACCGCCCCGGGGACCTCGAAGCCGTCGAGGAACGGGCCGCGAATCTCCGCCTCGCAGCTGTCGAGGCGGCGCACGTCCGCGTCCACGGCGCCAGGAACGAGGGCGATCGACGCGCGCTGCACGACCAGATGCTCGCGTCCGACCTTCTCCTTCAAGACCGTGAGGGCCTGAGCCAACGAGTGCCGGGCGCGGGGCGCCGGCACGTCCGGCCACAAGAGATCCATCAGGTAGTCGCGCGTGAACTTGCGCCCCCCCTCCACCGCGAGGCGGATCAGCAGGGCGAAGTGCTTGCGCGTGCGGAAGCGGATCTGCTCACCGGCTTCGGTGACGAGCAGCGGCACGCCGAGACTCAACAGATGCAGATGCGGCGCCAACGGACGGCTCGCGGCGTTTCGGAATGGTACTATTAGGCAGCAGGATCAACGCGATGTCAACACGTTGATTCCCAGACGCTTAGCCAACAACTGGGAGCCCGCTCTGGGCCCTCGTCAACAGGCCCGAGCCCGTGGTCAACCGGCTGTCCCCGTGTTACAATCGCCTTCTACCCGCCCGCCAGGAGCAACCATGAGAGCACCTCTCGTTACCCCGATCCTCGCTGCCGCTGCGCTGGCCCTGCAGGGCTGCGACCGAGTCCCCACCGCGGTACCGCAGCCGGGCCGCCCTTCATTCATTACCAATGGCACCGTGGACGGCGCCGCCCATCCCGCCGTCGTGCTGCTCGTCATGGACGTGAACGGCACGCCGGCGTTCCGCTGCTCCGCCACGCTCCTCGCCCCGAAGGTGGTGCTCACCGCCGGCCACTGCGCCGGCCAGCCGGGCGAGTTCAGCGGCATGCGCATCTTTACCGAGTCCGACGTCCAGGACGGGAACAACAACTACCCGTTCCCCGGCCCCAACACGATCGAAGCCGCCGAATGGCACGCCCACCCCTTGTTCACCGAGAGCGCGTTCTTCCTGCACGACGTCGGGGTGGTGCTCCTGACCAAGGCGTTCAAGCTGCCCGCCGATCAGTACGGCAAGCTCCCCAGCCATGATCAGCTCGACGCCCTGAAGCCGAGCAGCTCGACCACGTTCACCGCCGTGGGCTACGGCCTGCAACAGATCAACCCGGTCAAGATCCAAGCCGAGAAGATCCGCATGTTCGCAGAGCCGCATCTGATCCAGATCGACGGCGGCATCGTGGGGGATTTCTCGCTGCTGCTCTCGAACAACGCGTCCACCGGGGGCACCTGCTTCGGCGATTCGGGCGGGCCCAACTTCGTCGGGTCGAGCAACGTGATCGGCGGCGTGACCTCGTTCGGGCTGAACGGCACGTGCGGCGGCACGGGGGGCGTGTTCCGCCTCGACCGGCAAAACGTGCTGGATTTTGTGGGACAGTACCTGAGATAACAGGCGTATGCTGCTGCAAGCCACGTTCTTCATCCTGAT
>WNGC01002760.1_pt1 | contig 16360 bp, 15 predicted proteins | sample 5400051 | NCBI WGS metagenome assembly WNGC01 (sample SAMN13153368, study PRJNA577476) | soil metagenome | isolation source: 20 cm soil or saprolite under grassland replicate 2 | place: USA:California | collected 2016-06-15
CGCACCGGAACGCAGGCGCGGCAGTGATCGCAGTAGGGCCGGTAGGTGAAGATTCCGCTGCGGCGAAAGCCGAGCCGCACGAGGTCCGCGTAGAGCTCGGTGCCGATCAGATGGCTGGGAGTCGCGACCTGCGAGCGCGCCATCCTGCCCGGCAGATAGCTGCAGGGGTAGGGCGCAGTCACGTAGAACTGCAGTACGGCGTGCGGCAGATCGTTTAGCTTCGACATTGCACCTGCGCGACGGATGTGCCGGACCAGCTCCCCGGCGAGTGCGGATAGTGTATCAACTCTTGGAGCAACCTGGAAAAGCGACGCCGGGGAATCTCGCGCGCGCCCAGCGTCTCCAGGTGCCGCGTGCGCATCTGGCAGTCGATCAGCCCGAACCCGGCCGATTCGAGGTGGGCGACGAGAGCCGCGAGCGCGATCTTCGAGGCATCGCGGGCATGGGAGAACATCGACTCGCCGAAAAAGACGCGGCCGAGCGCCACGCCGTAGAGCCCTCCGGCGAGATCTCCGTCGATCCAGGTTTCGACCGAATGCGCGTATCCCAGCCGGTGCAGGTTGCGGTAGGCCTCGACCATCGCGCCGCTGATCCAGGTGCCGGGCTCGCCCTTGCGGGGCGCGGCGCAGCCGGCTATCACTGCGTCGAAGGCGTAATCGAAGCGCGCTTCATAGGAACGATTGCGCAGGGTTTTTGCCAGCGAGCGCGAAATCTTGAGCTCCGCGGGAACGAGGATCATGCGCGGATCCGGGCTCCACCACAGGATCGGATCGCCTTCGGAAAACCAGGGAAAGATGCCGTGGCGATAGGCTTCGAGCAATCGTCCGGAGGACAGATCGCCGCCCGCCGCAAGGAGCCCGTTCGGATCCTCCAGAGCCGACTGGACCGGCGGGAAGGGGGTGTCGTGCTCCAACCAGGGAATCATCCCGCGTCTAGCATTTCACCTGCTGCCTGCAATACTGCGTGAGCTCGCTCACCACGCAGCTGCCCGCGACCGCGGCCTGGGCGTGGCCGCTGTGATCCAGCGAGAGACGGAACGCGTACTTGGCGAAGAACTCGTCGAACATCTCTCCGCCGAGCGTGCCGAGCGCGACCAAGCCGTCGCTAGCCGCGTCATGCTCGAGGAGAATCGCGGCGAGCGGCTGCGGAGCGGGGCCGGCGAGCACCTTCGCGCCTTCGGCCGGATCGTACTGGCTGTGCTCCGAGCAGCAGTGGATCACTTGAGCGAACCGGCTCCCCGCCGATTTCTCGTCGCGGTAACTGATGAAGCTGATATCCCGCGTCGGGTACGAGAGGCGATGCGCGCAGATCGCGGAATAGGCGACGATGCTCTGCTGCGGGCCCACCCCGCCGGGCCATTGGTAGCTCTGCTCGTCCGCGGTTTTCAGTTGCGCCCAGGGCTTCGTCGGCCTGCCGAGGTCCAAGAGAAAGCAGGGTGTCCCGGCAAACGGGTAGTGGAAGATGAAATTCCGGTTTGCAGGGAGCGCGCTCGCCCTGAGCGGCCGGCCCCGGGGGTCGACCAACCGGGCACGTGCATAGAAACGCGGTCTCGCGTCGGCCGGCGCCGCAGGCAGCGAAACGCCGAGCGCCGAGGCGCCGCAGGCGAGCATGAAATCGCGTCTCTGCATGGCCAATCCGTCGCAACGCTAAGCGGTGCGGGGGAGCGTGTCAACTGGCTTGGGCGACGCACCGAATTAGGGCAAAATGCGAGCTCTTAGGCGCCCCGGCCTGGGACGCACGCAAGGGAGGAGCACGCAATGACAAAAATTCGCTGCCGTTTTCCCCTGATCATTTTCGTTTCGTTCTTGATTCACGCCCCGCTCGCCGCAGCGACCGAGCCGTCGAAGCTGGACGCGGCGAACACCGCGTGGATGCTCACCGCGTCGGTGCTCGTCCTGTTCATGACCCTTCCCGGACTGGCCCTTTTCTACGCCGGGCTGGTGCGCTCGCGCAACGTGCTCTCCGTTCTCATGCAATGCTTCGCGATCACCTGCGTGGTGACGCTCGCCTGGGTGATCTTCGTCTACAGCATCGCCTTCGGCGACGGCGGTGCGAACAACGCCTGGTACGGCGGGTTCGCCAAGTCATTCATGTCCGGCGTCGACTTCAAGGCGGTGAAGGGAAGCATTCCGGAGACCGTGTTCTCGATGTTCCAGCTCACCTTCGCGATCATCACGCCGGCGCTCGTCCTCGGCGCCTACGCCGAGCGGGTGAAGTTTTCCGGAATGTTGCTCTTCAGCCTGCTGTGGCTCATCTTCGTCTACGCGCCGGTCGCGCATTGGGTATGGGGCGAGGGCTGGCTGCAGAAGATGGGAATCATGGATTTCGCGGGCGGCACTGTCGTGCACCTGAACGCGGGCATGGCGGCGCTGGTCTGCGCGCTCGCGCTCGGCCGGCGCCGCGGCTTCCCGGAAACGGCGATGCCGCCGCACAACATGACCATGACGGTGGCCGGCGCCTGCATGCTGTGGGTGGGCTGGTTCGGATTCAACGCGGGCAGCGCCCTCGCAGCCGACGGCGCCGCGGGCATGGCGATGCTGGTGACGCACATCGGCGCAGCGACAGGCGCGTTCGCCTGGATGGTGTGCGAATGGGTGCGCTTCGGCAAGCCCTCGGTGCTCGGCATCGTGACCGGAATGGTCGCGGGGCTGGGCACGATCACACCGGCCTCGGGCTTCGTCGGGCCGATCGGCGCCCTTGCCATCGGCGCTGCCGCCGGCGTCGCATGCTTCTTCGCCACCAACTTCATGAAGCGCTCGCTCAAGGTGGACGACTCGCTCGATGTGTTCCCGGTGCACGGGGTGGGCGGCCTGCTCGGAACGCTGCTCACCGGAGTGTTCGCCGCGTCCACCTTCGGCGGAGTGGGGTATCCCGCCAAGGTGACGGTGGGAGGGCAGGTGCTGGTGCAGCTCACCGGGGTGCTCGCGGTCGCGGCGTGGTCCGGCGTGGTCACCTGGATCCTGCTCAAGCTGAGCGACGCGGTGGCCGGCATGCGCGTGCAGCCGGAGGAGGAAAACGAAGGCCTCGACACCGTGCTGCATAACGAGAAGGGCTACAACCTGTAACGTCATTCCCGCGAAAGCGGGAATCCAGGGTCTTGTTGAAAGTCGCTGGATCCCCGCTTGCGCGGGGATGACTTCGCCTGCGGCGAAGTCACTTCGCGGGCAGTATTTCTCCGGCGTGAAATCCGAACGCCCCCGCTTTGCGGTCGGCGTAGAAGTGACGCAGCGTGGTGGAGATCGTGCGGAAAGCGATTTCCTTCCAGGGAATATCGCCCTCGCGGAACAGCGCGACCTCCAGAGTCTCTTCGCCCGGAGCGAAGTCGCGGTCGAGAAGCCTGGCGCGGTAGAAGACGTGCACCTGATCCACGTGCGGCACGGACAGAAGCGTGAACACCTCGCCCAGCTCGACGCGCGCCTTCGCCTCCTCCGCGGTCTCCCGTAGCGCGGCCTGCGCGGTGGTCTCGCCGAGCTCCATGAATCCCGCTGGAAGCGTCCACAGTCCGTAGCGCGGCTCGATCGCACGCTTGCACAGCAGGATCCCGTCCTCCCATTCCGGGATCGAGCCGACCACCACGAGCGGATTGCGGTAGTGGATCGTGTTGCAGCTGTCGCAGACATGACGCGGGATAGAATCGCCGGGCGGCACGCGCAGCGCGACCTTGGCGCCGCAGTTCGAGCAGAAATTCGTCGGAGGAAAAGGCATGCTCGCGCTTTAGGATACTGGGCGCCGGAGCAGCTCCGGCAGCTCGTCAAGGCTCCCGATGACGTGGTCCGGCGCGGCGCCGAGTTCGTCGACGGGCGCGGCGCCGCGGTTGATCCAGAAGGTGCGAAAGCCGAAAGACTTCGCCCCACACACGTCCCAGCAGTTGCTCGAGACAAAACCGATGGCCGCCTTCGGCGCGCGCAGCCTCTCCACCGCGAGGCGGTATACGGCGGGAGCCGGTTTGTAGATTTTTCGCGGATCGACGCTGATCACGGGCCCGATCAGGCCGACCAGGCCGGCGTTCGCCACCAGCGGGCGCAACATCGCCGGCGATCCGTTCGAGAGAATGGCAAGTTTGAGTTTCGAGGCCTTGAGCGCGGCGAGGGCACCGCGGACCTCGGGAAACGTCGAGAGCCTTAGATAAGCGCCTAGGAGACTGCGGCGGCGCTCTTCGTCGACCGAGAGACCGAGCGCCTTGCAGGCATAGCGCAGGCCGGCCTCGGTGATCCGCGAAAAATCCTCATAGCGCCTCATCAAGCTGCGCTGCCAGGTGTATTCGAGCTGCTTGGCGCGCCACAGCTGGCTCAAGGCAGCGCCCTTCCCCGGCCAGATCTCTTCGCACAGCGCGACTACCGAGTGCACGTCGAAGAGCGTACCGTAGGCGTCGAAGACCAGCGCGCGCAGGGACGACAGAGATTCCTCCGGAGGACGGGAAGACGACCCGAGTATACTCGCGCCGGTGCGACTGCCCCACGCCGCGACGGCGACGGCGGACCTTCCTCCGTCGAAGACCACGCCTGCCCCGCGAATCAGCCTGGCGCTGTTGGGGTTGATGGTTTCGCTCCCGTTCCTCAATCCCTGGCACTACTACCCGATTACGACGTTTTACGAGGAATGGCTGGCGTTCTTGCTGGGTGTGCTGGCGTCACTCGCGTTCCTGTTTGCGCTACGGTTGAAGAAGAGTTTCCGCTTGCCCCGGACTTCGTTGTGGCTTCTGGTTTTTGCGACGCTGCTGATTCTCCATATCCCGTTCCGCAACCTCGCTTACCCGCAAACAGCACTGATTGGAGCAATGTATGTTTTGTGGGCCGCGATGATGATCATCGTCGGCGACGGGCTGCGCGAGGATCTGGGTATCGGGACCGTGGTTCGCGCTCTAGCCTGGTTCCTTTTGAGCGTGGCGCTGATCAGCAGCCTGCTTGCGGTCGTTCAGTTTTTCCGGCTCGATACACCGCTCTCCGCCCTGCTCGTCAAGATGGCTACGACGCGCGCGACCGCCAATCTCGGGCAACCGAATTTACTCGCCAATTTGCTTGCTCTCGGCGTGGGTTGTGCGATCTACCTGCGCGTCGCCGACCGGCTGCGCTTCGTCTGGTTTGCCGCTGCGATCGTCCTGCTTTTGGTCGGCATGTCGCTTACCGTTTCCCGCGCAGGAAGTCTCCTGATCGGATGGATCGTACTGACGGCGTGGTGGGCGCGCCGAGGCATGGGCGTGGATTTCGCGCGCCGGTTGTCGCAGTCGACGTTGTTCGTTTTCACCGTATTCATGGTCGGGCTAGTTCTGATTTTCGGGTTCGACGTACCGGGCACGCAGCCGGAGATGACCTTGATAGGGCGGTTTTATGACCGCCTGGGCAGCTTCGACGTGGGTGAGCGGGTCTATTCAGTCAGGTTGTTCCTCTGGCGCCAGGCGTGGCAGGTGTTTCTGGCTCATCCCTTGCTCGGCATAGGCTGGGGACAGTTGGCCTGGGGGATTTTCAGCGGGCTCGAAGCCGCGCCGGGGGTGGATGCGATGGTGCACGAACCCTATGCCCACAATCTGCTGTTGCAGTTGCTCGACGAAACCGGATTGGTCGGAGCCGTGCTTGCGACGGGGCCGTTGGGATTGTGGCTGTGGCGTCGGCTGCGCGAGAGTGCGACGCCCGAGGGGTGGTGGATACTGGCGTTGGCGGGTGCCGAGCTGATCCACAGCATGATCGAGTTCCCGCTTTGGTATTCCCCTTTTCTCGGGGTGCTGGCGCTGCTGGTGGGTTTGGGGGAAAGTCGCTGGGTCAAGGACTTGGCAGGACTACTCGAAGCTGTGGGTCTGGCTTTATGTGAGCCTGGGAGTGCGTCAGGAACAAGCCGAATCCTTGCGCCCCTATACCGAGCAGGTGCTGGCACAGCTGGGCCGTTCCCTGCTGGTCGCCTATATGGACCTTCCGGTAAGCAGTGTCGTCGGCATCGATCGCAACAACCTGAAGGAGAAAATCATATTCCACGAACGGGTGATGCGGTTCAGCCCAACGCCGTACGTCGTCTATCGCCAGGTGTTGTTGCTGGCCCTGGACGGGCGCGAGGCGGACGCGCTGAATCTGCTCGAGCGTGCCATGCGCCTTTACCCCAATCAGATCGACAGGCTGCTTCAGGCGGCGGCGGACCTTAGGGAGCGGGACACGGGGGCGGTGCAGGCCGTGGTTGCCGCCGCACGGGCGAGGTTGGAAGCACAAGGTGCGCACCCGATGCGCTAGGACGCGATCCCATGGTTCGGAAATCGTCGGTTTACCGCAGTCTTTTTCGCGTCGGAGGGAAAGAAGTCATTTTCACTTCAAGAGGATAAAATGCGCCTACCGGGAAAGCGCTGGAAGTTTCTATAGGAAAACTGATGGCACGTCCTGAAAAAATTCGTCTGGGCGATCTGCTGATCTCGCAAAAGTTGATTTCGCAGGAACAGCTGAAATTCGTCCTGGAGCAGCAAAAGCGCGGCGGGCGCAAGATCGGCAAGCTTCTGGTTGAAAACGGCTTCGTTACCGAGGAGCAGATCTCGGAGGCGATCGCGAAGCAGTTCAATATTCCCTACATCAACCTCAAATTTTTCAATCTGGTGCCCGACGTGGCGCGTCGCCTGCCGGAAGCGCAGGCGCGGCGTCATCGAGCCCTGGTGCTGGAAGACCGCAAGACAAGCTACCTGGTCGGCATGGGCGACCCAAGCGATTTGTTCGCGTACGACGACATCGCGCGCGTGCTCAAGCGCGATATCGATCTGGCGGTGGTGGGCGAATTGCCGTTGCTGCAGACCATCGACCGGGTCTATCGGCGCACCGAGGAAATCAGCGGGCTCGCCAAGGCGCTCGAGGAGGACATCGGCGATACTTACATCGATTTCGGCACGCTGTCGGCCACCCTGGGTGCCGAGGAAGCGCCGGTGGTCAAGCTGCTGCAGTCGGTATTCGAGGATGCCACCCAGGTCAACGCCTCGGACATCCATTTCGAGCCGCAGGAAAGCCGGGTGCACATCCGTTTTCGCATCGACGGCGTGTTGTTTCTGCAGACCGAGGCGGATATGCGCATCGGTCCGGCGCTGGTGCAGCGGTTGAAGCTCATGGGCGGCCTCGATATTTCCGAGAAGCGCCTGCCGCAGGACGGTCGATTCAACATCAGAGTGCGCGATCAGCAGATCGACGTGCGCATGTCGACCATGCCGGTGCAGCACGGCGAATCGGTGGTCCTGCGCTTGCTGAATCAATCGAGCGGCTTGCTCGGACTGGACAGGCTGGGCATGCCCGAGCAGATGCTGTCCAAGTTCCGCGAGGTGATTCGGCGACCCAACGGCATGGTTCTGGTCACGGGGCCGACCGGCAGCGGCAAGACCACGACTCTCTATGCCGCGCTTGCCGAGATCAGCGGCGTCGAGAAGAAGGTCATCACCGTCGAAGATCCGGTCGAGTACCGCCTGCCCGGGATCAACCAGGTCCAGGTCAACGACAAGATCGAATTGACCTTCTCCCGCGTGCTGCGCTCGGCGCTGCGTCAGGACCCGGACGTGATTCTCATAGGGGAGATGCGCGACCAGGAAACGGCGCAGATCGGTTTGCGCGCGGCATTGACCGGCCACTTGGTGCTGTCGACCTTGCACACCAACGATGCGGCCAGTACTCCGATCCGTCTTATCGATATGGGCGCTCCCAGCTACATGGTGGCGACCTCGGTGCACGCGGTGCTGGCGCAACGGTTGGTGCGTGTCATTTGCGAATCCTGCGCCGAGCCGTACACTCCCACTCCTGCGGAGGTCGGCTGGGCGGCCGACGGAGTGCCGGGTTCGGACGGCGGCGCGCGCTATAAGCACGGCCGGGGCTGTTCGCATTGCAACGGGACCGGCTATGCCGGCCGTATGGGCGTCTACGAATTGCTGGAAATGACCGAACCGCTGGTCGAGGCTCTCGGCGAAAGCGATACCGCCCCATTCCGACTGCGCGCGTATCAGCAGATGGCCGGCGCAACCCTGCGCGACAGCGCGCTGCAATTAGCCACCAAGGGCAAAACGACGCTCGCAGAGGTGCTGCGGCTGGCAACGCAGACTGAGGACTGATGGCGCACTTCGCATATAAAGGCCGCAACGCTCGCGGCGAATTGGTCACGGGCGGCCTGGAGGGTGACGACAGCGGAGCGGTCGCCGACCAGTTGCTCAACACCGGCATCACGCCGGTGGAGATCCGCGCTTCCGCGGCGTCGATGAAAATAGCGGCGTCCAGCCTATTCGCCCGTTTTTCCGAACGCGTGACGATCACCGATACGATGCTGTTTTCGCGCCAGATGTACACCCTGCTCAAGGCGGGCGTGCCGATGCTGAGAGCGTTGGCGGGTCTGCAGGAATCCGCTACAAACCCGACGCTGGGAAACGTGCTCCAGGACCTGCGCACAAGCCTGGACAGCGGACGCGAACTATCCGCGGCCATGTGGCGCCATCCGAAGGTGTTTTCCAACTTTTACGTCAGCCTGGTGCGGGTGGGCGAGATGACGGGCCTGCTGGAAGAGGTGTTCCTGCGCTTGTCTCGCCATCTCGAATTCGAGAAGGAAATGCACGATCGCGTGAAGGCCGCATTGCGCTATCCGGCATTCGTGGTGGCGGCAATGGGCGTGGCGTTGGTCATCGTCAATATCTTCGTGATTCCGGTGTTTGCACAACTCTACAGGGGCTTCAATGCTCCCTTGCCTTTGCTCACCAAGGTTCTTATCGCGTTCTCCGATTTCACCCTGCAGTTTTGGCCCTTGTTCGTGGCTGCCGCTTTTGCCGCGTTCATCGGCTTTCGCAGCTTCGTGGCGACGCCCCGCGGCAAATATGTCTGGGATCGGACGAAGCTGCGCATACCGATTTCGGGCAAGATCGTGCTCAAGGCGACTCTGGCGCGCTTCGCGCGCGGTTTCGCGATGTCCATCAAGAGCGGCGTGCCTATCGTGCAGGGGATGTCCACGGTGGCGAACGTCGTGGACAACGACTACATCGGCCAGCGAATCGAGCAGATGCGCGACGGTGTCGAGAGAGGGGAGAGCGTGTTGCGCACGGCCGTCACGGCCGGAGTGTTCACCCCGGTGGTATTGCAGATGATCGCGGTAGGCGACGAGACGGGCGCGCTGGACGAGCTGATGCTCGAGGTCGCCGAGATGTACGAACGCGAGGTCGATTACGATCTGAAAGCGCTCAGTTCGCAGATCGAACCGATCCTGATCATCTCGTTGGCGATACTGGTGCTCATCCTTGCGCTCGGGGTCCTGCTGCCGATGTGGAACCTCGGCCGTGTTGCTCTCGGCAAGTAAGCGTTTGGCCCTGTGAAGCGCGCGGCGGCGAGAGTGTTCAGTCGGCCCGCGCGGGCGTTTACCCTGGTCGAGCTGATTGCGGTCCTTCTCGTCATCGCGGTGCTCGCGGCCCTGCTGGCCGATCGCCTGCTTTACTATCAGGAGCGCGCCGAGAAGGCGGCGATGGAGCAGATGGTGGTGGTGCTGAGAAGCGCGCTGCAGATACGCGCCGCCGGGTTGCTGGTGCACGGCCGCATGGAGGACATCAAGGGGCTCGAAACGGAAAATCCCATGAATTGGTTGGCCGAGCGGCCGGAGAATTATCTGGGTGTATTCGCGGGGGCTCCGCCGGACGATTTAGGTCCCGGGAAGTGGTATTTCGACGGAAGGGGCAAACTGCTGGTCTATGTTCCGGCGCGTACACGGCATTTCGTAGCGGGAAAGGATGGTCAGGCCGCGATTCGTTTTCAGGTCCGAATCGACGTCGGTCCGCTGCCGGGCGAGAACGGACGGGTCAATCCGATGCGAGGGGTTGGCCGAATGGAACTGTCAGCGGTCGAGCCGTACAACTGGTTTCAAGAGCTGGACTGAGTGATGATCCGTGTGCGGTGACCCTATTCAGAATTGCCTTGAGAAAGTCTGTTGAACTACTTGGTTTTCTGCATTTATTGGGATAGTATCCGGGCCGATGTGGTGTATCAGACGCCTGGCCGGGCCGGCAAACCAGGGGGGCGGCAAGCGTCGAGGCGATTTTGGAATTTGGCTTGATTCCTGCTTTAGGATAGGTTGTCCTTGGTTTGTTTTCGCATATATTTTAGAAATATTAACGGACGTGGAGGCTTCGATGATGAAACGAGCAAACGGTTTTACCCTGATCGAACTGATCGCCGTCATTTTGATTCTGGGCATACTGGCAGTGACCGCCGCTCCGCAGTTTCTCGACCTGAGCGCGAGCGCGCGCACGGCCGCTGTTGCGGGCGTGGCCGGATCGCTGGGTTCCGCGTCGTCCATGAACTACGCGCGCCGTTCTCTGAGCGCGACAGACGGTGTTGCGGTTACCAACGCTACTGGATGCGCCGACGTTAGGGGAGCGCTCGCTGGCGGTGTGGGTGCTATGCCCACTGGCTATACCATTACCGAAGGGGCGGTCACTGGCACTTCCAAATCTTGCACGTTGACGGCCCCGACTGGTGGCGCGACCGCGCCGTACATCGCCCTCATTATTCCTTGAAATTGCAGCCTGAACGCCTCCACGAGTCCCGAGCCGGGAAGTGCGAGTGAAAGTCTAGACGGGGTTGCACGCGCGCCCGGTAGGCAGATAAGAAAAGTGAACCAGGGGGAATGGCGAGTCCGCTTCGCTATTCCCCTTTCTTTTGGAGCCGACGGGTTCTTGAAATGAGATTCACTTTCCAGTCGCTGCAATCCGGCTTCAGCCTGGCCGAGCTGATCGCTGTAATCCTTATCCTCGGGATCTTGGCGGTAAGCGCCACTGCGTTCTTCGACCGCGGCGGCATGGATACCGCCGGGTACGCGGATCTCGCCCAGGCGCAGGTAGCTTATGCCCGGAAAGTGGCGATCGCGCAGCGCCGGACCGCGACAGTCACGTTCAACACGCCCCCCAACACGGTCTCGCTCACGATTTGCGCCGCCAACCCATGCGCTGGGACTGTACCGATTGCCTCCCCCTCGGGGGCGGGCAACTTCGACAGCCTCGCGCCGGCGGGCGTGGCTCTTGCCACGAACCCGGTTACGGCGTCGTTCACTTTCGATCCGCAAGGCCGGCCCAGTTTTGCGGGGCTTCTGACGGTAACGATCAGCGGCAGCGGCTCGTATCCCTTCTTTGTCGAGCAGGAAACGGGCTATGTGCACAAATAAACCGGCGCGCAGCCGCGGGTTCTCGCTGCCGGAGTTGATCCTCTTGATCGTGGTGATAGCGATCGCCTTGACCGGCGTCCTCCTGGTGTTCAACACGGCCGTGGTAGGCAGCGTCAACCCGGTGGTCAACAAGCAGGCCATCGCGATCGCGGAGTCGCTTATGGACGAAATTCTGTTGATGCCGTTCGCCGACCCAGGGGGTGGATGTTCACCTTGCGCACCGACTCAAGCCAACCGCGCGCAATTCGACGACGTGAGCGACTACGACACTTTCGCGACGACCGGAATCTTCACGATCGACGGCACGGCCATCGCCGGCCTCGCCGCCTACAGTGTAGCGGTGACGGTCGTTCCGACTGCGCTGTCCACCGTCCCTGCAGCGGCTTCCAAGCTGATCACGGTCACCGTAAGCGGGCCGGGTTCGGGCGTGGCATTGCAGGGCTATAAGCTCGATTACTGAGAAACCGATGCCGATCCGGATCGCTGCGACCCAATCCAGACCGGCACGCAGCCGTGTGGGATTTACTTTGGTCGAACTCGTTGCGGTGATGGCGATCATCGGCATTATCGCCGCGGTGGTCGCCTTGTTCATGCGCGACCCGGTGCGGGCCTATGTCGACACGGCGCGCCGCGGCGAGCTGAGCGACGTCGCCGACACCGCCTTGCGGCGCATGGCGCGGGATATTCGTAGCGCGCTCCCGAACAGCATTCGGGTCACGCCCTCGGCGGGAACGCCGGTCCACTTGGAGCTGCTGCTCACCAAGACCGGCGGCCGCTATCGCGCCCAGAGGGACAACGTTTCCGCCGGCGATGAGTTGCTTTTTTCGACCACCGATACGAGCTTCGACACGCTGGGTCCAATGAGTGCGCTCACCGGCCAGACCGTGGCCGATGGCGATCTTCTGGTCGTGCACAACCTGTTTGCTGCTGCCGCACAAACGGAGAGCAATGCTTACACCTACAACTCCGCAACTTTCATGGGAAACAATGTCGTCAGGTTAGGCACTACGGCTGGCGGGAGCCTTCCCAACGCGACCAAAATACGCTTCCGCAACCCGGGTGGTATTGCTCTCAATATGCAGTTCCCGCTCCAATCTCCCGGCAACCGTTTCCATGTCGTGAGCGGTCCGGTCACGTATCGTTGCGCGCCGGCTGGGCCCGATGCTAACGGGAACGGCACCGGCATGCTGGAACGCATCTCAGGCTATGCGATCGCCTTGGCTCAGCCAGCGCCGCCAGTGGGCAGCTCCGGCGTGCTGGCGGGCAACGTCACGGCCTGCAATATCCAGTATGACCAATTGGTCCTCACGCAGAATCACGGCATCGTGTCGATCCAGCTGTCGATCACGCGCGGCGGGGAAACCGTCAGCCTGTACCACGAAGTTCATGTCAGCAATGTTCCGTAACGCCGGCTTTGCCGCGATCGCGGCCATATTCATCCTGGTGGTGCTCGCCGGCCTTGGGGTGGTGATGGTCACGCTTTCGACCACGCAGCAGCGCTCCGCCGCGTTCGATATCCAGGGCGTGCAGGCCTACCAGGCGGCGCGCGCCGGGATCGAATTCGGTGCTTACCGGACTTTGACCACCGGGGGCCTGGTGGCGGCGAACGATTGCACTCCCGCAATCGGCGCGGCTCCCGCTACGCCGCCGTCGACTTCGTTCCCGCTAAGCGGCTACACCGTGAACGTCAGCTGCAGCGGGACCTCGCATGCCGAAGTGGTCACCGTGCCGCCGATCAGTATCTACAACATCACCGTGACCGCGTGCAACCGCGCGGCTTGCCCGGGCGCCGCCGACGCCACCTACGTCGAGCGGGAACTGCGCGTTACCGTGGGGAGCAATTGATGGCTTGCGCAGGACTTGGCAAGGGGCGGCAGTGATATCACGGGAGATTGCCGTCATGGAAACGCCGTGGATGCGCTCGTATTTTGGACTGAATCTTGCTTGAAAAGATATGGATTTCGGGAGCGAGGAACAGGGCCAAGATGTTTTTTCCGATCGTGACTTTTTTCCGCTATTGCGCGGACGCTGCTCCCCTTGGTTTGAGCGGAAAATGCCGCCGCGTCCAGGGAGCGTTGCCGCGGCTGGCGCGCCTCTGGGCATGCGCCGGTTTCATGCTGCTCGCTTGGGGCGGGACGGCGCACGGCGCCACCTGCACCGCCGTCGCCGGGACGAACAACTGGGGCACCGCCGCGACCTGGACGGGCTGCGGCGGCGGCCCGCCCGCGGACGGCGACAGCATCGTAATCCCGAGCGGCGCGACGGTGGTCCTCAACGTCGATACCAACCGTGTCAACGACCTCGCGATCAACGCCGGAGGGGTGCTGCGCGGAGATAACACCAACAAGACACTGAACTTGAACAAGGGGGCCGGAACCGACGTCACCAACGACGGCACCATCGATTTTGGCCAGGGCAACCTGGCGGCAGTGTTCACCCGCTTGCCATCGCAGTGGGCGGGCTCCGGAACCTGGAATTTGAGCACCGTCGATCTCAACAACCGGGCCCTTACGTTCGCGGCCGGCTCGACCATGACGATCAGCATGAGCGGCGCGGCGACCCCTTTCACCGGCTTTGGAAGCATTACATCGCTGGTTGGAATGACCTGGAATTTCGCCGGGTCGGTCGCTCAAACGCTCCCCACGAGCGCCAACGCCATTTTCGGCAACGTCACGGCGAGCAATACCGCCGGGGTGACGCTGGGCATGGCGTTCACCGCGACCAATCTTCTCGGCAATCTCACGGTCGCTGCAAACGGCGTCCTCAATAACGGCGCATTTCCCATCACGCTCGCCTCAGCCAAGAGTTTTTCTGTGGCAGCCGGCGGGCGATTCAATCTCACGGGCACCAGCACCATGGTCACGGTATCCGGAGGCGGCACCAAGACTTTCAATGCGACCAGCACCGTCGATTACGCGGGCGCGGATCAGGCGGCAACGGCGGAGACCTACGGCAACCTGATCATGAGCGGGAGCGGCATCAAGACCCTGGCCGCGGGCACCACCACCGTCGCCGGGAATTACACGCTGTCGGCAGGGGTGACTTATGCCGGAACCACCAACAATCCCGTGGTCAACCTCGGCGGCAACTTCTCCAACAGCGGAACGTTCAATTCGGGGACCGGGATATTCACCTTCAACGGCAGCGCGGCGCAAACGCTCACCGGCGCAACGACATTCTCCAGATTGACGATGGCCAACACGGCCGCCGCCGCAAACCAGAAACTGACGATCAGCAACGACGTCACCGTCTCGACTCAGCTGACCTTCACGACCGGGCGCATCGTCACCGGCGCGAACGAGGTCATCATCCCCTCCGGCAGCACGGTGTCGGGCGCAGGCAGCGGAACGGGGTGGGTCGCCGGGCGTCTGCAAAAGTTTGCCGCCGCGGGGAGTCCGACTGTGACTTTCGAGGTCGGCAGCGACGGCGCGAGCGCCCCGGCCCTAGCCTATGCCCCTGCGAGTCTCAGTTTCACCGGCGTCGCTGCGGGCGGCGGGAGCCTGATTGCGACGGCGAGCACGGGCGATCATGCGCAGATCGCGACTTCCGGGCTGGATAGCGCCAAGAGCGTGAATCGCTGGTGGTCGCTCACGACGACGGGCGTGACAGGCACGGCGCTGCCCGCCTTTACCAATTTTTCCTCGACGTTCACCTTCGTCGTGGGCGACGTGGACGGAGGCGCCAATACTGCGAATTTCGAAACCGAGCGCTGGAGCGGCGCCGCCTGGAATACCACGACGGTAGGGACCCGCACCGGGACCACCACGCAGGCTACCGGCATCACCGCCCTGGGCGAATTCGCGGTCGCGGAGAAAAAGGTCGTGGTGGTCACGCCGGCCAGCTTCAACGTGGTCGAGCCGGGCGCCAGCGCGACCACCGGAAAGATCTTCACCAAGATCGGGGGGCTGAACTTCTCGCTCGATATCGTCGCGCTGGACGCTGCGAATGCGGTTTTGACGGGGTTCACAGGGGCGGTCGCCGTGGACGTGGTGGACAACACGAGCGGCGGCGCCTGCAGCGGATTGCCGCTCATCACCGCGTTCACCAACCAGACCTTCGTCGTGGGCGACGCCGGGCGGCATCCCCTGAGTTCACCCAACGCGGTCGTAAACGTCTACCGCAACGCCAAGGTGCGGATCAAATATCCCACCAGCTCGCCTACCGTCACCACGTGCTCGACGGACAATTTCGCGATTCGTCCGGCGAGCATCACCATTTCAGCCACCGATAACGATCCGCTGACGGCGGGAATCCCTCGTGTGCTCAACAACACGGGCGCGACCGGCGGCTTCGTGCACAACGCGGGCAGGCCTTTCACCTTGAGCGCGCAGGCGTTTCTCGCCGATGGCGCGACGACCGCGACCAACTATGACGGCACCCCGACGCTGGTAACGGGCAGCCCGTCCTGTGTCGCGCCGCCGGCGAGTTGCGCAACCGGTACCCTGACCCTCGTGGTTGGCGCCTGGAGCGGGGCGGGGACGAGGAGATCCGACACCGCAAGCTATACCGAGGCAGGGGTGTTCACGCTCCAGCTCGAGGATCAAACCTACGCCAACGTGGACAACCCCGTCGGGGACACCCCGCTTGTGAACAGAACCGTCCCTTCGACCGGCACCATAACGGTTGGCCGTTTTATCCCCGACCATTTCACGTTGTCGGCGAGCGCCATAACCAACCGTGTCGCACTGAGCTGCGCGTCGACCTTCACTTACATGGGCGAGGGGATCGGGCTGACGTTGACCTTGGAGGCGCATCAATTTCCCATTGGCATCACCACCAACTACAAGGGCACGTTGGGCAAGCTCGACCCGAATGCACCCGCGTCCTTTTCTTTCGGTGCCAAGAACGGTGCCACCAACCTGACGACTCGGGTTTCGGCTCTGACCACGGTGGGTAGCTGGAGCAGCGGTTCCGCCGCGATTACGGGCACGCTGACCATCTTGCGCGCCGCCCCGCTCACTGCGGATGACCCCCTGACTGTAGGGGGGCCCTACACTGCTGTGCAGTTCGGCATCGCCCCGGTGGATGCGGACCTCGTGGCGATGGGGACGCTCGATCAGGACGTGGATGGAGTCGGCGGCAACGATCACAAGACCGTCGGTGCAACCACTGAAGTCCGTTTCGGCCAACTGCGGCTGAAGAACGCGCTCGGCTCGGAACGCCTGGCGCTGGTGGTGCCGATGCAAATCGAGTACTGGAACGGCACGGGCTTTCTGGTTAGCAACAA
>WNGC01001094.1_pt1 | contig 16354 bp, 11 predicted proteins | sample 5400051 | NCBI WGS metagenome assembly WNGC01 (sample SAMN13153368, study PRJNA577476) | soil metagenome | isolation source: 20 cm soil or saprolite under grassland replicate 2 | place: USA:California | collected 2016-06-15
GCCTCGATGTCGCCATCGAAGCCCTCAAGGAATGCCGCCGGCGGAAGAAAGCCTCGATTGACGAACTCGCTGCCGCCGCCAAAGTCTGCCGCGTCGCCAACGTCATGCGCCCGTATCTGGAGTCACTCTAGTTGACCAAACCGGCCCCAAAGAACCTCCCCGCTTCCGTCCGCCGGCGGCTCGCGAACCTGGCGCGCGAGAAACACCATGCACGTCATCTTTGCCCATGCTGGCCGCCACGAGTGGATTGCGACGAACCCTATGACACTCGTGCGCCAGAGTGCGAAGCGTGAGAAGTTGCCCGACGTCCTGGAGCTGGATGAACTGAAGAAGTTGCTGGCAGAGCTTGAGAACCCGGCGCGTGCGTTGGTCTTCTTGACCGTTGCCACGGGATTAAGGGTATCTGAAGCCCTGGGGTTGAAGTGGTCTGACGTTGACTTCGCCGCTGGTGAAATCCGGCTCAGCAGAGCAGTAGTTCATCAGCATGTTGGCGACATGAAGACCGAGGCTTCCCAAAAGCCCGTGCCTATGGGTGGCGCACTGCTCGACGCTCTGCAGGATTGGAGCAGACAGGCACCGTACCGGCAGATGGGTGACTGGGTGTTTGCCAGCCCGGATATGGACGGCAAACAACCGTACTGGCCAGAGACGCCGCTAAAGTGCTGCGTGCTTCCTGCGGCGAAGCGCGTGGGCATCACCAAGACTCTGGGATGGCATTCCTTCCGCAGAACGTTCGCAACGCTTCTAAAAGGCGGCGGTGAGGACGTGAAGACGGTCCAGGAACTGATGCGGCACGCAAGCAGCAGACTGACGCTGGACGTGTACGCACAGGCTCTGACCCCGGCTAAACGGGCAGCACATCTGAAGTTGGTTGGATTGATTCATCCAGCGGCAGAAACAGCAATTGGTCCTTTATGGTCCCACGCTGAAGATGCAGCGGCTGTAAGTAGTTGAAATCATGGAGCGGCCTATCGGAATCGAACCGACACCTGAACCTTGGCAAGGTTCGAGGAATTAAATCTAACGCGCTGGAACGGTGGCACTTAGCAGATTTGAAGGAGCCCTCAATTGGAAAATAAATGGAAAATAAAAGGGCGTCGAGATGGAGAAATAAGGTCGTACATCTGTGTGTTTCCGGCCGCCAGTCCAAACTGCTCGCGACTGTCCAGGCTGATAATATTTTCCTGCGTGGGAATTGATCGTCATGATCACAGAGACTCCTGCGCCGGGATCCTCCGCGGGTGATTCCTAACGCGCTGTACCGCGAGTCAGGGAGCTGCTCGGACGCGGAGGGCGGGGTGGACTAGCTGGAGAGCTTACACACAAGCGCTTATCTGTAAAATAGAAGCTTCCCGGAGGGATCGAGTTGTTGCAAGAAATCAAAATCAAGAACATTGCGGGTCAGCACGGAGCAGCCATGCTTTCTAGCTGTTGCGAATAGTAAGGCATCGTTCAACACCCGGCGTCGCTGGTCGCTCTTGTATCCCTGCAGCCGGGCGAGTGTACCGGACAGAATTCCTGCTTCACGCCATATTTCGGAATCAGTCGCGAGTATGCGATGGCTTGGCCGCCGTTCGATCACCGCAACAACCTGTTCCATGATCCCGCGTGTCTGGGCGTGTCCGGGGTCAAGTAGACCGCAGGTTGCCGCTAGCTCGGCTTCTGTTACTGGCGAATGCCACGCCTCGGCCGCCCGGAGCATGACGTCTCCCCTTCGCGGAAAACGGTTCTGGAGAACGTCGATATAAACCGTGGTGTCGTACAGCAGCTTGGTGGTCCAACTGCCGGCGGACTCGATGAAGTCGAGTTCCGATTCGGGACGCGGTTTGAGCGGTGTTCTGTGCTTTTCGGGCTTAAGGCGTCTAAGAGTGTTCTGAAATTCAGAATTCAAGGTCAGCCTCGCGGTCGATGGCGCCACGGCGAGCAAGCAGCCAGTCAGCGTAGTCGGCAGCGACCGCAATGTTAGCCAACGCCAGCTCGATGAGATCGGTATCAGAAACAACTCCGGTGCGCTTCTTTGCCTGCGCCACCAGGGCCTTAGGCATTCTACCCCGGACCACTTGGTTCCTTTCCCCGCGCAACAGACCTTGCTCTTCGGCGATGACCATCACCTCACGGAGCTTACCAGACGCGCTAATGCTGGTGCTTTTTCCTATTCTCGAACTTTCAGATTGGGCAGCACGTTTCATACTGTTCTCCTAGCATTGCTGTTCTGTAGCACACACTAGTCTTCATTGTAGCACACATCTCGACATTCATTAGGGGTGGATCGATGCATGCGATGCATGCAAATGGTATAAAGAAAGCATGATGTCTGGCTGAAGTTAAGAGTGCGGCCATTCCGCAGACCAGCGGCAGCGGCCACTGCGCTGGATTGACTTCCCATGAGAATCATCATTTAATTACTGCGAGATCGCATAGGGTACTGCCCCAGGATCCGCTTCATGCTCCCTCTCAACATGCGTTCATCCAGATCTTTTCGGTCAACGTTGTGGCTTGGCTTGTTCCTCGCTGTCGTTTTGTCGTGCGCATCGTGTGGTGGAGGTGGGGGAGGAGGCGGGACGCCTCCTCCAACCCAGCTCGCCTTAGTTGTTTCTCCGAGTGCAGCTACCATTTATCCGAGTAGCAGTTTCACGGTTCTGGTGACGGCCAGCACAAATTCATCTTCTCAACCATCGCTGACCTCGGTGACTCTGCCTGCAGGCATTACGACAACAGCGTTGTTTCCACTCGACATACCGAGCGCTGGAGTGTCCATTCACTTTCAGACCTCGTCCGCCATTGTGGCAGGAAGTTATACTCTGACCTTCTCGGGCAGCGCTGGCAGCATATCCTCTACCGCAAACCTTGTCGCAACCGTGCAAACCAGCACTCCTCCGTCCTTCTTCTTCCCGACGCCTTTATTTTCTGAGGTTGCCGTATCCTTCGGCGCGTCCAGTCAAGTTCAAGTCACCACATTGGCCACTCCACCGGCTTCGTATGACGTGCAACTTTCGCTCAGCGGACTTCCTCCCGGGACCAGCGCAACGATCAATCCTTCCATCATCACTGTGGGACAATCAGCCACGATTACGATCACGGCAGCCAGCACCGCGCCGTTTGCTCAGAACGTATCTATAACGCTGACGGGAACTCCCGGCGCGCCGGTACCATCCGCAAGTCTCGGGTTTTTGCTGGACGTTACTCCAAAGCCCGGCTCCCTTCCGAACAATCGTACAGATTACGTTGCGACTGAAGCCACACCTTATGCGGCAGTCTATGACCCCACGCACCGATTAATCTTCGCCAGCAATGACTCGTGGAACAGGGTCGAGGTGATCTCGTCTACCACGCACACCTTACTAAAACGGATTTCCATTCCGGAACCAAGAGGCATAGACATTACGCAGGACCACTCGAAAGTTTGGGTTGCCACTGGCTCTCGGCAGGTGTTTTCGATTGACACCACCAGCTTTGGGGTTTCCCGCTATCTCCTGCCACTGGGGAGCGGCTCCTACTGGGAAGGCAGCCAGCTGTTCGTACTCTCGGATGGATCGATGATGATTGTTACAACGGCAGGTCAATTCACTGGTCAATTCGGAATTGCGATATGGAATCCGGCAACGAATGCCATCACCTTTCCGACGATTCCTTTCCCCCTCGACAACACAATCTATAATCGTTCCGGCGATGGGAAGCGCGCTTATCTCTTCAACAATCACACCGGTGGTGGAGTGATGTACTACGATGTTGCGAGTCAGGCTTTCAGCGCCATGACGACGCTGAACGTGGCGGGTTTCAGTTCAGCGGTCAATTTAGATGGATCGCGCTTCGTTTTGTGCAGCGACATCGGATACGTCTACGACGGCAGTTTCAACCAAGTGGGACAGATTCCCTTCTGCGGCGTTGGACCGGCGCCGTTTTATGAGGGTGGAGCGGTTTTCAGCCCCGACGGGAAATTCATCTATGAAGAATTCCTTGGGGGTATTCCCCTGATACTAAAAATCGACGCGAGCAGCCTCAACCTGGTGAGCACGGCTCCTGCTATGCCGATGATACCAGTCATGACAGAGTTGTCTCCCCCTTATTACGTGCCCAACCCTTTTGGAGTCGATGACACCGGCATGGTATTTGGCATTGAATTCTGGGGAATCGCATTTGACGATTCCGCGTACCTGCAGAATTATTCTTCGGCGCAGCCCGGAACTCCCTTTTTCATGCAACACATGGACCCATATTTCGGTTCAATGGGCGGGGGAACAACCTCAGGTGGCTTTGGCAATGCGTTCTCGATCACTCCAGACGTTTGGTACGGTGCCGCGCGGGGTACTTCGTCGCTCGGTTCCAGTGGGACTCTGTCCATCACATCCCCGCCATCCAACACCCCTGGCCCGGTAAGTATTAAGATGCTCTTTCCCGACGGGATTGAAGTGTTTGACCCGCTCTTTTTTTCCTATGGCCCGTATCTTCAATACCCGCTTGTGTCCGGGGGGCCGCCACAGGGAAATGTGCCCGGGCAGGTGGCAGGCTATGGCATGCCAGGAGACAATATCACTGGGACCTTTTCTGTTGGTGGTGGTACGGCGTCGGTGGCGCCACCAGGTCCTTTTGGGGTCCCATTCGCCGGTACTCCCTATCCGAACAAGGTCCTTAGCTATACCGTTCCGCCTGGTTTGTCAGGTTGGGCGGACCTAAAACTTACAACACCGGACGGGACCTCCACTCTCTCGCACGCTTTCTTGTATGCAAAAAGCCTGACCGACTACGCTTCAACCGACACCTTTACCGCCGTCTTGTACGACCAGACGCGCGGGCAATTGTATCTTTCCGCTGGAGACCATATTGATGTGTTTTCTCTGCAGTCAAACACCTTCACTGCAAAATGGAACCCTCCAGCCACAGGAAGTGCCAAGCAATTTACGGGATTGGCATTGACCGCCGACGGGAGTCTACTCCTGGTGGCCGATCTCATGGACGGCTCGCTTGCAGTGCTGAGCCCCGACAATCCGGGGACGAGTTACGTCATTCCGATTACCCCCGTCCAGACCGGTAATCCTGGTTGTAACATTGGGCCTCTCTACGTTGCGGGACTGGTGAATAAGACGGCAGCAGTCCAGACCGGCGGTCTACCCAGTAGCCGTGGTGGTTGCCCACCCTATGGCAACGTCTTCCTGGTTGACCTTACCACTCACGCCGTGTCCCAGCTTATGACTTCTACAGTTTCCATTGCACTTTCGGCGAATGACGACGGTTCCAAGTTGGCCTTTGGAGGCTTGTGCGTTTACGATGCCGTGGCCAATAGTTCGTCCTGCAGCGGTGCCGCGCAGACCACCAGCGCAGCTATTTCTGGAGACGGCCACGCCGTGGCATCGCAATTCGTCCTTGCCGACGGCGTTGCCAACGTGGTCGGCCGCGTCGCTCGTCCAGAGGTTTACTACAGCGCACTCGGTTCAGATCCGACCCATACGCCTCTTCTTGAGCCGAAACTCAACGATTCCGGAAGTTTGTACTACATCGCGTTTCCGAACTTCATCGACATTGTGGACTTTCGGCAAGGAATGTTGCGGATCCGCTTCTCTTTAAGCGAAACGATATCGAATACCGCGACGCCGATGGCGATCGATCCAAGTGGCCGGTATCTGTATCTGATCACCGGGAGTGGGTTGACCATTATCGATCTGGGGGAAGCCCCTCTCTCGATCGGCTGGCTTAGCGCCGCGACGGCGTCCCCTGGTACGCAGATTACGGTAAGAGGCAGCGGCTTTAACACATTTACGACGGCAACAGTGGGCGGCCAAATCGCGAGTGTCAATCCCGTGGATGCAAATACTCTGACGCTAACGGTGCCGGCTCTTGGCGCTGGACCAGCCACCATAGTGCTCTCAAACAGTGATGGACAGACTTACACGGCTACCGGCCTCCTGACCATCCCGTAAGAAGACAAAAATTTGGACCTACGCACTGGACGCCGCAAGAAGCGGAAACCCGGAGCATGCGCGTCACGGCCGGACAGGGCTCCCGTCGGCGGAGAAAGAAAGCCCGGATCACTCTGCCCTTATTAAATCTGTGCGTTGACACGTATTCGCTCACTGCCTCCTGAGCGTTGTGCAGCATCTTCCACGCCACCCAAGTTCCGCCTAATAATAGGCCTGCCATCGACGCACACACCAAAGCTGGCGTGGGAAGCCTCAACAGCGACATTACACAGCCCGTTGCGGCCGCCACTGCTATGGCAACAAGGTACCATTTGCCGATGCTCAGGTACTGGAGTACTGGTGTGACGAGCCAATACCGATAGAGAACCGCACGGAGGGAATTAGAAAGAGCGACGACTCGTTTGACGAAGGTGCTTCTGCTACTTGGAGCCACGCGAGACTATGCTCCCCGGGTCCTTAGTCGCCGCTGACGTTCGAAAAGCCTAGATTATTTTGTATTTCACACCGTACTCATTGGCCTGAAAACGGATTGCTACCTGACCACAGAAAGTTTTCTTAACCCCCTGAGAAGTGTACGGCTCAAACTTCCACTGCCTGACGGAATTAATCGCAACCCCAATGATAAGCGGATGACCCGAAACCGTCTGGACGCATGCAACATTTCCCTGAGGGTCAACAGAAATCGCCAAGACAACGGTTCCGCTGATGTGAAGCCTATCCGCGCTGCATGGAGCGTGAATCGGTTCTGCCTGTTTCACCAGTGCCTTTACCTTTGATTGAGCGAGTTTTTCAGACTCAGGCTCGCAACAATTGGGAACCTGTTTCTGCTCGTTCGTCATGAGAATCACTGGTGCAAGCGCAAACAACAATAGAAGTCGAAGCGGCATGCTTTTCCCCTAAGTAATTAGACACCGCAGAGAAGTGAAATTGTCATTGTTTTGGAAGATGCCTGAATACGCACTCGAACTAACATCTGAACTCCGCCGAGGTTCAGTAGCGAAGCATACCCACGTTCAGAGGAAACCGTAAGTCGATCCAGGAGTGGCACTTAGTTCTTTCCCGTGGTCCTGAATTGGTAAACAACGCCACCAGATCAGGCCCAAACAGGCCACCATTTCACGGTGTTTTGCAGAATATGGAAAACGTTGGCAGCGGCGTAAGTCTTTTAGAATCTGGAGCGGCCTATCGGAATCGAACCGACACCTGAACCTTGGCAAGGTTCGAAAAGTTAACTCTAACGCGCTGGAACGGCGGCACTTATCATTTTTGGGTACGGCCTTAATTGGAAAATTATGGAAAATGAGACGAGTAGAGAATTTTCGCGGTCTCGTGAAAGCTATAGATTAAGTTATGCCTGGCGTATTCCAACAGCAACAAAAATTAGACCCCCTGGAAAACATGGAAAATCCTGCAGCGACAAAAAGCACCCCTCGGTTAACAGCCGAGTGACCAATTTAATCAAATCTTGCCGGAGTTGGCGCTAATCGAGGATTTCAGCAAATTGCGATCAAACCGGACGAATCATCTTCTCCTTCTTTATTCACCTTTTGTTCGCAATTTGGCGCAATTCGCCGCGATTGATATGAGATTTTCGTGACAGCGCGATTTTCAGACTCGGTGTCAACAAACGGCCTGCAGCCACTCAAAACAACTACTGTGCAACCAACAGGCCGTTTTCTGGCTAGAGCGCCTGCTTTGCAAGCGCACTCGCGCACTCCAACGACTCCTTCCTTTGCCCTACATTTTTAATGTTTCCAACGATTTCGGAGGATCTGCTTCTCGTTCGAAGTAAGCCTCGAAGCCTCAATTACATAAGGTTCTTGTACGGTAGAAGTACGGTCCGGCGCTGCCTTGAACGATCAGCGTACATTCTTTAGCGAAGGCGTAGACAATGTGGACTCAGCGAAGACGCCAACGTTGATGACGACCTGAGCCTGTTAGGGCTTCGCGCTCCCTTTAGGAAAAGGCTGGGACTCGTCCAATTTGGACCTAATCTCGAGTTTCTTGAGTACTCGTTTATTCTGACCGTCGGTGATGATCTCGCCCCTGCAGGCATTCCATTCCATTAGATTCCACACAGGAGCCGGCGCAGTCGTTCTTCCCAAGATGGGCTTCGGGTCGTCCTTTGTGCATGTCCTCAATTTCAAGACATCGGGACAATAGGAGATGCCACCGCTGGCCTTTTCTTGCTCTCCCTGCAGTGCAGGTTCCCCTGGAGTATCGTCGACGAGGTCACCATCTAGACCCTTACCACAGTCGGGGTGAAAGGTATGACGAAGTCCAAGCCAATGACCAACTTCGTGCGTGACCGTAGATGTTGTTAGATCACGCGCAGCCACCACCACACCATCTTGATCATGCTGGCAGGCCGACTGGTCAGGACACAGACCCGCTGCTCCAGCGCTCGAAAATCCGTGTTTTACTTCGCCTGGCTTGGCCGCTATCTTAGCGACTACAAAGATCCTAAGGTCCAACCAAGAACCGACTTGATTCTCCATGGAAGTCTTTACCCGTAAATCGTCCTGTGCTGACCATTGGACGGTGTGGGGATCGTTGCGGAATTCAAACGTGCCCGGCTTAAAGCAAACGTCAACAAACGCTCCATTAAGTTTACCGACGACCGTATCCATCTCCTTTTTATCGCGGTATCCATATCCCGGTTGCTTTAGGCACTTTACGTCTTCGACTGTTTGCGGCGGACCTGTCGGAACGAGCCACTTGTCTAGTGTCTTTCCCTTCTGCGCTTGGACCGGCTTGTCCGTACATACAATCCAAATATTTACCGGGACTGTGTACTTGGAGTCGTTCGTGCACATTGACGACGCAGGCTCAGTCCAGCCCAGAGAGAAAAATAAGACACAAACCAGGGCATAGAACTTCATACATACTCCTCTCTTCCATCAAAGGACGAACCCATCAAGCAGAATCGGCCGGCCACCAAGCTGTGGTCGCTGGGAAACTGACTGCAAGGATTCCCTAAGAAGTACTCGCGTCTTGCCAGCCATCGACTTTGTCACCCACATCTCGCCGCTGTAAGAACCGTTGCCGTACTTGTCCGCCTCCCATTGCAACACTGCAGAAGCCTGGGAGAGCCAGAACCTTCCATCGTCGTCCACAAAAACTTCTTTGATGTCGTCTTTTTGGCGATCAAGAGGAATGAGCGCCTTCACCTCTAATACTGACCTAACAAAATCCGTCGATTCGCTCTGGGAAGTCGGACCTATGCCTGCAACGCTTATGATCAACCTTCTTGAATCAACGCTGCTCCTCACTGCAGTGATTGTTCGATTCGGAAGGAGCTGGCAGAAGGAAGCCAGAACCACAGGAGAAATGTGACATCCTGGAATCGAGTCCGGCTGGAAGCGAACCAGACCCATTCGCAACCAGGGTAGGAACGATTTTGCGGCTGTTGGCAGATGTATGTCTGCGTACCAACACTGTCTCCGTTCGTCGTATCGGACAGCGTGCCCTGCAACGATAGCAGCACGTTTAGCTTTTAAGCCCTGCTTCGCCTCTTCCAAAGAAATCGAGTTCACTCCGTCGAATAGTAACTGGGCGCTTGTGAAGAAATGGCCGAAAGGCCCATCTCCAAGTGCCGTCGTTTTAAGAAGAACCTCCGCTCCCCATTGGGAGAAAAAGGGCTCGTTCTTTCTTCGCTCAATGTCGTCGAGACCTTCCTGCGACTCAGGCGAGCAAACCACGCCCAGCATTTCTCCGCGTCCCGTTTCACACCAGCAGCCGTCAAGGTAGACGCGGACCGCATTGCCTTTCCGGACGCTTCCGGAGGAGAAGTTCTCTTTCTCTCTCTTGATAGCTGTCAGCGGCAGAATGAACTTAATTGCCGGTGTGGAAGGAACAGCGCAATTGGGGATGAGTAGGCTCCTCTCAGCACTCTCCTTGCTCTTTGTTCCACTCGCTGCTAACCCGAAGCATTCTCGATACTGGCCCTCAGCAACGATCCTCGTCTTTATGTCCCGTGCCTTCGTATCACTGAACACAACATTAAAATCTCGAATGCTTGAGGTCGCGTGATGGCCGCCCGTCGTCGTCTCCGCCTCGTTGCCGACTTGAACCTCCTCGCTCGTTCCGGCTTTCTTCTCTACCACAATTCCGTTGCCGGACTTTGAGCAGGAGAGTTCGTCCCATCCAAGCTTGAGCCACAGTTTTCCAGTGGTGTTCTGGTCAAAGACAGGCGTGTCCCGAACTACCACCGACCTCGCACCCAAGTTCCGCATCACAACTGGACTACTCCATCTGGGTGCAAACAGTGGATCGCGCGCCGCATGTTTTAGCATGAGAGTGACGCTGGCCGCTGCTCCAACATCAACGGCGGACAAAGATGAAAGAAATTTGTCCTCTAACCCCTTAAGCAAAAGTCCATTCGGAACCACATAACGGTCCTTAAGGGACGAAAGTGCCGGCTGTGAAGAATCCTCTACGATTTGGTTGAAATCTGATGTCCGTGGAACCGAGCTGACCCGACACTGCACCGTCGCTCCAGGCGAAAGCGACACAGACAGGACGCTATTATGTCTGTCTATTTTAATTTGTGAGGGACCTTGTCCGATTGCATGAACCTCAAGACGAATCGGTTTGATGTTTGGCCACGAACCTTTCTCGCCGTAAAACGAAAACACTGATTCGGTCGGACAGTTTGGTAGGAGCTCAACGGTCTTCAAATCTTCAGAACACTTGACGTCGGCCGCGGCCGCGTTCTCTCCCTGCAACAAAAAAACAAACGATGCTCCGACCGCATCGGGATCTGGTATACCCCGAGGATCCCTGGGGGATTTAGGGTTAGGGCTGAGCGCAGCAAACTTTGTCAGTAAATCGTATGCAGACTCAGGGTCTTTTGCGTCCAGCTCACCCGTCAGAATGAGCTCCTCTTCTGTAAGAGATGGGGGATGAACGTACCGGACTACAGTCCCGACATTAGGCACGTCGGAACTGCAGAGCAATCTGAATTCTCTCGTATGATTCTGTGCATTTCCCAGCTCGTTGCAAAGGCCCGGATGTTTGGGATCTGTCACGACAACCGGACAGTTTACAAACTGGCTCCGGCGGAACCGATGAGATTCAGACAATGCCTCCTGATCAGTGCCCGCCAACTCCGCTGCGTCTTCGAACCCCACACAGCAAGCACCGACAAATACCGGCCTGATCCGGATCGAGTATTCACGGCCGTCGCGAACGGCGACCAAGCCAGATTGCGGCATTCGAGCATTAAATGAAATTTTCCCTATTTTACCGGGAACTGGATCGGTCCCATCTGCCAACTTTCCTGGGCAGGGAGCAACAAAGCTGCCATCAATCGTCATTCGAGCAACTTCTTGATGCTGCTGCGGACCATTCCCGTCGTGGATGATCGGGTTGGGGTTTACGAAACCTTCGTTCTTCTCTTCCCATTCTAATTGGCCGCTCTTGTAATCTACGCGGCGGCTACACTGCTGAAACCACTTGCCGTTGTGAAGGACATCAATGTCGTAGCCCCGCAACAACGCAGCAGCGTACAGAATATAGGCTGGCTTGCTGCCTGACAGTTTTATCGCTTCCTGTTTGAGCTTGTCAGGCGTCGGCGTGAGATCGTCCGTAACTATAGCCAGGCCAGCTACCGCTTCCCGGTGCGAATCGTTAGCCGATTTCTCAGCACTCGCTACAGCCTCCTCACGATGCCAGCTGGCGACGTAGTCCATAGTCTCTAAGTAGAAGAATGAAGTTCCGGACTTCATATCTCGCATGCGAAGCAGACCGCCTTGTCGTCCAAGGTATGACTCGTCTCCTTGCGCGGGACTGGGTACAAAGAATGTGCCTTTTTGCTTCGCGACCACTGTGCACGCCGAGAACGGCGTTTCAATAAAGTCGTCCACAACAGCCGCCCGCAACAGTAACGCCTTCCCCTTAACCATATCGATTGGAGCCGAGATAGAAATTTCGGCAATCAGCCCAACGGCTCGGCCCAGCTCCGGGTGCTGGGTCGCCATTAGCGCGAAGTCCGATACACTTAATTTCGTTGTTCCAGTTACCCGTGCCTCTTGTTGCCCTTCTTTCGGGACCGCGTGATAAGCCCAGAAATCGGCCATGGCTTTGGATTCTTCGCCGGTTAGAGTAAGCGATTGCCCAATCTTCATATTTTTGCGGGCCAATAGCTTCGCGGTCTGCCGCTTTTTCAACGCTTGGAGAACGTGCCTGACAGAGTAGGTTCGCACTTGCACTTTGGCGCTCGCCTTTTCTGTTGCAATCCACATAGTAGGTTGCTCGGTCGGATCGGAAACAATTTGGGACCACAAATCCGTTGCGTGAGTCATATCCGCTATTCCCGGCCACACTCCTGTCGCGATTGCCTTTTCGGGCGCAGCGGCGTCAAACACAGAAACTGAGAGGCGCTCCTTCGACACAACCGAAGGCCAATTCTTAAGCAAATCAGGAAAGCCCGTGTCTCCAGATACAAACTCGAAACACACTTTGACTTTCAAAGTGATCTTAGACGTGGCCGCCGACGCGACACCCGCCGCAACTGGGATGGCGAAAATCGTTAGCGCCACAACTGCCCCTTTCTAGGCAAATGCCCTCCAATACTCAGCCCACTGCTGCCTTGACATGCGTTGGGTCACGCTCTTCAGCATCTGACCCGTACCGCCGCCGGGATCAGAATTGAGCAAGGCTGGCGCGGCTGTCTGACCTGGAGCCGGATATCCCTGTGAAATGTCGAATGATCTGCTGATTGATAGCCATCCAATCGAAACCGTGATTTCGACATGCACGAACCCTCGAACCACCGTGTTGGCGCATTCAAGACCGAGGAGAGCAAGCAGGCTGACGCCCCCGATCCCGAGAACGTCAAGATGTCCACCCGTCCGCACGAAGCCGCGGAAAGTGCAATTACCTAGATTGTCTTTTCTGAAGTAGAAGCCAGCTCGGAGAAATGCCCGTCCCTTCGCAATTCCTGCAAAATCAGCCGCATAGTCGCCTCCGAATTCCAGCGAAACAGCAAGCGATGAGCTCAGCTTATCTGCAGATACGATTGATTCGAAAAACGCAGCCCCAGAATACCCCGCTACGCTCACAGTGAACGGATTCGATGCTCTTCCAAGAGCGAATTGCGCCTGCAGTGGTTCACCAGTGAAAGGGAGTCTGATTCCGAAGGTAAGAGTCAGTCCCGATATAGCGAAGGTCCCATAGCTCTTATCGCTCAGATGAATCGTTTGAGTAACGGCGACGCCAGTTGGACTGACATCGATAGAAAGCCCCTTGTCTCCCTTCAAGAGATTTTGGAGCGCTTTGAGGAAGCTCAACTTCTGTCCAAATTGAATGGCGTCGTCCCCGTCCTTGATCCGTGGAGCGAACCGGGGCGATTGACCGGACTCAACTTCGACCGTCACTTCATCAAACTGAATAGAAATCCATGCGTCATCTGGTTTTTCCGTTGCTTCCGGAATTGCAATTGCGAAATCCCGGACCGTCCCCTTCGCGCTCCAGCCTCCCTGCCCTGAAGCCAGGTTGTAGGCAATTGCACAGTGCACCGATAAAAGGGTCTTACCTGGAGTCGGACCGAAAAGTGCGAAGGGCTTAAGATTCGAAGTGCTCCAATCAAAGGAGGCACGCCATCCGAGGAAGGAACCCTCCGTATCGGGACTTTCCGGGTCCGGTGGTAGATTATCTTGACCAACGGCAGGAAGGTCTGCAGTGTCCCACGGATCACTATTGTTGATATCGAAGATCCACGCCGGAATTTGGTTCTGCAGCGCTGAATACTGACCCTTAAGAGAAGGCAGGAGCTGATCGGACAGAATTTGCCCTAAGTCGATCCCGCCCAGCAGCTTGGCCCCCGAAAAAAGCTGTGAAAACGAGAAATTTCCGGATAGATAGCTCTGAACATCTCCTGCAATCAGCTGTGTATCGCGCCCGATGGCGGCAATGTTCAAATTTGGCTGAAGAATACCCGCAAACCGAGCAGCCTGTTCTCCACCGATTCCGCTATCTTGCGGCGTCTCCAAGCCCAGGTACGGCTGCCCGGGTATAGAGGTCATGCTTGGTGTCAATATTCCCTTGAGTGGATCGTCCGTGGCAAATTGACGGGCTTCAGCCTGAGATAATCCTCGTTGCCGCCGGAAACTAACGGGGAGATGCTTGGTTGACCCACTGATGGTTGAAAGCGAGTCCGAAGAAATTTTCAGTCTGTGAAGCCTCGGCTCAAAGGGACGTATGGCGACGGCACCAGCGCTAAGTGGAGCATCGGCCGCGCGCGCTAAGTCTAACTCGTACGATGAAACCGTCGTATCGCTTGTTTTACCTTCTGGGGCTACCGCAATCGATTTCCCCTGCAGGTCCGCCATCCGGTCGGACTCGGCCTCCGCTTTTTCCCATGCAGAGTCTATTTTTTTCTGACGATCTGGCCGCAGTCTTCCGTTCTTCTCTACGAGATCACTCGACACCAGGATGAAGGCACGTTGTACTTCATGTTGTTTCCCTGTGTGATCGATACAAAACGTTTTGATCTTCAGCTTCTGGCCGCGGACAAGTGGCCAGAACGCTAAATGCTTCATGTCGTCCCGATCTATCCAACCATCGTGGCAGGGGAACAGATCGCAGTCGTGACCCACGGGATCAAGGTCGAGAGGTGGGAGATCCTGCTCCGGAATCTCCTCTCGAACAAAAGGCATCTCCACTGGAGTGTTGATTGTCGACGTTTTGGTGGATTTAATGATTAGCCGAATGCGCAGGAATGCACCCGCCCCATCCCCGTAATTACCATCCTCGAAGTGCCGAGCCGATTCCTTGATGACGGTGATTGGTATGCCGTCTGGATAACAGAAATATTTTCGGATTACCTGTACAAAATGGTCCCTGCCTTGAGAGGTTGCGTGCTTCCACCCAGCGAGACTTCCACAGCCTGTTGGTGGATCCCAGGCCGCGTTTGCATTCAAAAATGCTCCCTGAGAAGACAACAGGAGTGGTGACATCTGTGGAACGTCTGGTGCTGAAGGAGGGGAGCAGTCTTTAATATGCGGTCCATCTCCAGAGAACACATTCACCAGGTCACGCCTGTCCTTCGCACTCAGTGGGGTCACACTTTTGGCGCATTCGATTGGCTGAGTTGTATTGTCGAAATCCTGGGTCCATATCAAATTGACCGGGACGGTATCGGAGGCGTTCGATACCATTTGAAGAGCCCACACCGGTTTGAACTCTTCTCCATCCGGTGCTTGGGTCCAAAACCAATGCGCACTGGACGAAGGAGTGATAAGCAGGCGGGTTATCGGCTCGATCCAAGACTCACGAGTGCCTGGCTCACCTTTCGCAGCCTTCGGGAAAATCGGCAATAGATTTGTCAGCGATAACTGCAGATCTGAAGGGGTCAACCTTATCGACGCCAGCTTACCGAACTTGAAGGCCAATCGACTGACAGAGGAGAACCACGCTCTGACTTCCCCTCTCTTGGGAATCTTGAACGTTTGTGTCAGATCTTCGAGGAAAGCTTCTTCAAGTAGATGTTGTGGCGGGACCAGGAAGGCGATTCCGGGATCACCTTGTTTGTTGGGCTTGAGCACGAACCTGTTCGAGAGCGACGATGCTTTCTCGATCCGACAATCCTGCAGAACTACAGAAGCCTCAAAGAGGTCTTCGGCCCGGATTATTTTGAGAACGGGTGAAAATTGAGTCGCGCTGGGCAGTGAGGGTAAAGCTGCCCAGGCCACTCCCATCTTGATCAGGTCCCGACGCGAGATACCCTCGTTCGCGCCGGCAGGGATTTTTGTGCGTCGTGATTTCCGCGACATTTTTCTTTGTTGTTCGTAAAAAATGCGAAACAGAGTTGCGGGTTCCAGGTGGCGGGACTGTATCATAAGGTACTAGCGGAGCGCATTACTATTACTGTGGCTTAACACTTTCAACTTCAGAGCTCTAGCACACGTTGCCCGGCCCGCCGTTCGCGCTCACCGTCCCTTGAGGGTCGCCGAGTTGGCGGTGACCGCAGTGGCGCTCCGGCTTCCTACTACAGCACACTGCCGATCAATCCAATCATCGAGGTTATGAAACAACTGCCGATCGATGTACGAATTTCTCTGGATGCAGGAAATTCTGTCTGCAACCACGTGTTTTTTCGCGCTTGCCGCGAGATTCAACAGACTAGACCGAACACTCCTTGCGGCCTGATCCATGTTCCACCCGCTCTTGGCCATTATGATGTGCCGGATATCGGCCTGACTCTAGACACGATGGTCCAAGCAATCGCAGTCTGCGTGTCGGTGGCGACGACAAAGTGGTCCACTTTGGCGGCTAGATGTGGACCGGGGTCGTGGTAACGCTCTGTAACGGACAGTTGTGGATTGTGGCCGCGAGGTGCGCCCAGAAGTTGCGACGGTAGGGTGGTGAGGAAGTCGCGAGAGCTTTTTTATTACGCTGGATGTTCTCCTTCTCTCGGGCCTGGCCGTGTGCCCGGA
>WNGC01001462.1_pt1 | contig 16334 bp, 17 predicted proteins | sample 5400051 | NCBI WGS metagenome assembly WNGC01 (sample SAMN13153368, study PRJNA577476) | soil metagenome | isolation source: 20 cm soil or saprolite under grassland replicate 2 | place: USA:California | collected 2016-06-15
TCGTTAGCGCCGAAATCGAGAAGCGCACGGGCAAAGAATCACGCGTATGCGTGCTCGGCCACCTTCAGCGCGGCGGATCGCCAACCACGTTTGATCGCGCGCTCTGCTCGATGTTCGGCGCGACGGCGGTGGAACTCATTGCTGCTGGCGATTTCGGAAAAATGGTCGCGTTCAACGGGCCGCAGGTCGGCGCGATCAAAATCAGCGAGGCCATCGGTAAACTCAAAGCCGTGCGTACCGAAGGCAATCTCGTTCGCACCGCTCGCGCGCTTGGAATTTGTCTGGGCGACTAGAGCGGCCAAAAAGGTAGCCGCTGTAGCCAGATGGCAGGATAAACCCACGACCGGCCACAGGTCGGTGGCTACAGCTTATTAGCTGGCTCCAATGCTCAACGCAGCGAAGCTCACAGGCGTGGTGGATTCATCGACTGTTCCACGTCCAGAAGAGGCTGTTGGCTGACCTTCAGAACTCGATCCAGCACAGGACGCAATTCCCGTATTGACGCAGGCGGTCAGTTTGTCGTTGAAATGTGCCATGACCATTCTCTCCAGAAGGTGTCGATACATTTTCTTCCTCTCTATTCTTATTTTGATTTTACAAGCGGCTGTTGTAGCAGGGCAAAACCAAAAGAGTGGTGTAACAGTTTCCTACGAGAGTCTTGGCAGCTCCCGAATCGCGCGCTTTACAAACTCAAATTCATTTCACGTCCGAGTGGAATTCTCTTATCAGGGCACGAGAGTGCATGGTTCAAGTGAGGCGTCTGGTCAGGATGCGGTTTTTGTACCAGCCAATTATTCCGCCACCTATGGTGGCCGTGGCCTTTCTATTACCTCAGTCCGAATCATGGGGGTTATGCGATCGGACTAGGCGGGCGCAGCCCGGTCGGTTAAAATCCCAGGCGCGATTTTGATCCGTTAGGTCGCTTGCAAAGAATGAGCGAGCGAAATCGTTTTATTCACGATCGCTCCGTTGCAACAGGCGGGGCCATGCTTGTAACACATCATCGCGCGACTGCTGCAAACCGCGATCTAACTGTAGCTGACTGTGCTTGCGTCTGAGCGATGCATAGAAATTGAGAATGGCCCGCGCTTGGGCGCATGAGAACAGTGCAACTGCCGCAGCAATGTCAGGTTGTAGCCGGCGGCGTTGACGCCGGCCCTTTTGCCGCGGCGAGGTGTTTCGCCTTTGCCGGGGTCAGCGACCCCGGCTACAAAGGAAGCGCAGATCTTTGTATGAACGCGTCGGCAGTGTGCTCATCGAAGCCGGACGAGAACCAATGTTGCGCGGCGTCTTCAAGGTGACCTCCATGCAAATCAGGGTCGCTTCGGAATAGGCTTTGGAAGCTTGGCCGGGAGACATCGTTCACCGACATGGAATTTCTTTCGGATGAGTTTTCGGGAAAGTTCGTGTCAGTCGGTTTCTGGAACCACGATCACGGGCGCATGAATGGAAACCCGAGCCGGATGAGGTGATGCATCGTTCCGAATTCTGGCAGGTCATGCGTCATTGCCTCTTCAAACTGCCGGAAAAAATCCGTGCCGTTTTTACCATGCGCGAAATGGATGGTGTGCCTAGCAAAGAGGTTTGCGCGATCCTCTCCATCAGCGACAGCAAACTTTGGGTAATGTTGCATCGAGCGCGGATGGCGCTGCGGGAATGTCTTGAGATAAACTGGTTCGATACGCCAGCGGGAGGGACAGCTTGATGCCGGAGGAACCATACAACCCTTCGCCAATCGGCAATCCGTCGACTCTCGCAAGGAGGAATTGGTGGCAGACGATCCTGGTGAAATTCATTGGCAAACACACGCCGAAGTGCAGGGAAATGGTCCGGATACTCTCGCAATCCATGGACGAGCCGATGCCGCTGATGATGCGGATCAAGAAGCGGCTGCACTTTTTGATTTGCTGCTGGTGCCAACGCTACGAACAACAGCTTCGTTATATGCGTCACACGGCACGCCAGTTTCCCGAGCACGCAGACGAAGCGTCGGACGCCCAATTTTCAGCCGAAGCGCGGGAACGTATCAAGCAGAAGCTGGCGGAAAGCGCTCGTTAGGCTCAACTCGGCTGTAAGGAATCTCAGCCCCTGTCGACGAATGGGGCATGAAAACGGCGTCGCCCTTGAGGGTTACGATCCGGTTGCGTATTTTACCGACGGAAAGCCGGTCAAAGGTTCGCCTGAGTTCACCGCGAGCTATAAAGGCGCAACGTACCAATTTGCCTCAGCTGAGCAAAACAGTTGTTCGAGAAATCGCCCGCAAAATACGAACCGCAATTTGGCGGTTTCTGTGGGTATGCTGCGTCCATCGACAAACTGGCGCCCGTCGAGGCCGAATATTTCGAGGTCCTGCACGATCGATTGATTTTGCAGCACAACAAGAAGGCTTGGGACCTTTGGGACAAAGACATTGAAGGCAACTTGAAGAAGGCCGACGCAACCTGGCCGACTTTGTCCCAGCACAAAGCGCTCTGACGACGAGCGGCGGGTTCCAAGCTGCTGGTGAGATCACGCAGTGCTCGTGCGTGGCTACGGAATTCAACCGCGCCCATCGGCAGGTTTCGATGAGTGCCTCAAGGTAGGGCGTGCGTTTCGCTGCCCGTCGTTGGCTTCACGCCCTCGATCGTTGCGGAAACCAGATAATCTTCGACGCGTTTACCGGGAACCCATTCCCGGATCAACGACCGCGACGAATCCTTTGGCGCGATCTTGATATTCTCAAAACCTGACGCCTCGAGCATGCGCTGAAGGTCCGTGATCTGCGAAGCGCCGGCCATACACCCGGTGTAAGCGCCCCAGTCGGATTTGATCTCCTCGGGAAGCGGCGCGGTCGCGACCATGTCTGCAACGGCAAGTCGTCCACCCGGTTTGAGCACGCGGAAAGCTTCCTCGAAGACCCGCTGCTTCTCAGGGGAGAGATTGATTACGCAGTTTGAGATAATCACATCGATGCTGTTGTTCGCGACTGGCAGCGCTTCAATTTCACCCAGCCGAAACTCAACATTCGTGAATCCGTTCTTTTGCGCGTTTTCCCGCGCTTTGCTCAGCATTTCATGTGTCATATCGACACCAATGACGTTGCCGGTGGATCCAACTGCCCGAGCAGCGAGGAAACAGTCGAATCCAGCGCCGGATCCTAGATCGAGAACCACCTGACCTTCTCGGAGCGAGGCAATCGCCAGGGGATTTCCGCAGCCGAGGCCGAGGTTCGCAGCTTCCGGTGCCATCGCTGACTCTTCGGCTGAGTAACCTAGCGTATCGGCACTTGTAGAAGTGCAGCACCCGTCGCCACAAGAAGATGTTTCTCCGCGAGCAGTCGCGCCATAACGCCGCCGGACTTCTTCGCGAATGGTTTGTGATGACGATTCGGCCAGCTTTGTTTCCATACGAGTAATTCAAGCGTGCGACCCAGTCTGCGCAAGGAAATCGGACGCAAGATTTGCCCGCGGCGCAAGGCCGCGTGGGTGGCGAACTCCGCCGGAATTGTGGACGCGTAAGGAATTTGACCATAAAGCGACGAATTCGCAGTGCGGGACCTCGACGTTGTGACCGTCGATACTAAACTTCACCATCTCGCAACCGGAATCTTCAGGACCATTCGCCGCATCAATAAGCGAACGAGTCTTCAGCAAAATAGCGTCGAGATCAGTCGCTCCTATTTTCAGGGCCGGCAGATCATGGACCTGTGAAATTTCGCCGCCGTCGGACAGCGACGTTGTCGCTAGTGACACGCAAACGCTCAGCAGGACGGCGAACCGCATTTGAAAGCCTAACAAATAATCGCTGTGTCAGGCTCAGATCAAGGAGCAATTATCTTGCGCTTCTCCTTCTCGTACGCATTGCAATTACTGCCACGCCAAAACCGAGCAGAATCAATAACGGGTAAAGAATTGCCGGCTGCGACGCTGCTCGTTTAGGCGCCGGAGGTTTTGGCCGACTCGCAAATTCGATCGGAATCTTGACCTGCGAACCTGTCCCCGGCTGGAAACGCCACTGTGAATACGCTTCCAGAGCGGCGCCATCAAGTTGTTTGTTTCCGGTGCTCTGCAGCATTCGCGCTCCCGTCACCTTGCCCGTCTGTTGATCGATCGTGACCAATACAACGCCTTTCCCTGTGAGTCCCTGTTTCGCCCATTCAGGTCGATAAACAGGTTTCGGCGTGTAGATCGCCTTTGGAGGCTGTTGTGCCACCGCCGGAGTTCCGATTTGGGCGTGCAGGGAAGAAACACAAACAAGCGCGAGCACTGAAACCAGAGCCGACTCGCGTATTAGTTTTCTTCTTGGAATGCTGGCGTTGCCCACCAGACCACGCGCTGCTGCACGCACTTGAGGATCCGACATTCTATAGACACTTCGGTCGAGCAGGTAGTGAATAAATCCTGTCGCGAATCCGAGCGCGAGCAAAACAGACAGCCATGTGGATGTTCGTAATTGCGTCGCAAGCGCACCGAATATTCGGTCGCCGTAATAAGTGCCGGTCTCGCGATTTGCTTCTACCTCAAAAACCGGGAGCAGCATGAGCGACAACAACATGAGCAAAAGCACGACCGCCCATGGGCGAACATTCAATCGGTGCAAGAACCGGCGCACAATACCAGTCGTTGGGGTTGGCTCCGCCGATGGCGTTTGCGACGCCAGCCCCGTAGCGAGTATCCAGTGTTGCGATGTCCAGATCACAAGGAAGAGAAACAAACTTCGCGGCCGAAGCGCCAGCCCCACCATCACTGCGAGGCCAACGATATAGAAGATGCGCGGCAACGACCATTGTGGCGTGCGCAGTTCGGCAACCAACACGATTGCCGTGATGGCAAACAGCGCCAGCATCGCGCCGCCGCGGATTCCATTCTCAGCTGATACAATCCACGCCGGAAACCATCGGTCGACCCACTGGTCTTGATACGCTACCGCTCCAGCAAGAATATCCGCGACAAACACAAGCACGCCGCCCGCAGTCAGCGCAAAAAAGCGATCCCAGCGTCTGGTTTGAATACACGAGCCGCGATCCGCTCGGGAACGGTAGAGTGAAAGCGCACCGAAATGTTGCGCCGCAAAATGGTATGTCACGCAGGCGTAATCGATAATTGCCAGTCCAATCAGTCGTTCCTCGCGCGTCCATGGCAACGCTGAGTCTGCCGGCAGAAACAGCGCAAAACATCCTGCTGTTATGAGCACTGGCAGCGCGACAAACCGAATGGGCTGTGCTTGCAGGAGCGGTCGGTACGCCTCCGTGCAATACGCAAGATAAGTGCTGGACAATCGATGGCCGATCCAAAACAGAGCGGTCAAACCGAAGTAAAGCAGATCGAGCGGACTCGACTCGGGATTAGAATACCCTTGGGCGAGCAATAGCACGATCGGCGCAAGCCAAAGCGCGCTAAGCATCCAGAACCCGTCCCAAAGCGGTCCGCGCACCCACGCCGACGAACATTTCCGCATCCATGGTGCTGCCGCTCCGATCTCAAATACGGCGGCGGGTGAGGAAAGCTCGGCCATTCGAGCAACTACTGAGAGTGCCGTGGACGGCGCACTCAGATTTGTTTGTAACGCTACTTCGTTATCTCTGGAGTTGCATGTCGACGCCACCGCCAGTTGCGTTGACAGCAACGCCGTTTTGTGTCGAGGAAATGCGGACGATCACACCGGCCTGATTTGACATGATGGTGCCAGTTTTCCCAGCACCAAGAGTCACGCCCCGCGTACCAGCGCCACCCACGTTATAATGACCGTTGAAATCTTGAAGATGCTTCAGGTTGAAAACCTCACCATACGCGGAAGAGCTAGTCATCCCGACCCTGCCCACCGAAAGTCCTTTTACTTTAACGGGATAGTCTTTGCCTCGGTAGGTGAGCGTGCCTGACCCCCAGTTGACACCAATTCCAAGAGCGAAGCCACCGCCGCTCATGCGCAACGTTGCATCTGGTTTGGATTCATTATGGTGCGTCGCTGCCTGGGTGAAACCCGTCATCACTGCGACGACGAGCGATAGAATTGCGATTTTCTTGACAATATTCATATGAATTTCTTCCATTAATTTGCTGAAACTATCATTTATGTCCGACGGTTCTATTGGACGAAAGTCTTATATGCCGGTCGGCGACATTTGATCTACGTTACCCGGGCAACAGTTGAAAGTAAAAAATATGAAGTCACGAAGCTGCACATTAATTCATGGCGTGATCGCCATCGTCAGCCTTGCATTGAGCTCCACTGGCTCGGCACAGCAAGCGCAATCGCAAGAGATGACGACTACAACAACAACGGATCAAGAGACAACTAAACTTCCAGCTGGTGAATTGGATTCTTTAGTCGCGCCAATCGCTCTTTATCCAGATTCACTCCTGGCTCAGACGCTCGCTGCTTCCACTTATCCACTCGAAGTCATTCAACTTCAGCAGTGGATGGATAAGAACAAAAATTTGCAAGGCAAGGCACTGGCGGACGCAGTGGCCAAGCAACCGTGGGACCCAAGCATCCAGGGATTGGTGGAGTTTCCAGACGTGGTTCAGCGGATGGCGGGCAACATTCAATGGACCACGGATTTGGGGAACGCGTTCCTGGCCCAGCAATCTGATGTTATGGATGCAGTCCAGCGCCTGCGTGGAAAGGCTCAGGGGACAGGAAATCTAAAAACCAACGCCCAATCGGTGGTGAAGACCGAGACAGTCTCTAGCGGCAAGCAGGTAATCGAAATTCAGCAAGCGAACCCGGACATGGTTTATGTGCCCTCGTACGACCCGACTGTCGTGTACGGGCCTGCTCCTGTTGAATACCCTTACTATCCCTATACCTATCCCGGCTATGTGCCAGGGACAGCTTTGATGTGGGGAGCAGGAATTGCGCTGGGTGCCGCTGCTTGGGGTGCTTGGGGCGGCCACTGGGGCAATTGCGATTGGAACGGCGGCAACGTCAACATCAATAACAACAACAATTTCAATAGGAACTACAACAAGAACGTGAACCGTGGCCAAGCTCGCCAGGGCAACAATTGGCAGCATAATCCGCAACACCGGGGGAACGCGCCTTACGGTGATAGGGGAACCGCGAACAAGTTCGGCGGCACGGCTAAAGGCCAAGGTGGAAGAGGCGCTGGGGCTGGCAATCGCCCGGGTGGCGTCGGGGCCGCCGGTCGTCCCGGCGGTGCGGGCGGCGTCGGTGGTGCCGGGAGACCCGGTGGAGTTGGCGGTGCCGGCGGCGTTGGCGGTGCCGGAAGACCTGGTGGAGTTGGCGGTGCAGGCGGAGCTGGTGGTGCCGGAAGACCCGGTGGAGTTGGCGGTGCAGGCGGCGTTGGTGGTGTCGGAAAGGCTGGCGGTGCAGGGGGCGCTGGTAGTGCCGGAAGACCCGGCGGTGCCGGTGGCGCTGGAGCGGGATCTCGTCCAGGTGGAGGCGGAGCTGGTGCGAGACCGGCCACGCGTCCAGCTGGCGGTACCACTAAAAACCAAGTCGGCAATCGCACTGCATCCTCGCGGCCTTCATCCGCTTCTCGCGGCGGCGGAGGATTTGGCGGCGGCAGTAGCGGAAATTACGCTCGCGCCAGCAGCAGCAGAGGCGGTCATAGCATGGGAGGTGGCGGATATAGTCGCGGCGGAGGTGGCGGTCGTGGTGGCGGAGGCGGCGGTCGCGGTGGCGGTGGAGGACGCCGGAGATAAAGAGACGAACTGTGAATGAGGGAAACTAAAATGAAATCAAGACTAAGAATTATGACTTCCTCGAAATTTACGCTGATCGCTTCTGCGATTGCTGCCTTTTACTTGTTAGGCTTCGGTTTGCACGCGGCAAAACCGTCGAAATCCGAAGCAGCTTCGGCGCCGCAGGCAGCTCAAAAGCAATTCGACACACCGAAACAGGCGGCCGACGCCCTTGTTCAGGTCGCTGCGAATTTTGATGTTGCCGCGGCGAAGGAAATTCTGGGGCCTGATAGCGAGGACATAGTCGCTTCGGCAGACCCGGTTCAGGACAAGAACCGTGCAGCGGAATTTGCAGCCAGGGCAAAAGAAAAAATGTCCATCCAGACAGAGAAGAAAAATCCGAATCAGGCCATTGTTTTGGTAGGTAATGATGATTTTCCGCTTCCGATTCCGCTCGTGAAGCAAAAAGGGAAATGGTTTTTTGATACGAAAGTAGGCCGCGAGGAAATATTAAATCGGCGTATCGGTGCCAACGAACTGAACGCGATTGAGATTTGTCGTGGCTTCGTCGAGGCACAACACGAGTATGCCCTGGAAAAGCACGATGGTGCGAAGGTGAACCAATACGCGCAGCGAATCATCAGTTCACCGGGAAAACATGATGGGCTGGCGTGGCAGAACGCGGATGGAACGTGGGGAGGTCCGGTTGGAGAAGAAGTCGCCAAAGCGCTGGAGCAAGGCTATTCCAATCCGAGTCAACCTCAGCCGTATCACGGCTACTACTTTAAGGTGCTAAAGGGGCAGGGACCTGCGGCGCCACTGGGGGAGATGGATTTCATGGTTGGTGGCGCGATGATTGGCGGGTTCGCCCTTGCAGCAGCGCCTGCTGAGTATCGAGTGACTGGCGTCATGACATTTATCGTCGGCCCGGACGGTGTTGTGTACGAGAAGGATCTCGGACCCGACACGCTGAAGACGTTCCAGAGCATGGACAAGTACAACCCGGACAAGACTTGGAAAATCACCAAGGACGACGTGGAAGAGGATGTACAAGAACAGGGTTCCGAGCCGCAACCACAATAAAGCGTAACGACTCGTCGCTGCCGTTAGCGGAGCGGCGCGGAGTCTCTCTTTCGACATTTGATTGCGCTCTCATCTTGTCGCTTGATGATGCTGCCCATGTTGAGTCGTATGAATGAGACACTGAAACGCTCATCCACGCGTACAACGCTGTGAAGTCGCGCTGATCACAGCATCCAACACGAGCCACGTCGATTTCGGTAGCCGAAAAACAAATCGCGTTTATCTGTTTTATCATGAAGACGCTCACCACACGATTTTTCGTCGCTGCGTTTTTCCTTGCCGCCGCAGCAGTTGCCTTCGCCAATCCTTTTAAGAGCAAGATCATCTCGAGCGACGATTCGGTCCTCGTAATCACGGTACCTGAGGATCATTTCATGAAGATCACGAATTTCACGCAGGACGGAGGCACAGATCGGGCCGTTGTTGAGGTGACTCTGCCGGGTGACACCGAAAATGGCGGGACTACCAACGTTCTCACAGCGACGCGGATTGATTTTAGTACTGGCGCCAACTCGCAGAACTCTCCTGAAATCGGTAACCGAGTGACAATTGCAGGCCCCGCTATTGTGAAGATCAGGCCAATAGTCGGTGCAAAGCTCTTCATCAGTTATAGAAAAGAGCGTGACGAGGGCAGCGGCGGAGGCGGGGGTGGAGCCGGAGGCGGTAGCCCAACGCCGATTCCAATCTTCAGTCCCACGCCTACCCCTACGGCTTCACCGACCTGCACTCCAGGTCCTCCTTTTTTCACACCCTGCCCCTTCCCCTGATTTCCAGCCCGGTGCTGATCTAGCCAGCAATGGCGTCAATCGCCTTCCATTCCTCCGGCGTCAATCTGAGCTTGGCGGCGGCGACGTTTTCTTCCAAGTGCGCGATAGATGACGTGCCGGGAATCGGCAGCATTACCGGCGATCGCTCCAGAAGCCACGCCAGCGCCACTTGAAATACACTGACGCCGTGCGCTTTTGCCGCAGTATTCAGCGGGTTTTCCGGTTTCAATCCTCTGCCTCCTCCGACGGGGAACCACGGCAGAAACCCAAGCTTTTCCTTTTCGCAATAGACCAGAACATCTTCCGATGTGCGGTCTTCAATGTTGTAGCGGTTCTGCACGCTTACGATCGGAACGATCTTACGTGCGCGATCGATTTCCTTTCGGTCCACATTCGATAATCCAATGTGCCGAATCTTTCCTGCCTCCTGTATTTGCTTGAGCGCACCGACGGATTCTTCAATCGGCACTTTCGAATCGACCGTGTGCAATTGATACACATCGATCCGGTCGAGGCGCAGCCGTTTGAGACTTCCATCGAGTGCCTGCTTAAGGTGGTCAGGTCGGCAGTTTGGCACCCATTGACCCGGGCCGGGGCGTGTGAGACCGCCTTTTGTCGCGATCACGAGTCCTGTCGGATAAGGATAAAGCGCTTCGGCGATGAGCAGTTCGCTTGTATCCGGACCGTATGCATCGGCGGTGTCGATCAAATTCACGCCAAGTTCTACCGCGCGTCTGAGAACTTTTAGCGCTTTCTGTCGATCGGCTGGCCAACCCCAAATGCGTTCACCTGTGACGCGCATCGCGCCAAAGCCAAGTCGATTGACATTGAAGTCTCCGCCCAAATCAAAGCTCGGATTTGTAGCCATGTTTGCTGATGTTGACGTGACAGCTCCAAGAATCACATCGGATTTGCCCGCCAGAAGCGCGGCCCCACTTGCTAGAGTAATTCCAACAAATTTGCGGCGAGTGACGCTGCGCTCTTGGTTCGCTGGAGCAAGTTCATCCCTCATGACGCGCAGGGATACGTTCATGGAAACCGTTTTCGACGCAAGAAATTGATGCCTTTCGTTGGCGCAACAACACGGCGAATGCCTCTTCGAAATTTTTTCCGAGAGTCACAATGCCGCCTTCGTGTCCCGCCATAACGAAAATCTTGCGGCTTCGCACATCGGTTTCCGTAAACAAGCGTATGATTTCGCGCGCCATTTCACACGTGCCGTAAGGAACGCGCTTCGAAGTTGTCGGAGCGCGGTCAAGAAGCGTCCGCCACAATACTGAGTCGTGACAATGAATCACCGCTGTTGTTGATAACTCGGATTCATAAATGGCGGCATGCGTCAACGATTCAGATGATGGAATCGCAGCGCCTTCGTATCGCACCCAGTTCTTCTTGAAATCGTAGTCTACGACTCGCACGCAATCCGTAAGCGACAGCTTGAGGAGACCACCCGTCGCTGAACCCGTGATGTAAAAATTCCTGCTTGCGCCCTCGCGTACGCTCAGGTTGCCGAACCCGATCCCGTTTGAGTCCAGACCAATGAGACGCAATTCCAGAAGTTTCCGCCTGCATGCATTCAGTTCAGCAAGCGTATTGAATGGCCCGATATTCGCACGCGCGCGCTGATATGTGAATTTTACGTAATGGCTCATGGCGCGTGCTCGGGAAAAAGCGACCGAATGCTTTTTTCATTTGCTTCGCAAACGCCGCGCTCGGTGATCAGGCCGGTGACCAACTCTCTCGGCGTCACGTCGAACCCGTAGTTCGCGGCGGGACTTTCATCTGGTGCAATTCGGACCGCGATCTGTTGCCCATCACACCAGCCGTCGGCGTTTTTTACTTCTTCCGCGCCACGTTCTTCGATCGGAATTTCCCTCAATCCGTCGCGCATTTTCCAATCGATCGAGGATGACGGCAGCGCTACGTAAAACAGGACGTCGTTTGCCTTTGCAGCCAACGCCTTTAGATATGTGCCAATCTTGTTTGCCACATCTCCAGTGTAGGTAGTGCGGTCGGTGCCGACAATTATCAGATCGACTTCGCCGCGTTGCATCAAATGGCCCGCCGCGCTGTCTGCGATTAGTGTGTGCGGCACACCGTGCTGGCCCAGTTCCCACGCCGTGAGTTTTGAGCCCTGATTTCTCGGTCGAGTTTCAGCCACCCACACATGCAATGGCAAGCTGCTGTCGTGCGCAACGTAGATCGGTGCAGTCGCAGAGCCGTAATCAACAAATGCCAACCAACCTGCATTGCAGTGAGTCAGCACGTTGACCGGCTTGTTAGGCTTCGTTTCCGCGATCTGCCGAATGAGCTGTAGGCCGTGTTCCCCGATCATCCGGCAATGCTCCGCATCTTCATCTGCAATCAAATCAGCCGTGCGCAGTGCCAGGGCGATCTTTTCATCCGCAGTTTTTCCCGTGGCAATATTTTGTAACTGCCGCTCGATCGCCCAGGAAAGATTCACCGCTGTCGGCCTCGTTGCCCTCAGTTGAGCTGCCGCGCGAATCATGTGCTCATCGAACGAATCGCGCCCCGCGCGCGCAGCTTCGAGCGCGGCGAGATACATGCCGTATCCTGCGCTCGCACCGATTAATCCCGCTCCGCGCACGTGCATCTCGCGAATCGCCGTGGCCATCTGCTCGACGCTGCGAACTTCTTCGATCACAAAATCGTGCGGCAAAAATCGCTGATCGATCAGCTGCACCACGCGTTCATCGTCCGGCTTACGCCAGATGGTCCGGAAATGTTTGCCGCCTACTTTCACGCTTCGCAATCGTCGTCTCGCTTTAATGCATAAGTGGCGCTGTCATGTTGAGCGAAGCGAAACATCTCAGTCTTTTTTCGCTGGTGGATCGGTCCCAATTTGATCCGAGATTCTTCGCTTCGCTCAGAATGACACTTAAGAATGCTCCTAGACATCAATTCCCATTGCCACCGCCCCGGGGATATCTTCCCAGCCGGCGCGCTTCCAGAATTCAGCACCGCGTAGATTGTTGTCGGCCACCAAAATAATAGCGCGTATCACGCCAACCCGGCGTAATCCGTCCAGGCACTCCTGCACCAGACGCTTACCAAGTCCGTATCGGCGATAGGCGGGATCAATCGCCAGGTGATAAATGTGCCCGCGGCGTCCGTCGTGACCACACATCGCGACGCCAACAACCGTCGATCCATCGATTGCCACTCTGCTCAGCTCCGGATTGCGCGCTACAAATTGAGCCACGCCTTCTTTATCGTCGCCCTCGGCAACTTCCAGACCTTCAACCCGTTGCCAGAGCTCAAGCGCCGCGTCGTAATCGTCGATGCAAAATTCTCGAGTCAGGATCTTGCCACTCATCTTGTGTTTACGATTCTAGCACTGTAATGACACGATGCTTTCATCTTAGCTGAGCAGGTTTCAACCAAAACAAATCTTTCGGCACACGTCACAATTATGAAATGTAAATTCGCACTTTGTGTCTTGGTAATTATGGCCACCTTGGACGCGAACGCAGAGTCGAAACCTTCGGCAACATTGATTGTAACTAACGCTGCCGTCTACACTGTAGATAAACAGCAGCCAAAAGCCGAAGCAGTCGCTGTAATCAGAGATCGCATTGTCGCAGTCGGCTCGCGGGCTGACATTGATTTGTGGCGCGGTCCGCAAATGAAAGTAATCGATGCTGGCGGCAAACTGTTGCTGCCCGGATTTAACGACGCGCACGTGCACTTCATCCAAGGCGGTGCACAGCTCGATCAAGTTCAGCTTACCGAAGCCGCAACCCCGGAGGAATTCGCAAAACGCATTGCGAGCCAGGTGAAAAAGACGCCGAAAGGCGAATGGATTTTAGGCGGTCGATGGGATGAAACCAAATGGTCCAAGCAGGAACTTCCGACCAAAGCGCTCGTCGACGGGGTGACTGGCGACACTCCAATTTTCGTTGAGCGTTACGACGGGCACGAAGCACTTGCGAACTCGGCAGCAATGAAATTGGCCGGCATTGACCCGAAGACGCCGGATGTTGCCGGAGGAGTCATCGTCCGCGACGCAAGCCGAAATCCCACTGGCGTTTTCAAAGACGCAGCAATGCCACTGATCTACAAAGCAATTCCGCCGATGACGCATGAACAGCGGCTGCGCGCCGCTCGCGCCGCGGTGAAACATGCGGCGTCGCTCGGAGTGACGAGCGTGCAGCACATGAATCCCGAATTCGCGGATGTCGCTGCATATTCCGAGCTGGCCGAAAAAGGTGAGCTCACCACGCGCATCTACGCGGTGCCAATGGAAACGGACTGGCGCGACCAGGCGAAGGTTGGGATTCGTCGCGCGTGGGGCTCCAGCTATCTGCGACTCGGCGCAGTCAAAGGTTATGCCGACGGCTCGTTGGGCTCGCGAACCGCTTACATGTTTGAGCCGTTTACTGATGATCCCGCCAACCGCGGCCTGTTGAGTGACGAAATGCATCCGCCCAGCGCGATGCGCGACCGCTTGATGCAAGCCGACGCGGCTGGACTACAATTGCGGGTTCATGCGATCGGCGACCGCGCGATTTCGATGATGCTAGATATTTTCGGCGACATCGAAAAGGAGCATGGCTATCACGACCAGCGTTTCGCTATCGAGCACGCGCAGCACATGGCACAAAAAGATTTTGAGCGCTTTGCGAAACTCCACGTCATCGCGTCAATGCAGCCTTATCACGCAATCGACGACGGTCGCTGGGCAGAAGCACGCCTCGGTCACGAACGAGCGCGCTACAGCTACGCGTGGCGCAGTTTTCTCGATCACGACGTTACACTCGCATTCGGCGATCGAAGCCTACACCATGGGTGCGGCATTCGCCGAATTTCAGGAACGCGAAAAAGGTTCCATTTCACCGGGCAAACTGGCTGACATGGTGATACTGACCGACAACATCTTTGAGCTGAAACCGGAAGCCATTCGCAACGCGAAGGTGAAAACCACGATCCTCGGCGGCAAAGTGGTTTACGGCGAGCCGTGATCTGCAGCGTGACGATTCCGCAAACCTACGAAGCCGTAGCGCTCGCAGGAATGAGATCTTCAGGTTTGCTGAATCGAAGGCGTTTCCGCAGCTCATACCGGAGCAGCAAGAGATTGACGCAACATTTGGAAGATGACGGTGCCAACCGACAGATACCAGACTTTCCGGATCTCAAAGCCTAGGATCCGCGCCCCGCGCTGATGCTATTCCGAATTTTCGGTTTCGAAAGTGAGAATCAATCCTCCCGAAACCGGTGTTAATCCGTGGCCAGCAAAGCTTCAGTGCTCTAGCACGAAGTTTTCAATTTCACCTACGACACGATCGAATTCGTCGATGAGATCCGAATGATCGCCGTGCTGCCGAAATGCGGTCACAAGAGTTCGGTAATACCAAACGGTGCCGTCCTTTTTTCCACTGAACCGTTCGAATACTTCGAGACCATGTCGTCGAAGCTCCGCCAAAATGGCTCGGGTGTTATGCAACTTATCCGACGCTGATACCAGCCGTGTCGAACTATCAGAGTTTTTGAGATGATCGATGTAAGCGCGCTTTCGCTCCGACCATGGTGGCTTTGGCGTCTCATATGTGTCGGTGCATCCATCAACGATTTTGGCGACTTCATCGCCAAATTTTTCGCGGATATCGCGCAATCGTTCCGCGCCACCGCAATCTTCCACGGTATCATGAAGCAGCGCGCTGATCGCTTCGGTTTCATCCGCGCCGTACTCAAGTGCGATGGCAGTCACCCCTAGAATGTGCGCAGCGAACGGAATCCCCGTTTTCTTGCGCGTCTGATTACCATGCGCGCGTGTCGCATAAATCAGCCCTTCTTCAAACATCTCCGAGAGTTGCATCCAGAAGCGTAACACAAGCATCTTGTCCGCCACAGGACGGATTAGCCGTGGTGAACCTGTCGCGTCAGCTCACTGTCGCGGATGCGTCTTGTTGACCCGTCCTCGTAACCGTGTTCGAACGCCAGATTCCAATCTGACTGAAGCCATCATATTCAACCCCGCCGGTGTGGACAATTTTGCGTCGCGCGGCGCTTGTTCTCCTGCTTTCTCACCGATCCAATACGCCTGCCGTTCCTCCGCTGTGCGGCCGTGCTCGGCGCGATGCGTGTAGAACGCGATCACACCGCACACGATAAACGCGGCGACTGCCATCATCACAAAAAACCGCACGGGTTTAAATTCTCTGGCCATAAGTTTGGGCTAGCCAATCACACGCGGCTCCTGCAGGCAGACACGTATCGTGACGCCATCGCGCCCGCGAAATTCAGCTTCAGTCCCGAAGTGAGGCGCAAAAAACAAAGCTTAATCGTATTCCGCCTTGACGGACGCTGCTGATCACGGATTCAATAACGTTCACTGCAATCCGATGCGTGGAGGCCGAATCACCAGCGAGGAGAAATCCGCGATCAGCACGTACGTGGGTGCTGGCATCGCGGTCGTACTCGCTGTCGTCGGGATCTACTTCTTCTTCCTCACGCAGAAAGAGAAAAAGGAAACTACCACTTTTGATCCGAACCGGCCCGTGCCCAGCGACAGTGTTTTGAAAAGCCGGTTAAAGGCCGAGGAATATGACGTGGTGCGGGGAAACGGCTCGCAAACTCCTTTTCAAAATGAGTTCTGGAACAGCGAGAAAACCGGTATCTACGTCGACGTCATAACTGGCGAACCGCTTTTCGCTTCAGTCGACAAATTCGATGGCCACGTGGGCCTGCCCACCTTCACGAAACCGATCTCGAAGGACCGCGTCATCGAGGTGGCCGACAACACAAACGAGATGCAACGCACCCAGGTGCGCGCCAAGCGAAGTAATGCCCGGCTTGGTCATGTCTTTCCCGACCCGCAATCACCCACGGGCCAACGATA
>WNGC01003627.1_pt1 | contig 16326 bp, 19 predicted proteins | sample 5400051 | NCBI WGS metagenome assembly WNGC01 (sample SAMN13153368, study PRJNA577476) | soil metagenome | isolation source: 20 cm soil or saprolite under grassland replicate 2 | place: USA:California | collected 2016-06-15
CGCGTTCCGGGATCGAGCAGATGACGCACTCGGCACAGCTGCTGCAGAGTGCGCGGCTCGATCTCATCCAGGTGCACAACCTCCTGGATCTCGATACGCATCTGAAGACGCTGCATGAGTGGCAGGAGTCCGGGCGGGTACGTTACATCGGTGTCACGCACTACACGGTCAGCGCACACGCCGAGCTGGCGCGCGTGCTGGCACGCGAGCAGCTGGACTTCGTGCAATTCAACTACTCGCCCGTTACGCGCGACGCGGAGAAGGAATTGCTGCCGCTGGCCGCGGAGCGCGGCGTCGCGGTGCTTGTCAATCGCCCCTTCGAGGACGGCGCGTTGTTCCAGGCGGTGCGCGGCAAGCCCCTGCCCGCGTGGGCGGCAGAACTGGACGCCGCGAGCTGGGGGCAGCTGGCACTGAAGTACATCGCCGCGCATCCCGCGGTCACCTGCATCATTCCCGCCACCGGCAAGCTCGCGCACCTGCAGGACAACCTCGCCGCCGGCCGCGGGCGGCTGCCGGGCGCGCGCCAGCGTGCAGCGATCGTCCAGGCGTTCGCGCCATGACTCAACGGTGAGCCGGCCGCCGCGGCTGGCGCCAGGGAATGCTCGGCCGGCGACCTGCCGCCAGTCAGGGCTCCTTGTTGTATTGCGGGCTGTATGGCCCGTAAGGCAGACCGGCGTTCCCCGCTGCGAAGAGCTTCGCGTTGGCCAGCCGACTCACCTTGTGTGCCGGATCGGTCTTGGAATTGACCGCCTGCACGATCGCCGCCGCGATCAAATCGGCCAGGAGGTTCCCCGATCCTGATGAGCTCTGCTCGGCCTCGCTGCGGCCTTCCCACAGCAGTGTCTGGGTGCGGGTGTCCACCAGTTTCACCCGCACTTTCACGATCGCCGTGCTGTTCAGCACGCGATACTTGCTGCCGTATTGCTCGAGCGTGACGAACAGGACGGCGTCGGCGCCGGTGATCTCCGCCACCCTGTTCAGCGGCACCTGGTGCATCTCACCTGCTGTTGGCATGCCGTTTTCCTTGAGGAATCTGTCGACGACTTCGACCGGGAAAACGTAGTACCCGTGTTCCGCGACCGGCAGCGTTACCGTAGACAGGTAGCCATAGGTGCCTTCGAGAGCCGTGCTCTCGTTCAGTGGCGGAAGTATGAGAATGGAGCGGGGCGGATGCGCACGAAAGTTGGTGTAGTCGTAGGGCTTGGTCGTCTGGCAGCCGCCGAGCGCCGACAATGCGGCCACGCACAGCGCCACAGGTACGGGTGTGCGGGCGTTCATGGTTTGTGCACATTCGCCAGCAGGCGATCCATGAAGACTGCGGACTCCGGGAACTCCGCCTTCTCGGTCGACAATTCGCGTCGCGCCTCATCCGGCTTACCCAGCTGGTAATAGAGATAGCCCAGGTGCGCGTGCCAGCCCGGCGGCATGCGTTTGTTGGTGGCGCGGGATTGCTGATAGTCCTTCTCGAGGATCTCCACCTGACTTTCCGGCGGCAATTTGTCCGGCGTGACGTACGAAGCGTAGATCAATTCCTCGTAGTTTCCCCACGTATACAGAGTGCGTGGCGTGGCGCACCCGGCAACTGCGGCCGTGGTTGCAACGAGCCAGATGAGCCACTTCATTGACGCTGGCCGGCTGGCGTCCAGCTTCCCTTGTCCAGGCCTTCCGCCAGGCGGTCGACCGCCTCGCGGACCGCAAGGTCGAGTACCTTGCCGTTGAGCGTGGAGTCGTAGCCGGCAGTACCGCCGAAACCGATGACCTCCCGATTGCTCAACGCATATTCTCCGGCTCCGGAAACCGAATACACGACTCGCGATGTGATCACGTCGACGACGTTCAGGGTAACCTTGGAGTAGGCAACCTGCTGCTTGCCGCTTCCGAGGATACCGAACAGCTGCTCGTCGCCGGTTTCCTTACGCCCGAATTCCACCACATCTCCCGTGATGATCACCGCAGCACCCTGAAGTCGCTGTTGCTTACCCGACAGCTGTGCCTCGCGCGCGTTTTCCTCCATGTTGTCGCGATCCAGCACGTCGAACCGGCCGGTCTTCTGCAGGTGACCGACGAGAATGGTCTTCGCCTGACCGCCGAGGCGGTCTATGCCGTCGGAGAACAGCCCGCGCATGTAAGTGGAGCGGTTGTCAAACTTGCCCACGGCGATGGCGCTCCTGGGGCCCGAGTAGGCGATCGAGGCAGCGGCGGGCTTCTCGACCTGCACCGCCTGATGGGACTCGGTGGCACAGCCGGCCAGACCGAGGACGAGGGCTGCGACTGTGGCGACGCCGATGAGTGAGCGAGAGTGCGCGCGTGTCATACGTTCCCTTCAGCTTGATCCTGGCAGCCGGAACGGTAGCCGTGGAGGCGGCGCAAAGTAAAGGGACTTCACGCCCGGATGCCCCATTTTGTGACCCGATCGCACCGGGAGTGAATCGCACCGGAAAAACAAAGCCGGCGCAACCCGCGAGGGTCGCGCCGGCTTCAGTGCAGCGTGTCGATCGACGGCTGTGCGCTAGCGCTCCTTTACAGGATCGATGATCGCCACGCTGGCCGTCACCGTGCTGCCGCTCGCAGTGCCACGTACGTCCACGATCTGCCCCACCGCCTGGGTGAAAAACTCACCAGCGGTCAAGCTCTGGCCTCTCGTTCCGAACAACTTGGCACTCGTCGCATCGATGGTGATGCCGAGTATCTTGAATTGCGGCGCGGTGGTCGCCGTGAACGGCCCACGGACCCCGACGTTCATCATCGGTAACGGCGGTAGCCGCACCAGCCTGGTCGCCAGGACCATGCCACTGCCCGCCGGATTTTCGTAGCCGAGCACCAACACCGTGTCGCCGACCTTGACATCCGCCAGGCTGAACATGTGTACGTGCGCGTTGCTCACATCCTCGAGGCGGGTGTTGGTATCCACGCTGATCGTCACGCCGAGCACGGTCAGAGTATTGGTCGTCACGGCCGAGACGGTCGCCGCCAGACCGATCACCGCGATGCGCTCGATCTCCACCACATCCGCCACCAGCACCTTGTTCGCATCCAGCGTGCCGCGCACCTCCACGCGAACATTGAGCGCCAGATCCGCGGCCGTGCCATTCTTGAATACGGTGGACGCCGTGGTCGTCACCTTCTCGCCCGCGACGTCAAAATCCGTCGCCGACGCGAAGCGCGTGATCAGGCCCTCCTCCTCCACCATTCCACCCTCTGCCTGGTCGTCGCGATCCCCTGCCGCGCACGATCACCAGATCGCCGGCCGCCGGTTCGCCGGAAGCAAAGCCGATCAGGTTCGCCGCGGAGAAGTCCACCGTCAGGGCGTTGATCATGAGGGTATGAGCGGCGGTGTCCACCGTGCTGGCCGTGCCCATTGCCTGCATGGGTTCATTGCCCTCGGTGCGTCCGATGCGCGTGGCCATGATGAGCCCGCCGGTACCCGCAAGACCGCTCACTTCGATGCCGTCACCCATTTTCAGGCCGGTGAGATCCGCCGGCGTGATGCCCGGGCCGAAGGAAGTGCTGGCGGTGACGCTGATCGTCTGACCGAGCACGGTGAGTTGGCCCCCGGCGGCATCGATCGTCGTAATCGGGCCGACCACGCGGTCCTCGACGTCGACGCTATCGGCCGCGCCCTGGCCGCTTTGCGCATCCTCGCGACCGCGTACCAGAGCGACCTCGCCGACCGAGAGTGCGGACTGCGCAACCGAGGTGTCGTTCTTGGTCAGACTGGCGGCGGATACGTCATAGCGCACGCCGTTGACGAATATGCTGCCAAAGGCCGTGATCGTTCCGGAAGTGACTACCGGCTGCATGCCGGCCTGAGGCATGGAACCGGTTGAACCGCCCCCGCAGGCCACCAGCACCGCCAGCGCCCCTGCTGCCGCTAAGGTCGTCTTCATGAGAGCACTCCCTTGTTGCCGGACGCGGCGTTATCAGAACAAGGAGTGAGGTGGCCGACAACGTGTCGTAGCGCAGCGACGCGCAGAGCAACATTACCCGATCGCGTTCCCGCGCACGCTGAAGCACGCCCGCCGGGCGCGCGTGGCCGAGATCCAGGTCAAGATGGCTGCGTCAACCGTGTCCGCGCCGCGCGCGGCGTGGCGCGCCCGGCACGCGCAGTTTGAAGTGCGGCGGCTCGTTCAGAGTCTGCAGGAACAGGCGCCGCTCCTCTGGGGCGAGCGCGGCCCAGTCCACCTTGTGGGCGTGGCTGCGGCGCAGTTGCCGATCGCTCACCTGCGTGCAGGCGCGGCTGCCGCTGAGCCACTTGCCGGGCAGGCGCGTCGTCGCACCCCGCCGCAGCATGTCCACCACCGCCGCGGCCACGAGCGGATCGCGTGTCAGGTCGCTGTGCGCCACGCGCGCGTAAGCGCTGCGCACGCCCGCGAGCACGGCGCTCGCCGCCGGCACGGTGCCGTCGCCGTGGCGCGTGAGCGTGTAGAGGAAGTCGTCGTTGCGCCGCGCCACCGCGGTGACGGTCTCCTGACCCACCCCGACGATGTTGATGAACCGCTCATCCGGCGCCGCGAGGCGCTGTCGCGCCGCGAGCGCCGCCTGCAGCAGCGCCGCGCGGGGCTGCGGACCCGCGGCGGGCCAGGCGCGCTCATCGAACAGATCCGTGGCGCCGCCACCGGCGGGCAAGAGCTCATACAGGCTCGGAAAGCTGCTGAAGACCTCGGCGGCGAGACACTCGGCGGATGCCTGGCCCGCGAGCCGTGCCACCTTGCGCACCACGGCGTAGGTGCCGCGCAGGGCTTGCACGGCGGCGAACGAGCCGCAATGAGGCGTGCCCAGCAGCACCAGCCGCTCGACGTTGCCGGTACCTGCGAGGGCCAGCGCCGCGCGCGCGACGAGTCCCCCCAGGCTGTGCGCCACGATCGCCACGCGGCTGCCGGCCGCGCGCACGCGCTCGGCCAGCGCGCCGCCAAGCTGTGCGACCGGCAGCCGCCAGTCATAGTCATGAAACTCGGCCGCCAGGCCCTGCGCGCGCAGATATAACTTCAGCCGCAGGTAGGAAAACAGCACCACGCCGAGCGACACGATGGGCGCCGGTCCCGGAAAGCGCAGCGTCGCCAGGCGCCCCAGCTGGATGTCGATGGGATCGAGCCACACGATGTCATGCGGCAGCGGCGGCGGGCGCAGCAGCCCCAGCTGCGAGCCCATGATGCCCGGCACCACCAGCACCCGCAGCGCAGCGTCGGCCGCCGGCGCGCTCCGCGCACGGCGCGCCAGCGCCGCGAGCGCGCGATACTCGGCGGCGCCGAAGTAGGCGGACAGCTCCCGCTGGCGCTCCCCGCTCGCGAGCCACAGCTCGATCTGCTCATCGCTCCATGCGAAGCGGTCGTAGGGCGTGACGTGATCGAGCGGTGAGTCGGGAGAAATCACGCGAAGGCTGCGGCGGCGATCCTGTGCGCGCCGGCGTCGAGGTCGCGCGGGGCAATTATGCCAGACGGGTCCGGGCACCACCGACTATGATGCGCAGTCCGCAAACATCCCATGCCGGCCCGCCACGACGCGTCCGAGGTTCCCGCACTCATTGCGCTGTTTGCCGGTGCGCTGGCGATCGGCAGCTCGGGCATTTTCGTGCGGCTGTCGGAAACCGGACCGACGGCGACGGCGTTCTGGCGCGGCGCCTTTGCGCTGCCGCTGCTGGCCGTGTGGGCGGCGCTGGAAGCGCGCGCCCGCGCCGCCGCGCCGCCACCCGCCGGGAGGCCACCCGCCGCGCCGCCACCCGCCGCAACGCCCACGGAACGCAGCTGGCGCGATCCGATGTTCTTCTGGGCCGGAGTGTTCTTCGCCGGCGATCTTGCCTTGTGGCACGCCTCGCTCCTGCTCACTTCGGTCGCCGCCTCGACGCTGGAGGCGAACTGCGCGCCCATGGTCGTGACGCTCGGGGCGTGGGCGCTGTGGGGCGAGCGCCCGCGGCCGAGCTTCCTGCTGGCGCTGGCGCTCGCCTCCGTCGGGTTGCTGTTGATCGTGAGCACGAAATTCGCGCACGGGCCGCCCGCCCTCGCCGGCGACCTGCTGGGGCTGGGGACGGCGTGCTTCTATGGCTTCTACATCCTCGCGGTGGCGCGTCTGCGCACCCGCTACGGCGCCGGCATCGTCATGTTCAACAGCACGCTGGTGTTCACGCTGCTGCTGCTGCCGCTGGCGCTCACGCAGAAGTTCCTGCCCGCCACGCCGCACGGCTGGCTGCTGCTCGCAGGCTGCGCGCTGTCGGCGCAGGTGCTCGGCCAGGGCCTGGTGGCGTATGCGCTGGCGCACCTGCCCGCCACCTTCAGCTCCGTGGGACTGTATCTGCAATCGATCGCCGCGACCGCCTACGCGTGGCTGCTGCTGCAGGAGCGGCTCACGCCATGGCAGATTGCCGGCGGGTGCATAGTGCTGGGCGCGATCGCACTCGCGCGCACCGCGCGCCGCGCCCCGCTCCCGGACCTGGAGACGCTGCCGGCGCCTCGGCTGCCGCGCGCGTCCCTGCGGTCGAGCGCGCCGCGCCACAGCAAGTCGCGGTGACGCTTGGCGAACAAGCCCCTTACATTCCCTGACCGCGGGTGTTCTGCCCTATCAAATAGAAGTTGTTCCTGTACACCGGGCACTCGGCGTGCTGCCAATTGAAGTGCGGCAGTGTCTGCTGCAGCGAGGTGAAGTACTGAACGTTGTCGTAGCTGCCGAAGGTCCGCTGATAGGCGCATAGGATGTAGCTGAAGAGGCCCACGACCGCTGCGATCCCGCTGCGCACGGTCGGCGGCGTTTCGCTGAGGGACCAGGTAGCGACGAACAGCGAGGGGCTGTGCTGCGCTGCCTCCTGTCTCAATCCCCCATAATCATCATTCGCCCACCACTGCAGATTGGCCGGGGGCTGTGCGCCCGGCTCGGTTGGAAACACGTTGCGCAGATAGAACCGCTGCAGGGCACACATGACCGGCAGATCACAGATGACGTACCTGTTGCGGTAGCCCAGGTTGCGCAGCAGGCGAAAGAAACTGCCATAGCCGCCGCCAAACTCCACCACCAGTCGCAGCCTCGACAGGTCAAAGTCCGTGGACTCGAGCAATCGTGTCAGGTGATACCCGTGCTGTACGAGCAACGGGCTGCTCAAGGGGTAGTGCGGATTCACCAGCGGCTTGCCGACCGGGGATTCCGTGAGGGCCTTGTGTATGGTCGGGCTGAACCGCTTGGATGCCAGCAGGTAGGTCAAGTACCGTCGCGTGTGACTGCGCTGGCGGGAGTGCAGAGTCTTGGCTATGGGCGGCAGCCGCAAGAACTGCTCGGTGCCGTTGCGTCGCAGTGCATTGCTGATCTCGGCGGCGAACCGGGCCCACTCACTGCCCGCCGGCCCGAACCGGGTTGCGGCCTCCAGCTCCGCAAGCAGCTCCTCCGAGCAGCCCAGGGTCGGAGGAGTGTAGTCATTGAGGATGTTGGCTGCGGCGCGCCGCACGAGTAGCTGTAGTTTGTTCTTCACAACGCATGCTCCGTGATCAGCTTCGCGAGCGCATCGATCGCCGGCCGGCGCGCCGTGCTCTTGCGCCACAGGGCACCGATGCGCCGCTGCGGCGCGGGCTTCGCGAACGGACGCAGCACCACCCCGCGGGCGTTGCGGTAGGCGCCGCGGCCGGCGAGCTCCGGCAGCAGCGTCACGCCCGCACCGGTCGCCACCATCTGCCGCAGGGTCTCGAGGCTGGTGGCGCGAAAGTCCTGCGAGTCGCGCACGCCGGCGCGGCTGCAGACTTCCAGCGCCTGCTCGCGCAGGCAGTGACCGTCTTCGAGCAGCAGCAGCGTCTCGCCCCTGAGGTCGGCCACGCGCAGCGTGTCGTGCGCGGCGAGCGGATGGCGTTCGGGAAGCGCCACGGTGAAGGGCTCGCGGTACAGCTCGCGCGCCTCGAGGCCGGCCATCTCGACCGGCAGGGCGAGAATGCCCACATCGAGCTCCCCGCCGTGCAGCTTCTCGAGCATCGGCGCGGTCTGGTACTCGTACAGGCGCAACTGCAGGCGCGGCAGGCTCCTGCGGATCGCGGGTGCGACCTGCGGCAGCAGGTACGGTCCGATGGTCGGCAGCAGCGCCACCCGCAGCTTGCCGGCGAGCGGATCGCGCTGGCTGCGCGCTAGCGCGACGACCTCGTCGCTCGCCTCCAGGATGCGCCGCGCGCGCGCCACAATCTCTTCCCCGGCCGCGGTGAGCGAGACGTTGTTGGGTGCCCGTTCGATCAGCTGCACCCCGAGGGCCTGCTCGAGTTTTTTCAGCTGCGCCGACAGCGTCGGCTGGCTGACGAAGCAGCGCGCGGCCGCGCGGCCGAAGTGCCGGTGATCGGCCACGGCCACCAGGTAGCGCAGGTCCTTGAGCTTGAGCTCCATGGTAGAGATATACGGAATCTATCAAGAAGATAAAATCAATCGATTGGAATGATAGCAGATCCGCTGGCATGATGGCGCCGTTTCCGCTACGGGCCTCGAGCGCCCATCGCAGTCAAGGAGTCCCGTCTATGTCAGGCGTCGGCCAGCGTTTTCCGCAGTTCTCGCTCACGGGCGTGGTGTCGAGCGATGTCACCCACGCGTTCCAGTCCTTCACCCAGGACAGCTTCCCCGGCAAGTGGCGGGTGGTGTTCTTCTGGCCCAAGGACTTCACCTTCGTGTGCCCCACCGAGATCGCCGCCTTCGGCAGGCTCGAGAAGGAGTTCCGCGCGCGCGATGCGCAGCTGCTGGGCGCCAGCATCGACAACGAGTACGTGCACCTCGCCTGGCGGCGCGCGAAGGAGGAGCTCAAGGAGCTGCCCTTCCCGATGCTCGCGGACGTCAAGCGCGAGCTCGCCGGGGCGCTGGGAATCCTCGATCCGGAAGCGGGCGTGGCGCAGCGCGCGACCTTCATCGTGGATCCTCAGGGTGTGATCCGCTTCGTCTACGTCACCGACCTCAACGTGGGCCGCAGCCCCGAGGAAGTGCTGCGCGTGCTGGACGCCCTGCAGACCGATGAGCTGTGCCCCTGCAACTGGCAGAAGGGCGAAGACACGCTCAAGGCGGCCTGAGGTGAGCACTCTGGAGGACATTCGTGAGGCGCTGCCGGGCTACGCGCGCGACCTGCAGCTGAACCTCGGCACGGTACTCACGCCGGCCGGAGCGCCCGGCCTCAGCGAGCGGCAGATCTGGGCGGTGGCGCTCGCCGCGGCCGCCGCCTCGCGTAACCCGGCCTTCAGCTTACGATTCCAGGCGCTGGCGGCACGGCACCTCGACGCCGCGCACGTGAGCGCCGCGCACGCCGCCGCCGCCATCATGGCCATGAACAACGTCTACTACCGCTTCCTGCACCTGGTGGAGGATCCGGAGTACGCGAAGCTTCCGGCGCGCCTGCGCATGAACGTCATCGGCGCACCCGGCATCGCCACGGCGGACTTCGAGCTGCTCTCGCTCGCGGTATCGGCGATCAATGGCTGCGGAAGTTGCGTCGCCTCGCACGAACGGCAACTGCGCCAGCACGGGCTGGCGCGTGAGGCGGTGCAGAGCGCGGTGCGCATCGCGGCGACGGTGCATGCCGTGGCGCGGGTGCTGGAGAGCGTGAGCGGGGAGAGCATGGGCAAGGCGGTGGCGGCCTGAAGGCCCTGGGCCTTGCCGCGGGTCTCTCGCGCTGGCGCGGGAAATTGCGGACCATGGCGACCGGTCATTTGCACACCGGTTGGACGTTTGTCGATTGCCATCAGATCGTTGGCTGTCCTGGCGCTGAGGCTGTGTCTCGGGCTCGGTGTCGGGCCTGCGTCCGCGGCACACACCGTGTCGGACGACTCGGGTCGCCAGGTCAGGGTTCGCGAGCCCCCGCTGCGCATCGTGAGCCTCACGCCCGGCGCCACCGAGATGCTGTTCGCCGCGGGCGCGGGCGGGGAGCTGATCGCAACCGTCGAGTATTCCGATGAGCCGCCGGCGGCGCGGCGCGTGCTGCGCATCGGGGATGTGGCCGCGGTCGACATGGAGCGTCTGGTCGCGCTGCGGCCAGACGTGGTGGTGGCGTGGCCGGCGGGCGGCAATCCCGCGCAGCGCGAGAAAATCGCACGACTCCACATCCCGGTCTACGAACAGCAGGTGGTGCGGCTGGCGGACCTGCCGGTCTCGGTGCGACGCCTGGGCGCGCTCGCCGGCACCGCGGCCGCGGCCGAGCGCGCCGCGCACGACATCGAAACGCGCTTCGCCGCGCTGAAGCGCACCTACGGCGCGGCCGGCGCCGGCAGAGCGCCGGCCGTGCTGCTGCAGGTCTGGAATCGCCCCATCTACACGGTGGGCGGTCGGCACCTCATGAGCGATGCGCTCGAGATCTGCGGCGCGCGCAACGTGTTCGCCGACCTGCCGGAAGCCGGCCCGCTGGTGGATACCGAGGCGGTCATCGCCCGCGATCCCGACATCATCATCGCGGCGGCGCCGCCGGGGGAAGGCGCGGCGTGGCTCGCCGACTGGAAGCGATTCGCGACTCTGACGGCGGTGCGCAGCGGGCGGCTGGTGGTGTTCGAGGACCAGGCACTGAGCCGCCTGGGACCGAGCGTCGTCGACGCGACCGAGGCGCTGTGCCGCACCCTCGCGCGGGTGCGTGATGGCGGCGTGCGCCGTGGCGATTAGCGTGCGGCAAATCCGCACGATCGCGCTGCTTTTTGCCGCTGTCCTCCAGCATAGGGCTCTGTAAGCTCGCCGCCGAAGTCCATCGAGGCTATGCTGGATGGCCGTGCAAGCCGCATCGCTCGAAATCCTGGACAAGGCCGCCGTCCCGCCCGCGCAGGCGCGCGCCATCGTGCAGGCGATCGAGATCGAGATCGCCGGGGCGAAGGACACCCTCGCCACCAAGCAGGACATCCTGATCCTGCGGCATGAGATCGCGGAGCTGCGCACCGAACTGAAGTCGGAGATGACGGGGCTGCGTCACGAGGTCGAGGGGAAGCTGAGCCAAAGCGATTTTCACGCCGCCATGACCAGCAGCGTGCGCCACATGTACGGGGCGATCATGGGGCAGTTCGCGCTGCTCCTCGGGGTCGCGTATTTCTTTGTGAGCCACGTGCAGCGCTGACCGCAGCGCTGCACGCGCGGCGCGACACTATCAGTCGCGGAAATTGTTGAACTGCAGCGGCACGTCGAGCTTCGCGCCGCGCAGCAGCGCGATCGCCGCCTGCAGCTCATCGCGCTGCTTGCCGCTGATGCGCACCTTGTCGCCCTGCAGACTCGCCTGCACCTTGAGCTTGGAGTCCTTGACGAGGCGCATGATCGTTCTGCCGGTGTCCTGATCGATGCCGTGCCGCAGCACCACTTCCTGGTGCGCGGCCGAGAGGCTGGTCTGCGGCTCCTTCACCTCGAGGCACGCGAGGTCGACGCCGCGCTTGGAGAGGCGCAGCTTGAGGATCTCCAGCATCTGCTTGAGCTGAAAGTCCACCTGCGCGTGCAGGGTTACGGTGAGCTCCTGCAACTCGAAGCGCGCGCCCGTGTCCTTGAAGTCGAAGCGCTGCGCCAGCTCGCGGTTTGCCTGGTCGAGCGCGTTGGCGACCTCGTGGGCGTTGAGCTCGGAAACGGTGTCGAAGGAGGGCATCGGGGACCTCAGCTGCGGCGCCGCCCTGGCTTTGCGGCCTTGCGCGCCGGCTTCGCGCGCCTCGCGGGACCCGTCCGCGGTTCGAGCTCGCGGCGATGCTTGCGCGCGAGCTCCATGAAGCGCGGTGTGGGGCCGGCGTCCTCGTAAACCGGATCGCCCTGCTCGTCGGTGGCGATCACCCGCTTACCCGCGACGTAGGGCATCGCGGCGGCGATTTCCCTGAGAGCCGCGCCCAGCAGCTCGGTGATGAGCTGCTCGGGCGCGCGCCCGGGAAACATCTCCGCGAGCGCCGCGAGCCGCGCGGCATCATCCACCGGCAGCCGCACGGCGTAGACCTTGGCGGTGCGCGGCGCGGCCGCCCGCTCGCGCCAGCTGTCGAGCAACTCCTTGAAACTCACCTGCAGACCACCCCGCCGGCCTCAAGGGCCCGGGCGCGCATTCTAGCGGAAAGCGTGCGCGCCCCGGCGCGGTTGTGACGGCGCGCCCACGCGCGGTAGCATCGAACGACCGGGTGGTGGGGCCAGGAGGGTTTCATGTTCGATCACATCGGTTTGAGGGTGAAGGATCTGGATGCCAGCGTGCGCTTCTACACCATGGCTCTGGCGCCGCTTGGCTACGAGGCCACCTCGCAGGACGAGTCGACCGCGGCCTTCGGCTCCCGCGGCAACTCGTCGCTGTGGCTGTATGCGGACGCGAAGCTCGCCCACTCGCTGGTGCACCTGGCGTTCACGGCCGGCAGCCGTGCGGCGGTCGATGCGTTCCATCGCGAAGGGCTCAAGGCGCGCGGGCGCGACAACGGCGCGCCGGGTATGCGGCGGGACTACAGCCCGACCTACTACGCCGCGTTCCTGTTTGATCCGGACGGCAACAACGTCGAAGCCGTGTGCCTGAAGTAGCGTTCCAGGGCGGTCGCGCGAGGCGACGATTCGCAACTGCAGCTCGAGGTCGGGGCGCCGTGCATCGGCGCCTCGCCCCAGGCTCTCTGCGCCTCCCGCGGCGCACGCCGGGATCGGCGGCCGCGTGGGGACGGTTCACCGCTCGCCGAGATACGTGTAAGGGTCGGTCTGAGTCAGGTCGACGATGAGGGCTCGCGCCACCGCCGCGCACGGCGCGCAGCGTTCCGCTTGACGTCCCAACCGCCCGACGGTGATACTCGGAGCCATGTCGCAGCAGCCCGTCAGCGCTTCGCGTTCCTGGTGGTGGCGCCCCTCATAACGGAGTGGGCTGACGGCTGGTTTGTTTCTCGCGACTTAAAGAACTCTTTTACGGCACCAGAAACCCATCTCCGGATGACCCCGGGATGGGTTTTTTGTTGTTCCGATCCACGTTTGGAGTCCTGCAGCGTTCTCACGATCGGCGACGAGCGCCGGCCGGCTCCCGCCTCCGGCGCCGAGCTGCTCGCGGCGTTGCGGGCGGCGCTCGGACGGGCACCCAGGCCGCAGCCCGATATCGCCGGCGTACCGCTCGCGGGGGGACTCGTCGGCTATGCAGCCTACGACGTGGTGCGCTACTTCGAGCGCCTGCCGGCGCGCGCGGCGGGTGTCGGCGGCGCGCCGGCGCTGCACTACGTGGCGCCGCGCTCGGTGCTGGTGTTCGATCACCTGACGCGCGGCATCGCGCTGCTTCATGCCGGCGCGGAAGCCGAGCGCCGCTCGCTGCGCCAGGAAGTGGTGCGCGCGCTGCGCGGCGCGCTGCCCAACGGCCGGCGCCGCGGCCGTTACGCCCCGCCGACCACGGCCTACGCACGCGCCGAGTACATGGCCGGCGTGCGGCGCACCCAGGAGTACATTGCCGCGGGCGATGTCTACCAGCTGGTGCTGGCGAGCCGCTTCTCGGGCCGCCACGAGCTCGATCCGTTCCAGGCGTATCGCGCGCTGCGGCTGATCAATCCCTCCCCTTACATGTACTACTGCGCGCTCGGGGAGGTGGCGGTGGTGGGCTCCTCTCCTGAGGCGCTGGTGAAGCTCAACGGGCGCTGTGCGCAGCTGCGGCCCATCGCCGGCACCCGGCCGCGCTCGCCCGATGCCGCCACCGACCGCGCGCGCGAAGCGCAGCTGCTCGCCGATCCCAAGGAGAACGCCGAGCACGTGATGCTGGTGGACCTGGCGCGCAACGACCTCGGGCGCGTGGCGCGCGCCGGCAGCGTGCGCGTGGAGCCTTACCGCTCGATCGAGCGCTACAGTCACGTGATGCACATGGTGAGCGGCGTGCACGGCGAGCTGGCCGCCGATCGCGATGCCTTCGATCTGTTCGCCGCGGCCTTTCCGGCCGGCACACTGGTGGGTGCGCCCAAGGTGCGCGCCATGCAGATCATCGATGAGCTCGAGCCGGTGAATCGCGGCCTGTATGGCGGCACGGTGGGCTACTTCGGCGCCCGCGGCGACATGGATCACGCCATCACCATCCGCACCCTGGTGTTCTCGGGCGACGAGTACAGCTACCAGGCCGGCGCCGGCATCGTCGCCGACAGCGTGCCCGAGAGCGAGCACGAAGAGGTGCTGGCCAAGAGCGCGGCCCTGGTACGCGCGCTCGAGCTCGCCGGGGAGGGCTTGTGAAGCCGCGCCTGCTGCTGATCGACAACTACGACTCCTTCACCTACAACCTGGTGCAGGCGTTCCTGGTCCTGGGAGCTGAGGTGAGCGTCTACCGCAACGACGCGCTCACCCCGCAGGAGGCGTGCTCGCTCGCACCCTCGCACCTGTGCATCTCGCCCGGTCCCGGGACGCCGTACGATGCGGGCGTGTCCATGGACATGATCCGCGCCTTCGCCGGCCGTATCCCGGTGCTGGGTGTTTGCCTCGGACACCAGGCCATCGTGGAAGTGTTCGGTGGCAAGGTCGTGCGGGCCGATCGGCTCATGCACGGCAAGACCTCGCTCATCCGTCACGATCAGCGCACGCTGTTCGAGGGTCTGCCGCAGCCGTGCGAGGTGGGGCGCTACCATTCATTGATCGCCGCTCCCGGGAGGCTGCCCGCGCAGCTCGAGGTGAGTGCGCAGACCGCGGAAGCGGAGATCATGGCGGTGCGCCACCGCACGCTGGTGGTGGAGGGCGTGCAGTTTCATCCCGAGAGCATCCTCACGCCCGAGGGTCCACGGCTGCTGGGCAATTTCCTGAAGCACACCGCCGGCGAGCGCACCGACCAGGCCACGCCCGGAGCAGGCCATGGCGCTCGCGCGTGAGCTGCTGCAACAGCTCCTCGAGCGCCGCGACCTGTCGCAGGCGCAGGCCGAGGAGCTGCTCGCTCACCTGACCGACCCGCAGCTGCCGCCCGCGATGGCGGGGGCGTTGCTCGCGGCGCTCTCGACCAAGGGCCTGGTGGCCGATGAAGTGCGGGGCTTCGCGCAGGCGATGCGCCGCCTGGCGCACCGGCCCGAGCTGCCCGCGGGCCTGCGCGCCCTCGACATCGTCGGCACCGGCGGTGATGCCTCCGGAAGCTTCAACATCTCCACCGGCACCGCGCTCCTGACCGCCGCCTGCGGCGTGCCGGTGGTCAAGCACGGCAACCGCTCGGTCTCGAGCCGCTGCGGCAGCGCGGACGTGCTCGAAGCCCTGGGGCTGGCGATTCCGCCCGATGCGCCGGCCGCGCTGGCCTGTCTCGAGGCCACCGGCTTCACTTTCCTGTTTGCGCCTCACTACCATCCGGCCACCAGGGCGATCGCCCCGATTCGCGCCGCGCTCGGCGTGCGCACCGTGTTCAACATCCTCGGCCCCCTGGTCAATCCCGCGCAGCCCCCGCTGCATCTGGTGGGCGCGTTCAGTGTGGAGGTCGCGCGGCTCATCGCCGACACGTTCCAGGGTCTGCCCATGGAGCGCGCCTTCGTCGTGCACGGCGCGCTCGGGTGGGATGAGCCCACGCCCGCAGGTCCGTTCACGCTGTTCGATGTGCGCCCCGGGCGCGTCGAGATGCAGGTGCGCGCGCCGTCGCAGTACGGACTCGCTCCCTGCAGCGCGAGTGATCTGGCCGGAGGCGACGCCGCGCACAATGCGCGCGCGCTCGCGGCGGTGCTGTACGGCGAGGATCGCGGCGCGCATCGCGATTGTCTGCTGTTGGGTACCGCACTGGCGCTCGAGCTGGCCGGGGAGACGCGTGCGCCCCGCGAGGGCCTGGCGCGCGCCGCCGCCGCCATCGACTCCGGCGCCGCGCGCCGCTTGCTCGAGGCGCTCAAAGCACGGCGGCCGGACGGGGAGCGCAAGCCGTGAGGGGCGCGTTTCTCGATGAAATGGCGGAGGCCAGCCGCGAGCGGGTGCGGGCGGCGAAGCAGACCCGCTCGGAAAGCGCGCTCGAGGCCGCGGCCCGGCAGAGCCCCGCGCCGCCACCCTTGCGCCTCGACCGTTCCGGCTTCGATCTCATCGCGGAAGTGAAACTGCGCTCGCCGGGCTCGGGGCGGCTGGGTCCGCGGGCCGAGGACGTGGCGGCACGCGTCACGGCGTACGCGCGCGCCGGGGCGGCCGCGATCTCGGTACTCACCGAGCCGAGCCGCTTCGATGGCTCACTCGAGCATCTGGCGAGCGCCGCGCGGGCGCTGGCGCCGCACGCGGTTCCCGCCATGCGCAAGGACTTTCTGGTGGATCCCTACCAGGTGCTGGAGGCGCGCGCCGCGGGCGCGGGCGGGGTACTGGTGATCGTGCGCATGTTGTCGCGCAGCGCGATCGATGCGCTGCTCGCCTGCGCCCGTGCGCTCGGACTGTTCGTGCTGCTGGAAGCCTTCGACGCGCGCGACCTCGAGCTCGTGTGCGAGCTGATCGAGGCGCACGCGGGCGCGAACCGGTTGCTCGCGGGCGTGAATT
>WNGC01001099.1_pt1 | contig 16325 bp, 14 predicted proteins | sample 5400051 | NCBI WGS metagenome assembly WNGC01 (sample SAMN13153368, study PRJNA577476) | soil metagenome | isolation source: 20 cm soil or saprolite under grassland replicate 2 | place: USA:California | collected 2016-06-15
CGGCCGCGGCCATGGGATGGCCCGAGTAGGTGTAACCGTGAAACAGCTCCACGGCCGTTTCCGGTCCGGTCATAAAGGCGTCGTAGATCGCGGGCTTCACGATCACCCCGCCCATGGGAACGACGCCGTTGGTCACGATTTTGGCGAAAGTGATCATGTCGGGCATGACCCCGAAGCGCTGTGCGCCGAAAGGCTCGCCCAGACGCCCGAATCCGGTGATCACCTCATCGAAGATGAGCAAGATGCCATGCTTGTCGCAGATCGCGCGCAGCCGCTCCAGATAGCCCTTTGGGGGCACGATCACCCCGCCTGAGCCCTGCATCGGCTCGACGATGACCGCGGCGATCGTCGAAGCGTCGTGCAGCGCGACCAGGCGTTCGAGCTCCTCGGCGAGGTGCGCGCCCCATTTGGGCCGGCCGCGCGAGAACGCCATCTCGGCGGCGTTGTAAGTGTGGGGCAGGTGATCGACGCCTGCGAGGAGGAGCGGCGCGAACATCCTGCGGTTGGGCGCGATGCCGCCGACCGAAATCCCGCCGATTCCCACGCCGTGATAGGCGCGCTCGCGGCCGATCAGGCGCGTGCGCGCAGCTTCGCCCTTCAGGCGGTGATACGCGACCGCGATCTTGAGCGCGGTGTCCACCGCCTCGGAGCCCGAGTTGCCGAAGAAGACCTGGCCCATTCCGGCGGGCGCGAGCCGGACGATACGCTCGGCGAGCGAAAAGATCTTCGGATGCCCCATCTGGAACGCGGGGCTGTAGTCGAGCTCCTTCACCTGTCGCGCCACGGCCTCTGCGATCTTCGGATGGCCGTGGCCGAGCGGGCAGCACCACATGCCCGAGATGCAGTCGAAGAGGCGCTGGCCCTCGGCGGTGGTGTAGTAGGCGCCGTCGGCGCGCGCGAGAATTCTCGACCGGGGGTTTTTCTTGAGATAGCGATTGTGGGTGAAGGGCATCCAGTAGGCCTCGGTCCGGAGGTTCATGGCCTGCTCCATGAATACAGTCTCGTGTTTCATAAGGCACCCCTTCAATACCGTGCTTATACACTTTGGCCGGCAGAGAGCTTACACTGGCCCCCAGAAATTGGAATGGGCCGAGCGGCCGCGCTGGGCGGTCGTCCGGAGATGGGGAGCGCATCAGAAAAGGAGGAAGCAAATCCTATGGTTTCGAATATCGCCGTCATCTTCAACTTCATCATCAGCCAGTGGAGCCTCACTCCGCAGGCGTTCAAGGAGGCGGTGCTCGCTGCGGCTCTCGCCAAATGCGTGCTCGCGGTGCTGTGGTGGACGACCCGCATGCTGGTCGCGAAATTTCCCGCAAACGCCACGCTGTCGGTTTTCCAGGGCCTGCTCGAGACCCGCCCGGCCAAGCTCATCGTGCTGGTTCTCGACATCACGCTGATCGACGTGTTCCTGTTCTTCGCCTGCGTGGCGCTGGTCGATCTGCGCCACAGCTTCTCGATCTTCTCGCTGTGGACCGCGGCGCTGTTCTCGTTCCTGCTGGTCTACATGGTGATGGTGGCGCACAAGGACATCAAGAAATACTAGCGAGCCCGACATGCCGCTCTCCCATATCGAGCACTACCTCGTCCTGTCCGACGAAATCGACGCGACGCGCGACTGGTACCGCGAGGTGCTCGGCATGCAGGAGGGCTGGCACCCGGACTTCGGCTTTCCCGTCTACTGGATGTACCTCGACGGCGTGGACGTGGTCCACATCGGCAAGAGCGCGAAGCACGCGAGCGACAAGCAGAAGGCCTACCTCGGGCGCCTCGCTCAGGACGCGGGCGCGGGCACGGGCGCGATCGACCATATCGCGTTTCGCGCGAAAGGCCTGAAGCAGACGATGGCGCACCTGCGCCGCCACGGGATAGCGTTCAGCGAGCGACGCGCGAACGGACAGGCGCTCTACCAGCTGTTCATGTACGACCCGAACGGCATCAAGGTCGAGCTGAATTTCGACGCCGCCGAGGCGCTAGGCATCGAGCCCGAAATCACCGCGGAGAAATTGGCGCGGAGAAACCGGTAGCTTTCAACCGACCCGAGCATGCGCCTGATCACTTTTTCCCTGCGCGGCGCGGGCTCTCCACGGATCGGGGTGCGAGTCGCCCGCCAGGTGCTCGATCTCGCGGCGGCTGCGGGGGTCGCCGGCGAATCGGCGCCGCCCGCGAGCATGAAGGACCTGCTCGCCGCGGGCGATCCGGCGATGAAGCGAGTGCGCGAGCTGTCGGCGGAAGCGCACGCCGACCGCGTGGGATTCGCTGCCGCCCTGCTCGATGAGCGCGAGATTCGCTACCTGCCGCCCATCCCCGACGCCGACAAGTTCCTGTGCGCCGGCAAGAACTACCCCAGCCATCTGGATGAATTGAAGCGGAGCGAGCTCCTGACCGAGACGCCGCAGGAGCCGACCGGCTTCATCAAGCTCAACTCTGCCTTGAGCGGTCACAACGCGCGCGTTGCGCGGCCCGAGGGCGTCGTCAGCCTCGATTACGAGCCCGAGCTGGTGTTCGTTATAGGGAAGCGCGCTCTGGGCGCGAAGAAGAAGGACGCGTTCGACTATGTCGCGGGGGTGACGATCCTGAATGATCTGACCTGCCGCGACTTTCAGAAGCGCGAGGTCGCCTCGGGCTCGCGTTTCTGGACGGCCAAGAATATCCCCGGATTCGGGCCTCTGGGGCCCGAGATCGTGACCATGGACGAAATCCGCGACCCCTACGACCTGTGGATGACTTGCTCGGTGAACGGCGAGGAGCGCATGCGCGTCAACACGCGCGACCAGATCTGGAAGCTTCCCGACCTCCTCGAGCATTTCTCGCGCTATATCGCGATCGAGCCCGGGGATATGTTCTCCACCGGCGCGCCGGGTGGCGTGGCGGTGGGCAAGCCGAACGCGGCGGAACTGTTCCTGAAGCCGGGCGACGTGGTCGATTGCTCGATCGAGGGCGTGGCGACGCTGCGCACCCATATCGTTGCGCCCGGATTGGTCGAGCGCCGCGCAAATGCAGCATCATTCATGTCAGGGAGGGGAAAACCATGAAAGGAATCGTGAAATCGGCACGCGGGTTCGGGTTGGCCGCGCTCGTGGCATCGGCCCCGGCCGCAGCGCAGGTGGTCCTCAACGCGAGCTCCTGGGTGTCGCCCGGGCATCCGCTCACGGCGACCATGCTTGCGCCGCTGTGCGCCGACATCGAGAAGGCGACCGCGACGCGCGTGAAGTGCAACATCCTGCCCAAGGCGCCCGTCGGCGCGGTGCAGACCTTCGACGGCGTCAAGGACGGCCTGATGGATCTGTCGTTCATCACGCACGGTTACACGCCGGGCCGCTTCGCTCTCACCGACGCGCCCGAATTCCCGTTTATGGGCGACACAGCGGAGGTCACGGCGGTCGCCTACCAGCGCATCTACGAGCGCATGCTCGCCAGGGCGAACGAACACAGGGACGTTGTGCTGCTTGCGGTCTTCACCCACGGCCCCGGACAGATGTACAACACCAAGCACGCGATCAACACCCTCAAGGACCTCGACGGGCTGAAGATCCGCGTCGGCGGCGGCTTGGTGAACGAGATCACCAAGAATCTCGGTGCGGTGCCCATGCTTAAGCCCGCTCCTGAGAGCTACGAACTCCTGTCCACTGGTGTCGCCGACGGCCTGTTCTTCCCGAAGGAGTCGCCGCTCTCTTTCAAGCTCGTGCCGCTCATCAAGCACGTCACTTACGTTCCAGGCGGCCTGTACAACGTGAGCTTCGCGTGGATCGCGAATCCGGCGAAGTGGAACCAGATTTCCGGGACCGACCGCAAGGCGATCCAGCCGCTCCTCGGGGAGGCGCTTGCGCGCCGCTCCGGCCAGGCCTGGGACGCGGCCGACGCGAAAGGCGAAGCGGCGGTGCGCGAGGCGAAGATCCCGATCGTCGTCGCAAGCGCTCAGTTCCGCGCCGAGATCAAGGCGAAGACCGAGCCGCTCGAGCGCGAATGGATCGAGAAGAAAGCGAAACCCAAGGGCGTCGACGGAGAGGCGGTGCTGAGGGCCCTGCGCGCCGAGATCGCGAAGCTGCAGAAGAAATAGTCGCCGTGCAATCGCGGCGCCGCGAGCTCGCGTGAAATCCCGCCAGCCGCTCGAAGGGTTCGACCGCGCGCTCGTGCCGCTGCTCGGCTACGTCGCCGCGGCGGAAATGCTCTGCCTGATGCTGCTCACCTGCGCGGACGTCGTCGGGCGGTATTTCCTGAACAAGCCGCTCACCGGCGGGTTCGAGCTCACGGAGCTGCTGCTCGCCTCGCTTATCTTCGCCGGGTTGCCCCTTGTCACGCTGCGCGGCGACCACATCACGGTCGACCTTTTCGATCCGGTGACGCCGGACTGGCTGTTCCGAATCCAGCACGCTCTCGCGTCGCTCATCGGCGCGGCCTGCACCGGCTATCTCTCCTGGCGCTTGTGGCTGCGCGCCGGAGCGCTAGCCCGCGCGGGCGAGACTACCTCGCAATTGCATTTCAAGCTCGCCTGGCTCACCTACGCGATGGCCATCCTTATGGCGCTGACGGCTGCGGCTCTCGTCGTCACCTTGTTCCGCCGGCCGCACCGCCACATTCCCGGCGAGACAGAGGGGCCGCTCGCATGATCGAGGGACTGCTCGGGCTCGCCGCCTTTCTGCTGCTTGCCTTCCTCCGTGTCCCGATGGCCTTCGCCATGGGGATCGTGGGTTTCTTCGGCTTCGCCTGGAAGGTGAATTTCGGCGCGGCGGCGTCGATGATCGCGCAGACCACCTACGAGACCGGCCTCGCCTACACGCTGTCGGTGATCCCGCTCTTCATCCTGATGGGCAATTTCGTCGTTCGGGCGCGCATGTCCGAGGAGCTGTACCGCGCCGCCTACACTTTTCTCGGCCACAAACGCGGCGGCCTCGCCATGTCCACCATCGTCGCCTGCGCGGGTTTCGGGGCAATCTGCGGCTCCTCGATCGCCACCGCCGCGACTTTCGCCAAGGTGGCCTACCCGTCGATGCGCAAGTTCGGCTACAGGGACACGCTCGCCGCGGGCTCGATCGCCGCGGGCGGCACGCTCGGCATCCTGATCCCGCCTTCGGTGATCATGGTGATCTACGGCATCATGACCGAGACCAATATCGGCAAGCTCTTCGCCGCCGGCATTTTCCCGGGCATCGTGGCGACGGTGCTCCTGTGCCTCGCCGTCGCGTGGATGACCTGGCGCGATCCGCTTGCCGGCCCGCCGGGCGAGCGCAGCTCCTGGGCGGTGCGGCTCGAGGCGATCAGGCACGTCTGGCCGGTGGTTTTGCTGTTCCTCGTCGTGATCGGAGGGATCTACGCCGGCGTATTCACCGCGACCGAGGGCGCGGGAATCGGCGCCGGCGGCGCGCTCGTGTTCGCGCTGGCGCGCCGCGCGCTCACCTGGAGGGTGTTCGTCGAAGTCCTGATCGAGAGCGTGCGCACCACCTCGATGCTGTTCATGATCCTGATCGGCGCGCTCATTTTCGCCAACTTCATCAACTACACCACGATGCCTTCGGACTTGAAGGGCTTCGTCACCCAGTTCGCGGTGCATCCGATCCTCGTGATCGTGGCGATTTGCGCGGTCTATGTCGTGCTCGGCACGGCGATGGAGGAGCTCTCGATGATTCTCCTCACGGTGCCGCTGTTCTTCCCGGTCGTCACCGCGCTCGGCTTCGACCCCATCTGGTTCGGCATCATCATCGTGATCGTCGTGCAGATCGGGCTCATCAGCCCGCCGGTGGGGATGAACATCTTCGTCGTGAAGAGCCTGCTGCGCCACCTGACGATAGGCACGGTGTTTCGCGGCGTGCTCGCCTTCAACGTGGCACTCGTCGCGCTGCTCGCCATCGTCGTCGCGTTCCCGCAGCTTGCCACCTGGCTCCCGGGGTTTATGAAATGATGCGCACAATGGATCAACCCGAGCCGATCGAAAAGGCGAGCGTCGACGAGCTGCGCGCCTTGCAGCGGAACCGCCTGCGGTGGTCGCTCAAGCACGCGTACGAAAACGTGCCGCACTACCGCAAGGCCTTCGACGCCGCGGGCGTTCGCCCCGGCGATCTGAACGATCTCGCGGACCTCGCGAAGTTTCCGTTCACGACCAAGGCCGAGCTGCGCGAAAACTATCCCTTCGGCATGTTCGCCGTGCCGATGCAGGAGATCGTGCGCGTGCACGCCTCGAGCGGCACCACGGGCAAGCCCACCGTGGTGGGCTACACCAAGCAGGACATCGATACTTGGTCGATGGTGATGGCGCGCTCCCTGCGCGCGGCCGGCGCGCGCTCCGACGACATCGTCCACATCGCCTACGGCTACGGCCTTTTCACCGGGGGTTTGGGCGCGCACTACGGCGCAGAGGCGCTGGGCGCCACCGTCGTCCCGGTCAGCGGCGGCATGACCGAGCGCCAGGTGCAGCTGATGCTCGACTTCAAGCCCGGCATCCTCATGTGCACGCCGTCCTACGCGCTGGTGATCGCCGACGAGTTCGCGCGCCAGGGACTCGACCCGGCGCAGTGCTCGGCGCGCGTCGGGATCTTCGGCGCTGAGCCGTGGAGCGAGAGCATGCGCGACGAGATCGAGAAACGCCTCGGGCTCGCGGCGCTCAACCATTACGGCCTTTCCGAAGTCATCGGCCCCGGCGTCGCATCCGAACATCTGGAGACCCGGGACGGCTTGACCATCTGGGAGGACCACTTCTATCCCGAGATCATCGATCCGCAGACCGGCGCCGTTCTGCCCGAGGGAAAAGACGGCGAGCTGGTGATCACCTCCCTCACCAAGGTCGGCATGCCCGTGGTCCGCTTTCGCACGCGCGACCTCACGCGGCTTGTGCCCGGCACCGGGCGCGCCATGCGACGGATGGCGCGCGTCACTGGGCGCAGCGACGACATGCTGATTATCCGCGGCGTCAACGTATTTCCCTCTCAGATCGAGGAAATCCTGCTGAAGAACGACATGCTCTCGCCGCACTACGTGCTCGAGGTCCGCCGCGACGGACACCTGGACGAACTCGATGTCGTGGTGGAGCGCCGGCCCGAGACGCCGAGCCCCACCGCGAAGGATATCGAGCGGCTGATCAAGGGCACGATCGGCATAAGCACGACAGTGCGCGTGGTCGAACCCGGGACCGTTCAGCGTTCGCAGGGCAAGGCAGTCCGCGTCATCGACAAGCGACCCAAAGTCTGAAGGAGCACGCTTTGACGGTACCTGTTCAAGAGGCATCGCCGCCCGACACCGGCGATTTTGCCGGCGATTGCGCGCGCTACTCGCGATTCTGGGAGAGTGGCACGGCGCTGCTCGCGCGCCTGCCTGCGAAGCCCGTGCGCAACGCGGAGCAGGCGGAGGCGGCCGAGCAAATCAAGCGCGAAGCACGCGCGGCGCGCAGCCGCTTCCTTGCCGCTCACGTCGACACGGTCTACGACCGGCTCACGCAGAAACGCTCGCGATTCATCCGCGTCGAGCAGCTCGTATACGATGCAGCGGCGCTCGTGCCGGGGCTCGTTCCTACACGTGCGCAGGTCGCGTCGGAGGCGGCGCTTATCCAGCGCGACAAGGAGGGGCTGGAGATCGATCAGGGGATCTTCGTTTCCGCCGTGCTCGCGAACCCGCAAGCCGGACGCCATCTCTGCCACGCGATGCTGCTTCCCCACCCCGGGACGGCCGGACGATTTTCGGAATTGGAAAGAAGCGGGCGCATCGATCTCGGCGCGGCCGAAGTCTTCCGCAAAGGCAAGGCCTCCTTCGTGATTCAGAAAAACCCGCGCCATCTGAACGCCGAGGACGCCACCACCCTCGACGCCGCCGAAATCGCGGTCGACTTGGCGATCCTCGATCCGCGGTCGCAGATCGGCGTGCTGCGCGGGGACGTCGTGCAGGGCGGCAAGCACCGCGGGCGCCGCGTGCTCGGCAGCGGCATCAACCTCACGCACCTCTACCACGGCAAGGTGCCGTTCATCTGGTACCTGCAACGCGACCTGGGAATCGTGAACAAGATCTATCGCGGTTTGGCGCAGCCGGATGCGGTGCCGGACGACGTCACCGGGGCAACGCGGGAGAAACCCTGGATTGCGGTGGTGGAGGGATTCGCCATCGGCGGGCACTGCCAGTACCTGCTCGTCATGGACTACGTGCTCGCGGGAGAGGACGCGTTCATGAGCCTGCCCGCGCGCAAGGAGGGCATCATCCCCGGCGCGGCCAACCTGCGCCTGCCGCGCTTCACCGGGGACCGCATCGCGCGCCAGGCGATCATGACCGAGCGCCGGTTCGAGTGCGACAGCCCCGAGGGACGGCTGATCTGCGACGAAGTGGTCGCGGGAGGCGACATGGACGGCGCGATCGAACGCGTCGTCGACAGCCTGACCGGTTCGGGCGTGGTCAGCGTCAGCGCGAACCGGCGCGCTTTTCGAATCGCGCAGGAGCCGTTCGATCTGTTCCGGAACTATTTTGCGCTGTACGCGCTCGAGCAGGCCTACTGCCATTTCAGCCCGGCGCTGATCGAAAACCTCGAACGAAACTGGAATGCGAAGAGCCGCAAGCCGGACTGAGCGGGCGACGCGCCCTCCGTCGGCGTTCCGCTACCGGCTTCAGTTGTCGCCGGACCCGTCGTCCGACCAACGCCTGCGAGGTCCTGAATAGTCCTCCGGGTTGTCGGCCGTCACGTCGTCCTCAAGGTCGTCGAACTGATCCATTTGCCGGAGCAGGGATTGCAGGCGCAGCTCGGCGGCGGAATCCCGGTCGGCTTGACTGGAGAGCCGCTTGACCACTTTCGTCGCACCTTCGTAGTCGCGCTTCGTTCTGATCGGCCGCGCGCGCCCGTTGACTTTTCTCCGCTTGGTCATGGCTACCTCTTCCTGCCGGCCCCCGATGGGCTCTTCCTCATAAGTGTAGCCCTTACTTGGGGACCGGGGTCGATGGTTGCTGCCGCCGTCGCGCCCGCTCGCGGAACGCGCCGCGCGCGAACCAGGCGAGGCCCGCCAGGATGAGCACCCCCATCAGCCAACGGATGACGACTGCCAGCTGCGAGGCGTCGAGCGCCGGCCACGGGAACTTGCTCAAGCGTTCCGCGCGCTCGGTCATCCAGTGCCAGGCCGTGTGGCCCACCAGCAGCGACAGGATGATCGTTCCCATCCGCTCGGCGATCGCGAACCTGAACAGGATTTCCAGCGCCGGGACGAGGAGCGCGAGCACGAGGAGCTGCCCGAGCTCGACGCCCAGATTGAACGACAGGAGCGAGATCAGCAGGTGCGATCCAGCGAACTGCAGCGTCTCGCGAAGCGCGAACGAGAAAGCGAACCCGTGCACCAGGCCGAACCCGAAGGTAATCAACCAGCGGCGCCCCACGTTGCTGCCGAGCACGTTCTCGATCGCCATGTACAGGATGGAAATCGCGATCAGCGTTTCGATGAGCGGCGGAAACCACAGCGCGTCGGGTCCAAGCTTGTACGCTGAGGCGATAAGAGTGATCGAGTGCGCGACCGTAAACGAGGTGACCAGCAGGACGAGCTGCCCGAATCTCCGGAACGGGACCACCAGGCACAGCAGGAATAGCAGATGGTCGGTCCCCTCGAGGATGTGGAAGAACCCCGACTCGACGAAGCGCCAGGCGGCCTGGTGCCAGCGCGGATCGAGCCGCACGAGGCCCGGATCCCCGTGCAGGTCGAAGGCGCGAACGATGCCCTCGGCGGGCAGGAAACGGAGCACGACGGTGGTTCGCAGGCCCAGCCGCTCGAGCCGGGGCCGGATCGAGAAGTCGGAACGGTCCGAGCCTATCGGATACTCGAACAGGACGTCGAGCAGTCCCTGTTCCCAATACAGCTCCATGGCGTTCGGCAGCCGCGGGCCGGCGAGGTGTGCGAGCGCCTGCTCGTAGGACGCAAAGGATTTGTCGGACTCCAGCGACACGCGCGCATCGACGACCCGCGGCAAGCCGAGGCGGGTGTCGTTTTCGAGCAACTCGACGTTGTCGGCGATCCACAGCGTCGCCGCGTTGCGCAGCGCAGCGTCGGCGCGCGCGAGATCGAGCATGCCCGTGCCGCGCCGCGGATAGTCCACATCGCGCATGGCTTTCAGCGGCACGCGAACGAGAAGGCTTAGCCGCTGCCTCTCCGGCTTGACGAACGCGTGCACCGCCACGTCGTTCGGGATGTCGTGAGCGGCCGTAGGCGAGGGCAGCACCAAAGCCGCCACCCACAAGACGATCATGCGGGTGTTGACAACAGTTTTCCCAGCGTCGAGCATAGAGGCCGCTCGAGCTTACAACGGAAAAGGGGGAGCCAATGAAAAGCAAGGAGAGCAAGCGCAATCTTCACGTCGGTGCGGTCTTCGTTTCGATCCTCGTCGCGCTCGGAGCCTGCCAGGCCCTGCTCGAAAACAGAGTGTCCGCTCCGGGACCCACGGTGCAGGCGCCGATGTTCGAAGTGGATCCGCTGTGGCCGAAGCCCTTGCCGAATCACTGGCTGCTCGGCTGGACCATAGGAGTATGGGTCGACGAGCAGGACCACGTCTGGGTCATTCATCGCGGCGCGGGAGGGCTGCACGACAACGAAAAGGGGCTCGAGCTCAAGCCTCCCATCTCCGAGTGCTGCCGCACGGCTCCGCCCATACTGGTGTTCGATCCGGCCGGCAACCTGGTCAGATCCTGGGGCGGTCCGGGCCCGGGCTACGAGTGGCCGGAAGGGGCGCACGGCGTCCACGTCGATTACAAGGGCAACGTGTGGCTGGGCGGCAACGGCAAGGGCGACGCTCACGTCCTCAAGTTCACCAAGGAGGGGAAGTTCCTGATGCAGCTCGGCCGCTACGGCAAGAACGGCGGCAGCAACGACCTCGAGAATTTCGGGCGCGTGGCCAAGATCTGGGTCGATCCCAAGAACAACGAGGCGTACATCGCCGACGGTTACACCAACAAACGCGTCGCCGTGGTCGATGCCGATACGGGCAAGATGAAGCGCTACTGGGGCGCGTACGGCAACAAGCCGAACGATGCTCCCATGGGCAACTACGACCCGAAAGCCCCGCCTGCCCAGCAATTCCGCAACCCGGTGCACTGCGTCGAACGCTCGAACGACGGTCTTATCTACGTGTGCGACCGCCAGGCCGACCGCGTGCAGGTATTCCGCCCGGACGGGACTTTCGTGAAGGAAGCGTTCTACGCCAAGGAGACGCTCGCGTCGGGCTCGGCCTGGGATATCGCGTTCTCGAAGGATCCAGGGCAGCGCTTCATGTTCCTCGCCGATGGCCAGAACGAAAAGGTGCGCATCATACTTCGGGAGACCCTGGAGGAGATTTCGAACTTCGGCGACGGTGGTCGCCAGCCCGGCCAGTTCTACGGCGTGCACAGCATCGCCTCCGACTCCAAGGGCAACCTCTATACGACCGAGACCTACGAAGGCAAGCGCGTGCAGAAATTCGTGTACAAGGGAATAGGCGCAGTCCCGAAGGGGAGTCAGGGCGTGCTGTGGCCGCGCTCCGGGTGAGATCCTGATGCGGCGCGTGCGAGACGCGCTGATAGTTGCTGTACTCGTTTTCTCCGCGGCTGGAACGTTCGCACAGGTTTTTCCCTCGAAACCGGTGCGCATCGTCGTGCCGTTCCCGCCGGGCGGGGGCGCTGATACGCTCGCACGCATCATGGAGCCGAAGCTCGCCGGGATCTGGGCCCAAGCGATCGTGGTCGAGAACCGTCCGGGCGCGAGCGGCCATATCGGCGCCGAGTTCGTGGCGAAGTCCGTGCCCGATGGCTGCACGCTCCTCATGAGCTCGACCGCGTCGCTTACCGAGAAGAACGTCGACCAGTTCGCACCGGTGTCGCTGGTCTCGGCCTCGGCCTATATCGTCACCGCGAACCCGGGCGTCGCGGCAGCGAACATCCGGGAGCTGATCGCGCTCGCGAAAGCGAACCCGGGCAAGCTCACGTTCGGCTCCTCCGGCTCGGGCGCCGCCTCGCATCTTTCGGCGGAGCTTTTCAAAGCGATGGCGGGCGTGGATCTGCTCCATGTCCCGTACAAGGGCACCGGGCAGGCGCTCACCGATCTGCTCGCCGGGCACGTGAACCTGATGTTCGCACCGTCGCAGACGGTGATGCCATACGTACACGCGGGCAAGCTGAAGGCGTTCGCCGGCACCGGCTCGAAGCGCTCGCAGACCTTGCCGAATCTTCCGACCGTCGCCGAGTCGGGATTGCCGGGCTACGAAGCGGTAGGCTGGTTCGGCCTGCTCGCGCCGGCGGCAACGCCGAAAGCAAGTGTGGCAAGGGCCTCCGCCGACGTGAATCGCGTGCTCGCGATGAGCGACGTGCGCGAGAAAATGCTCGGCCTCGGAGCCGATCCCGCGGGCAACACTCCCGAGGAGTTCGCGCGCTTCATACGCGAGGATCAGGCGAAGTGGTCCAAGCTGATGAAAGAGGCGGGGATCAAAGCGGAGTAGAGTTAGGTAAGCCGTGCGTCGGCTCCGGCGGGTGAGAGTCTGTTCTGGCTGATTTGGGGAGAACTCAATTGAAAATCGTTACTTCGATCACCCGTATTCTTCTCGTGGGCGCGACCGCAGGGTTGGCGATCTATTCCCCGCCCACCGCGGCTCAGGACAACCCTGCAGCACGCGCGGCGCGCGAATGGCGCCAGGCGCGCGAGCAGCCGCTCGTCGCGGAATTTCTCGAGTTCCTGAGCATCCCGAACGTCTCGCGGGACAAGGTAAGCGTCCGCCGCAACGCGGAGCACTTGCTGAAGATGATGGAAAAACGCGGGCTGAAGCCGCGCCTGCTCGAAGTGCCCGGAGTTTCGCCGGCCGTGTACGGCGAGATCCTCGTGCCGGGTGCGACGCGCACATACGTGTTCTACGCGCACTACGACGGCCAGCCGGTGACTCAGAAGGACTGGGCCACGGCGCCGTTCGAGCCGGTGCTGCGCGGCGCGCGGCTGGACAGGGGAGGACAGGTCGTTCCGCTTCCCGCGCCGGGCCAGCGCATTAACCCCGAGTGGCGCATCTACGCGCGCTCGGCCGCCGACGACAAGTCGCAGATCTTCGCGATGCTCGCCGCGCTGGACGCGCTCAACGCCGCCGGGATGAAGCCGCGCGCCAACCTCAAGTTCTTTTTTGAAGGTGAGGAAGAAATCGAGTCCGAGCATCTCGACAAGATCCTCGCCGCCAACAAGGACCTTCTGAAAGCCGACTTGTGGATCATCTGCGATGGGACGGAGCATCCGAGCGGCCAGCAGACGGTCACGTTCGGCGCGCGTGGCATCCAGAAACTCGAGATCACGGTGTACGGCGCGCTTCGCGACCTGCACAGCGGCCACTACGGCAATTGGGCGCCGAACCCGGCGATGATGCTCGCGCAGCTTCTCGCGTCGATGAAGGACGCGGACGGGAGGGTGCTCGTCGAGTCCTTCTACGACGGCGTTCTGCCGCTCGGTGAGCTGGAGAAGAAAGCCATCGCCGACGCGCCGAACAGCGACGCGAGCCTCATGCGCGAGTTCGGGATTGCGCGCGTGGACGGGAATGGGAGAAGGCTTGCCGAGATGATCAACCTGCCGTCGCTCAACATCCGCGGCATGGCGAGCGGGCAGACGGGCAGCCAGGCGGTGAACGCCATTCCTTCCACCGCGACCGCGGCGATCGATCTTCGCCTGGTGAGAGGGGTGACCAAGGAGGGGCAGGTCGCGCGCGTCATTGGGCACATCCGCAAGCAAGGCTACCACGTCGTCGACGCCGATCCCGACGAGAAGACCCGCCTCGCCCATCCGAGGATCGCGAAGGTCGCGGTCGAGACAGGCGGCTACAACGCGGTGCGCGCGCAGATGGATCTCCCCGCCGCGCAGAAGCTCGTCGCGACGGCGCGCAGCGTGCGCAGCCCCGTCGTGCTGCAGCCGACTTCGGGCGGCAGCGTTCCGCTCGACATGATCATCGACATACTCGGGACGAACACGGTCCAGGTTGCCATCGGCAATTACGACAACAATCAGCACGGTGCGAACGAGAATCTCCGGATGCAGAATCTCTGGAACGGCATCGAGTTGCACGCGGCTTTGTTGACCATGGATTGAGAACATCTGTGACGGATGCTCATCCCGTGTCGGGACGGAAAAGTGGGCGAACCTTGTCCGTGCGATTAGCGCGGAGGTCGAATAAGTGTACGTGGTAGAGCGTTTCGCGCGGTTTGCCGATGACTATCGCAAGTGGCCCATCGCGCCCGATGTGCTGCACCACGCCAAGCGGGCGGTGATCGATTGGTACGCTGCGTTGCTTCCCGGGGCCGTGGTTCCTCCGGCGGTGCTGCTCGAGCGCGCTCTCGCCGGGGAGCTGGACCTCGGTGGCTCGCATCTCGCCCTGGGCAGGCGCGCGACGGCACGAACCGCGGCCCTCATCAACGGCGCGGCCGCGCACACGCTCGAGGTGGACGACATTTTCCGCGAGGGGATTTACCATCCCGGCGCCCCGACCATCGCAGCCGCGCTCGCCGTCGCGCAGTCGCGGCGCGCCTCGGGCGGGCAATTCCTGCGCGCGCTGATCGTCGGCTACGAAATCTCGACGCGTATCGCCGCGGCCATGGGGCGCGCTCACTACAGATACTGGCACAACACCGCCACCATCGGCTGCTTCGGCGCGGCGAGCGCCTCCGCCGAGTTGCTCGGCCTTGAGATACAGCGCTTCGCCCATGCGCTCGCCACCGTCGCCACCTTCTCCGCCGGCCTGCAGCAGGCGTTTCGCGCCGATTCCATGTCCAAGCCCATGCACGCGGGGCGCGCGGCCGAAGCCGGCGTCACGGCGGCGCTCGCCGCTGCCGAGGGCGTCACCGGATCGCTCGATATCATGGAGGGCGAGGCGGGTTTCGGCCGGGCGATGGGCGAGGGCCCGGATTGGGAGCGCGCGCTCGCCACGCTCGGCGAGGATTTCCATATCACGCAAATGACTTTCAAGAACCACGCCTGCTGCGGCCACGCCTTCGCCGCCATCGACGGCGCGCTCGCGCTCAAAGCGCAGATGGGAGTCGCCGCGGCGGAAATCGCGCGCGTGCGCGTCGGGGGCTACCGGGCGACGCTGGAGGTCGCGGGGATCGCGGACCCGGCGACTGCGGCCGAGGCGCGCTTCAGCACGCCTTATCTGGTCGCGACGGCTCTCACGCACGGCAGCGTGCGGCTTGCCGCTTTCGAGCCGGCGCGGCTCGCAGACGTCGCGACGCGCTCTCTGATGCGCCGCGTGGAAGTCGTCCTCGACCCCGGGCTCGATGCGGCGTTTCCGGCGCAGCGCGCTGCGCGCGTGGCGATCGAGTCGCGCGATGGCCGGCGCGGCGAACACCTCCAGCCCACGCGCAAGGGCGACCCGGACATGCCGCTCTCCGACGCCGAGCTCGAGCACAAATACCTCGAGCTCGCCTCGCCCGTGCTCGGGGAAGAGCGGGCGCGCCGGCTGCTCGCGCGGCTCTGGCGTCTGGAGAGCGAAACGCAGCTGAGCACCGCGTGAGCCTCGCCCAGGCGCTCTTCGCCCCCCGCGTCGTCGCGCTTGTCGGCGCCTCGGGCGACATTGCGAAGAACAGCGCGCGCCCCTTGCGCTTCCTGCGCAAGCACGGCTACGCGGGGCGCATCGTTCCGATCAACGCATCGCGCAGCGAAGTGCTCGGCGAGCGGGCGTACCGCAGTCTCGCCGACGCGCCCGATGGAATCGACCACGCCTTTATTATGACGCCCGGTGATTCTGTAGAGCGCGCGATCGAGGAGTGCGGGGCGCGCGGCGTTCCCGTCGCGACCATCTTCAGCGACGGTTTCGCGGACGCCGGCGCCGAGGGCGCGGCGCGGCAGGCGCGCCTCGCCGCGCGCGCGCGAACACTCGGGGTGCGCGTGCTGGGTCCCAACAGCATGGGCCTCATCGACGTTCCGGGCCGCGTCGCGCTCACCGTCAACGCGGTGCTCGACATGGACGCATTGCCCGCCGGAACGACGAGCTTCGTGTCGCACAGCGGAACGATGCTCGGCACCGTGCTCTCGCGCGGCGCGGCGCGGGGTCTGGGCTTCGCCAAGCTGGTCTCGGTCGGCAACGAGGCCGATCTCGGGATGGGAGAGCTGGTCGGGCTCCTCGCTGAAGATCCCGGCACGAGAGTCATCCTCCTGTTTCTCGAGACGATACGCGATGGCGCGAACCTCGCCACCGCCGCGCGCAAGGCCCATGCCGCGGGAAAGCCCGTGGTCGCGTACAAGCTCGGCCGCTCGCGGCTCGGCGCGGCGCTCGCGCGCTCGCACACCGGAGCTCTAGCAGGCGAGGACGCGGCCCTCGACGCCTATTTCCGCGACTGCGGAATCGTGCGCGTGGATCAGCTCGAGACGCTCATCGAGATCGCACCGCTCCTT
>WNGC01003007.1_pt1 | contig 16321 bp, 14 predicted proteins | sample 5400051 | NCBI WGS metagenome assembly WNGC01 (sample SAMN13153368, study PRJNA577476) | soil metagenome | isolation source: 20 cm soil or saprolite under grassland replicate 2 | place: USA:California | collected 2016-06-15
ATCAGCCGCTCCGAACAGGATGCGTTCGCGGTCGAGAGCCAGCAGCGGGCCGAGCGCGCGCTCAAGGCATGCGTGTTCACCAACGAACTCGCGCCCGTCCAGCTGCCGGATGGAGGGATGTTTGCGAAAGACGAGTACCCACGGGCCGGAACCACACTCGAGGCTGTCGGGAAGTTGAAGCCGGCGTTCAAGAAAGACGGGACAGTCACGGCGGCGAGCTCTAGCGGCATCAATGATGGAGCGGCGGCACTGCTCATGACAGCGGAGGACGGCGGAGGACGCCGGAAGACGCCGATGGCGCGGATCGTTACTACGGCCGTAGCCGGAGTCGATCCCAGCTGTATGGGACTCGGCCCGATTCCCGCGACAAAGAAAGCCCTCGAGCGAGCCGGTCTGACAATCGATCAAATCGATCTCGTCGAACTGAACGAAGCGTTCGCAGCGCAAGCGATCGCCTGCATCCGCGAGCTGAAGCTCGATCCTGCGAAGGTCAACATCTACGGCGGCGGCATCGCGCTCGGTCACCCTCTCGGCTGCACCGGCGCCAAGATCCTCACCACGCTTGTCCATGCTTTAGCACGCCTCCAGTTACGCCGGGGTTTGGTAACGATGTGCATCGGTGTCGGGCAAGGGATTGCCATGATCGTGGAGCGGGCCTGATGGCCGCGTTCGAACGCGTGCTCGTCGAGATCAACGATCACATCGGGACGATCACGCTGAACCGCCCCGAAAAACTGAACGCCTTCGATCCCGAGGCGTGCGAGGATCTGCTCGAAGCGCTGCGCATGCTCGCGGCGGCCGATGCCGTGCGGGTCATCGTCCTGACGGGTGCCGGCCGAGGATTCTGCGCCGGTGCCGACCTCAGCACGCTTGGTACCCAGGGCGAGCAGCTCGTGCGGGCGGGCAAGGACATCGTGCTAACCATTCGCTCGGCGCCGAAACCGGTGCTCGCGGCTGTCAACGGGCCGGCGGCCGGCGGCGGAGCGAATCTCGCGCTCGCCTGCGATTACCGGCTCGCGTCGGATCAAGCATCGATCGGACAGGTATTTCACAAGCTGGGACTAGTGCCCGACTGGGGAGGGAGTTTTTTCCTGCCCCGTCTCACGGGGATTTCCAAGGCCCTCGAGCTGGTGTGGAGCGCGCGGATGGTGCCCGCCGCAGAGGCGGCTGCGCTCGGATTGTTCGACCGAGTAGTACCACACGCCACGCTGGGGACCGAGACGGCCGCGCTGGCGCAGCGCTGGGCCGCCATGGCCCCGGCCGCGGTGAGCAAAGCGAAGCAAGCGCTGTATCAATCAGAGCGTAGCACGCTCGAGGAGATGCTCGACCTCGAATTCGCAGACCAACAAGTGCTGTTCGCCACTCCAGAAGCACGCCAACTGATAAGGAACCGCTGATGGTCCGCAAACTTCACAACTTCGACGACTGGATCGACTACTTCCGTTACTGGCAGGACTCCATCGGCCTGCCCCAGGGTGCGCTGCGCACCTTCACGTTCGACGCGAAGTTCGGCGACCCCGAAGTCACGCATATCGAATTCGGGCATTACAAAGGCCAGCGCAAGTGGCCGACCGTGATGCACATCCCCGATCAGCGCATCCGCGACGCATTGCTGAACTTGATCGTCTATCAGGGCGATACCGAGTTCGCATCGGTAGAACAACAGCGCAACCTGTTACACCACGCGCCGTCGGACTACGACCTGCTGTCGTTACAGCGCGTCATGACGGAGGAGATGCGGCACGGCTGGCAGATGTCCTACCTGCTCTGCTCTCATTTCGGCGACGAGGGCAAGCGCGAAGCCGCGAAACTGCTCGAGCGCCGCGCCGACGAAGGCGAGCGGCTGCTCGGCTCGTTCAACGAGATCGTCGACAACTGGCTCGACTTCTTCACGTACACGCAGTTCATCGACCGCGACGGCAAGTTCCAGCTCAAGATGCTGTCCGTCTCGGCATTCGATCCATTGTCGCGCTCGATGGGACCCATGTTGAAGGAAGAGTCCTACCACCTGGGCACGGGCAACAACGGGCTGCTGCGGATCGTAAAAGCCGGCAAGATGCCGCCCGAGGTGATCCAGCGCTTCTTCTATAAGTGGATTCCCACCGCGTTCGATCTCTTCGGCACCGACAACTCCTCATCGGCGCACTGGGCGTACGTGTGGGGACTCAAAGGACGCTACGATGAGCGGGAGCACTCGAACGGCGGCGCCGAGCCGGATAAGAGCAAGTTGAACGAGATGGCGCGCAATCTGTATCGCCAGGAGATCGTGAAGCTGGTCGAGCGCCTCAACATGTTCATCCCGGAGCGTGAGCGGCAGCTCAAGGTCCCGGATTTGAAATTCAACCGCCGCATCGGCATGTACGCCCACCAGCATTTCACGGTGGACGGCGAGCCGTTGGACGCGGCGCACTACCCGGCCTATCTCGAGGGCATGCTGCCCCGCCCCGAGGATATTGCGGTCGTGCACGACATCGAGAAAGAGCCTGGCTGGATCGAGGCGAAGAAAGCCGACAGCCTGCAGCAGTGAGGCCGCTCGTCATCGCGCATCGCGGCGCCTCCGCTCGCGAGCTGGAGAATTCTCTGGCCGCGTTCCGCGCCGCCGCTCCGTCCGGCGCGGACGGCGTCGAGCTCGACATTCACTCGACGGCAGACGGCGAGCTGATCGTTCATCACGACGCCAGCATCCGCGGCATCCCGATCGCCCAGTCGCGCGCGCGCGACTTCGACGTCGTGCGGCTGCGCAACGGCGAGCCGGTACCGACGCTGGCGCAAGCGCTCGAGGCGATCGGGCCCGGCCTCCAGGTATTCGTCGAGATCAAGGTGCTCGACCCACGCTGGGATGAGCGCTTGTTCGAGACGCTCGACAAAGGCCCCAACCCGAAGGGGTACGCGGTGCATAGCTTCGGGTATCACGTCGTGCGCCGGTTGGGAGAGAAACGCCCCGACCTTCCTCGCGGCTTGCTATCCGAGGTGTACACGAAGATGCCGCGCCAGTCGCTCCAGGATGCCAAAGCGGACACGCTATGGCAGAAGCGAGGCACGCTGGACGAGCCGCTGGTGCAGACCGTGCACGGCGATGGCTATCGCATCTTCGTGTGGACGGTCGACAGTCCGGGCGAAATGGAGCGCCTGATCGGCTGGGGCGTCGATGGGATCTGCACGAACTACCCGGATCGCGCCCGGAGACTCGTCGATGCTTCCCGGGCCGCATGACGCGCGTCGCGGTCGTCGGTGCGGGAACGATGGGCCACGGCATCGCCTACGTCGCGGCGCTCGCCGGCTGCGACGTCCGGCTCACTGACGCCCGCCCGCAAGCGCTGATCCAGGCCAAAGAGAAGATCGCCAGTCTGCTGGCCGGCGGCGTCTCGCGGGGCAAATTGACCGACGCCAATCGCAGCGACATCCAACAGCGGGTGCGCTTCGAATCAGCGGTCCGAACTGCGGTCGCCGACGCCGATGTGGTGATCGAGGCGATCGTCGAAGACCTCACGCTGAAGCAACGCCTCTTCACCGATATCGAGCGCACCGTAGCGGCGACGACATTACTCGCCTCAAACACGTCGTCCCTCTCGATCGGGCAGATTGCCGCGGCGATGAAGGCGCCCGGCCGGCTCGTCGGGATGCATTTCTTCAACCCCGTACACGTGATGAAGCTCGTGGAAATCGTCACGCATTCGCGCGACAGCGTTCCATCCGCCGAGCGCGCCGCCGCGTTCGCGCGCCAGCTCGGCAAAGAGCCGATCGTGGTGCGCGATTCGCCGGGCTTTGCCTCGAGCCGGCTCGGCGTGGTCCTCGGCCTCGAGGCGATGCGGATGCTGGAGCAGGGCGTTGCCAGCGCCGAAGACATCGACAAGGCCATGGAGTTGGGCTACAACCACCCGATGGGTCCCTTGAAGCTCACCGATCTCGTCGGCCTCGATGTGCGGCTCGCCATCGCGGAATACCTGCACGCGACACTCGGCAAGCCGCACTACGAACCGCCGAAGATTCTGCGGGAGAAGGTGAAAAAAGGCGAACTCGGCAAGAAGAGCGGCAAGGGCTTCTACACGTGGGGTTCCTGACGGCGATACACTGACTTCCAGCGTGTCGAGAAATAGCCGACGACGGCTCCGAGCGGGACTGAGTAAACCGCGATCCGTCCCGTGGTGGACCAGAAGCCGGGACACTCGCTCCCGGCACCCGGCGGGGCGTCGCAGAAGGGGCGGATGACGAACATCGACGCGGCGGTCAGCAGGATCGCCGCGCCGAATCCGCCGGTGGCTCCGCGAATGACATTGAGCGCGTTACGCGGCTGTGCCGTCTCGATGCGCGTGATCTGGACCCAGTCGATGGTGCGTTGGGTGGTCGGGCCGATGCCAGCGATCCAACCTTTGCGCTCGACGGCGACGCTTTCAAACGGACGATAGTCGGTCAGCGTTCCTGCGATGTGGCCTTCGCCCAGCCGGGGGCCGGCGAGCGGAATCGATAGCGCTAGCACTGGCGCCGGAGCCATGAAATGGACGCGAACTTTTTGGCCGAGGGAGAGCCCTTGAATGCCTTGCGTCGCCAGCGCCGTTGCGATCAACGGAAGCAGGAGCATGGATGCCTCGTCCAGGGTATCTTCGCGGTCCATGCCTAGTACCAAGCCACGCGTGGCAGGGTCCTCCTCCGACTACCGCATCACCGACGTCCACATCCATATCCAGCCGTGGCGCGACCTGAAGCCGAAGGTCCAGGAGTCCATGCGCAAAGGAAAGGAAGCGCACTGGGATTCCCTGATCGCTCTGATGGATGATCCGAAGGCGCTGCTCGACGTGATGGACACGTCCGGCGTCTGGCGCGTGGGACTCGTGAACTACCCGAGTCCCGACATCATGGGGTTCGACGACTCGACGAATACCTTCGCCGCCAGGTACGCGCAGGCCAATCCCGAACGGCTCCTGCCCTACGGGGGGGTGCACGCCCGCTACACCCGCGATCCCGCCGGTGACGTGGATCGCCTCATCGACCTCGGCATTCGCCTTCTGAAAGTCCATCCGCCGCATCAGGCATTCGCCGCCAACGCGTACACGGACGGCCTCGAGGCGCTGGGCAAGATCTATCGGCGCTGCGAAGAGCGCGGCTTGCCGGTCATGGTGCACACGGGCACGTCGATTTTCCCGGGCGCCCGCTCCAAGTACGGCAATCCGCTGGAGCTCGATGACATCGCCATCGATTTCCCCGACCTGCAGCTGGTGATGGCGCACGGCGGCCGGCCGTTGTACATGGAGGAAGCGTTTTTCATCCTGCGACGTCACGGCCACGTCAGGCTCGACGTTTCAGGCATTCCGCCCTCCAAGCTGCTGGAGTACTTTCCCCGCCTGGCCGAGATCACGGACCGCGTGCTCTGGGGTACCGATTGGCCCAGTCCCGGCGTGAAGGATCTGCGGCAGAACATCGATCAATTCCTGGCGCTACCGCTGAGCGACGCCCAGCGGCGCGCCATCCTCGAAACCAATGCTCTTACGCTCTTTCCCGTGGAGCCCTGAACTCATGCGCACTCTGTTCGTGTTGTTGTTGCTCCTGCCAGGTACGCTGTCCGCCCAAGCCGGCGGGGGCGGGGGGGGCCGGATCGCTTTCGAGCAGTTCACGCTTCCCAACGGTCTGCGCGTCATTTATTCGGAAGACCACTCGACGCCGATTGTGTCGGTCGACGTCTGGTATGCCGTCGGCTCGCGCAACGAGCGCTCCGGCCGCTCCGGGTTTGCCCACCTCTTCGAGCACATGATGTTCCAGGGCTCGGCGCACGTGAAAAAGGCCGAGCACGGCCAGCTGGTCGAGCGCGCAGGTGGGACAAATAACGGAAGCACGGCGGAAGACCGCACCGAGTACTTCGAGACGGTGCCGTCGAACCGGTTGAACCTCGCGCTCTGGCTCGAGGCCGACCGGATGCGCTCGCTCGCGATCACGGAGGAGAACTTCGAGAATCAGCGCCAGGCAGTCAAAGAAGAGCGGCGCTTGCGCATCGACAATCAACCGTATCAGGGGGCGTTCTCGGACGGCGTGACCTGGCCCTTCGACAGCACCTCGTGCTTCCCCTACGCGCACACGGTGATTGGGTCGATGGCGGATCTCGACTCCGCAAAGCTGGCGGATGTGCAGGCGTTCTTCGACGCGTATTACGCGCCCAACAACGCGACGATCGTGGTGGTCGGGGATTTCAATCCATCAGAGCTGCGCCGTCTGGTCAATGAATACTTCGCCGGTGTGCCGAGCCATCCGCAACCTGATCTGGCGGTCCGCTGCAATGCCCCAACCGGGCCCGGAACCCGCCGCCGTGAGGTGCACGACGCGCAGGCGAATCTCGAGGCGGTGCTGCGATTCTATCGAATTCCCGAGCACCGCAGTCCGGATACGCCCGCGCTCGAGGTGCTCAACATCATCCTCGGCCAGGGCGAGAGCTCGCGTCTCAACGTCGCGGTGGTGCGGCGCGAGAAGGCGGCGGTCGCGACCGGTGCGTTGATGAATCCGTTCGGCTCTCGGAACGGGCCGGGCGTGCTGTTCGCCTACGGCGTCGTGAATCAGGGGGTAACCGCCGAGCACATGGACTCGAGCATCGGGATGCAGCTCGACAGTATTCGCGCCAACGGGATCACATCGGACGAGCTCGCGAAGGCAAAGAACTCCCTGCGTGCCGGCTTCATCGGCAATCGCGAAACTACTATCGGTAAGGCGGAAGAGTTGCATCACTATCTGACATTTCATGACTCGATCGACGAGATCAACACCGATCTCGACAAGTTGATAGCGGTGACGGCGGACGATGTGAAGCGCGTCGCCAACGCGTACCTGACGCCGGCCAATCTGACATTGGTGATCGTGCGAGCGGGAGCGGGTCCGGCGACGGGAGGCTCCCAGTGAGCGCGGCGGTTTGGCGGTTTGGCGGTTGGGCGGTTGGAGCGGCGGTGTTGCTATCCGCCGATCCGCCTAACCGCCTAACCGCCCAGACACCCTTCCCCACCCAGCCTCCGGCGCCGCAGCCGCTGCGGCCCGCGCAGTTCCCGCCGTTCCGGGAAGTCGCATTGCCCAACGGGATGACGTTGCTGGTCGTCGAAAACCACGAGCAGCCGACGCTGTCGCTCAGTCTCACCGTTCGGGCGGGGAGTGCCTACGATCCCGCCGGCAAGGAAGGTCTGTCGTCCCTGGTCGCCGAGCTTCTGACGAAGGGCACGCCGACTCAGGGGGCCGAGCAAATCGCGGCGATGATCGAAGGGGTCGGCGGCAGCTTGAACGCCTTCTCCGGTGATGATTTTCTGACCGTTGCGACGGACGGGCTCAGCGACTACGCCGAGCTCGAGTTCACGCTGCTGGGTAGCGTCTCGCGGCGCGCGACGTTCCCTCCGGACGAGCTCGACCTCGCGCGCACGCGATTTCTGTCGACGCTCGAAGTCGAGCTGTCGCAGCCGCAAGCGGTCGCGGCGCGTGCGTTCCAGCGCGAGATCTACGGCAGGAATCCCTACGGCCGCGCTCCGACTCCCGTCTCCTTGAAGGCGATCACCCGGAGTGATGTCACGACGTTCGCCGCGCGGCGGCTGCGACCGGCGGGAGCGCTGCTCGTCGTCGCGGGCGACATCACCCTGCCGCGCGCGCGGGCGCTCGCGACGACGGCGTTCGGCAGCTGGCGCGGCACGCCGGCGGCGACTCCCGCGCCGCCCGCGGCGCCGGTCAAGCGCGCGACCGACATCCTGCTGGTGCACCGCCCCGGCTCGGTGCAGTCGAACATCGTCATCGGGAACACGACGTTCCTGCCGACGGACACCGGGTACTACGCAGCGCGGATTGCGACACAGGTCCTGGGCGGTGGCGGCGATTCACGGCTGTTCTTGATCTTGCGTGAGCAAAAGAGCTGGACGTACGGATCGTATGCGCAGCTACATCGCAACCGCGGCCTGGGCTATTGGCAGGCGACATTCGAAGGGCGCACCGCCGTCACGGACAGCGCGCTCACGGAGCTGCTGCGCCAGATCGATCGGATGCGTAACGAGGCTGTTCCCGACAGCGAGCTCGCGGCAACCAAGGGGTTTTTGGTCGGCTCATTCCCGCTCACGATCGAGACGCCCCGCCAGGTCGCGCAGGTCGTCACCAGCGCGCGCCTCCTCGGTCTGGGGCCGGATTATCTGCAGCGCTACCGCGAGCGCTTGAGCGCCGTGAGCGCGCCGCGCGCGCAGGCAGCCGCGCAGCGCGTGTATCGCACCAATGCGCTCACCATTGTCGTCGTGGGCGATGCCAAAGAGCTGTACGACAAACTCAAGACGCTCGCGCCGGTCCGGCTCGTGGATATCGAGGGGAAGCCGATGGATCCGGGCGAGCTCAATCCGACCGGTGGGCCGGTGTCGTTCGACCGCGCCCAAATCGTGTCGCGCGCCGAGAGCCTCCAGGCGCTCGTGCAAGGCAATCCGTTTGGTTCCGAAACAGCGAACTCCGATGTCACGCCCGATTCGATCGTGTTCACCCAGTCGACCGTGCTCGGCCCAGTCGTGCAACAGAAGACCACCGTGGTGTTGAACGCCGACCTCTCGATGCGGCGCAGTGATCAGACGGGAAAAATCCAGAATCAGCAGGTCGAGACGCATCTGACCTACAGCGGCGGACGGGTAAAGGGCACGGCGATGTCGCCGCAGCCGGGAGGGACCCCGAAGTCTCTGACGATCGACACGACCATCGCCGCCGGCACGGTCGACGACAACGCGCTCCATTTCCTGCTGCCGGCATTGCCGCTCGCGCAAGGGAAGAGCTTCAATCTGAGCGTCTTCTCGACCGGTGACGGCGCGACGAAGGTGCTCACGGTGAAGGTGGCGGCCATCGAGAATATCACCGTGCCCGCGGGCACGTTCGCGGCCTATCGGCTCGAGCTCACGGGAATGCAGGTGCCCGTGGTGATGCACGTGACGCAGGAGTCGCCGCGACGCTTGATCCGCATCGCGCCGACCGGCACGCCGTTGGTGTTCCAACTGGTGAAGTAGAGGAGCGACGCAATGAGGAATCTGTACAAATCGGCAGCGGTGTTTCTGCTCGCGGCGGGATGCGCGTCAGGTGGTGCGCGGCAGCCGCGGACACAGACGACGTCCCCGACTGCACCGCCGCCGCCCCCGGCTGCGGCGGCGAATCAGGACACCACGGTCGGCCCGCAATACCCGTCCACGTACCAGCGCCATCCGAATCCGCCGGTGCTGATCAAGAACGCGACGATCCTGACGGCGGCGGGCCAGGAGATTCAAGGCGGATCCATTCTCTTCCGCGACGGCCGCATTGTGGCCGTAGGACCCACGGTCGATGCTCCGGCTGACGCGGTTGTGGTCGATGGCACCGGCAAATGGGTGACGCCGGGCGTGATCGACACGCACTCGCATCTCGGCGTCTATGCCGCGCCCGGCACGTTTGCCGAGTCCGACGGCAATGAGGCGACGCAGCCCGTGACCGCGGAGGTCTGGGCCGAGCATTCATTCTGGCCGCAGGACCCGCAAATTCCGCTCGCGATCGCGGGTGGTGTCACGACCATCCAGGCACTGCCGGGATCCGCCAATCTCATCGGCGGACGTAGCGCGGTTCTCAAGCTCATTCCGGCGCGCTCGGTGCAAGAGATGAAGTTTCCCGGCGCGCACTACGGGCTGAAGATGGCGTGTGGCGAGAATCCCAAGCGCGTATACCAGAACCGCGGAGGTCCCTCGACACGCATGGGGAACATGGCCGGGTATCGCAACGCCTTCATTCAGGCGCAGGTCTATCGCAAGCGCTGGGACAAGTGGAACAAGGATCATCAGGGCGATCCGCCCGAGCGCAACCTGCGCAACGAGTCGCTCGCCGAGGTGCTGCGCGGCAACATCTACGTGCAGAATCACTGCTATCGCGCGGACGAGATGATGCAAATGCTCGATCTTGCGCACGAATTCGGCTTCAAGATTCGGGCGTTCCATCACGCCGTGGAGGCGTACAAAATCGCCGACGTGTTGGCGCGTGAAGGGACCGCCGTCGCGGTCTGGGCCGATTGGTGGGGGTTCAAGGAAGAAGCGATGGATGGGATCCATGAGAATGCCGCGCTGGTACAGCAGGCGGGGGCACGCGCCGACATTCACTCCGATGACGCCGGCGGCATTCAGCGCCTCAATCAAGAGGCCGCGAAGGCAATGTATTACGGCCGCCGCGCCGGGATTCCCGTCACGCGTGATCAAGCGGTGCGTTGGTTCACGGCGAACCCGGCGTGGGTGTTGGGACTCGACTCCATCATCGGGACGCTCGAGCCCGGCAAAATGGCCGACGTGGTCGGTCGTGTGGTCGGCCGATCCGCTGTCGGTGTATGCGCGCGCCGTCCAGGTCTATAACGACGGCTGGCTCGTCTACGACCGGAACGATCCGGCGCATCAACCCAAGACCGATTTCACGTTGGGGCGCGAGCCATGATCGCGTTCCTGCTCGCTCAGACCATCGCCATCACGGGGGGGACCGTCTATCCGGTGACCGGCCCGAAAATCGAGAACGCAACGGTGATCATCCGGGACGGCCGGATCGCGGCGGTCGGCGCGAACGTGGCCATTCCCACTGGCGCGACGCGCATCGACGCGGCGGGCAAAGTGGTGACGCCGGGACTCATCGACGGCGCCGGCCAGATGGGGCTGCGAGAGATTGGGGCGGTCGACAACACGAACGAAGCGACCCTCCGCGGAGACGACGTCGCGGCGGCGTTCAACGTGCTCGAAGGCGTCAATCCCGCCTCGGGTCTCATTTCGGTCAATCGCATCGAGGGAGTGACGACGACGTTGGCGGTGCCACTCGGCCGGTTGATCTGGGGTCAGGCGGCGCTGATCGATCTCGACGGCGCGACGATCGAGGCGATGCAGGTGAAGTCGCCGGCGGCGATGGTGGTCGACCTCAGTGAGGGCTCGAAGGACGCCGGCGGCGGCTCGCGCGCGGGCGTCGCGCAGCGGCTGCGGCGCGTGTTCAACGACGCGCTCGAGTACGCGCGCCGGCGCAATGACTACTCCCGCGCGCAGATGCAGCAGCTCAGCGCGAGCGCCGCAGATCTCGAGGCGCTACTGCCGGTATTGCGCGGCCAATTACCCCTGATTGCCGTCGCGAATCGCCGCAGCGACATAGAAACCGCGCTGCGAATCGCGCGCGAGTACAAGGTGCGGCTCATTCTGGCGGGCGCGGCCGAAGGCTGGATGATCCCCAAGGAGCTCGTGGCGGCGGGCGTGCCGGTGCTCGTCGAGCCGATGGATAATCTCCCGAGCTACGACGCCCTCGGCATTCGCTACGAGAACGCGGCGCTGCTGGCGCAGGGCGGCGTGAGGGTGGCGCTCATGGAGACCGCGACGGAGAATACGCGCGATCTGCGCCAGCAGGCCGGCAACGCGATCGCCAGCGGCATGACGTGGGATCAGGCGTTGCGCGCCGTGACTCTGACGCCGGCCGAGGTTTTCGGCGTGGCGGATCGCTACGGGTCACTCGAGGCTGGGAAGGTTGCGAATGTCGTGGTGTGGAGCGGCGATCCGTTCGAGTTTTCAACTGGCGTGGAGCACGTGTTTATTCGGGGTCGAGAGATTCCGCTGAGGAGCCGGCAAACGGAGTTGTTGGAGAGATATCGGACGTTGCCGCCGAAGTATTAGGCGGAAACGGGCGGTATGGGGCGGTAACGGGCGGTAGGTGGCGCGATCCCACCTGCCGCTTTGTTTTTCCGACAGCCGCATACAACCGCCAAACCAATGTTCCGGCGTGATTCCGCAGACGCTCGATCGCTCGCCATCCATCCTCAGACAAGAGTTCCAAGTCCTTGGCGAGTCTCAAGGCGACCGATAGCTCGGATAATGAACCCAATGCGATGTCGAGGTACCGTCTGAATTCCCGCGGTCCACGCTTGGCCGATCCCTCGGCAATGTTGGCTACTACGGAGAACGCGGCTCGACGGGACTGCGATGTCAATCCGTACAATTCGTGCTTAGGGAAGGACGCGGTAAGGCGGTAGACGTCTAGGGTCAGCTGGTACGAGAGCTTCCACGCCTGGAATCGTTCATAGGGGAGCACGACGTATGGTAGGGTTTGCAACAAAGGTCGACAAACCACGCGAACGCACACCCTACCCCAAAAAAACAGAGTGGGAGAGGAACAGACCTCTACCGCCCGTTACCGCCTTCTACCGCCTGTTACCGTCCTAGTTCTTCTCATCCACCAGTGCCCGCAGCAGCGACGGCGAGTTGATGTTGTAGTTGAGCAACGCCGGTTTGCCGTCGCGAATACGCCACGTGAAGCTCTCCGTCGCGCTGTCCTTGGAGAAGGTGGTGCGGTAGACGAGGCGAACCAATGTCCCGTGATTTGTTGTGAAATTGACATTCCAATTCAGCAGCGTGTCGCTCTGCAGCGAGCCAAACTTTCGCTGGATCATCCGCCAAAGCCCGTTGGCATCTTTTTCCGAGCCCGCGTTACGGAATTCTACATCGGCCTCTTGATAGATCGAGTCGAACTGATTCAAGTCGAGCTTCAGATGAAAGCGTTCGGTCGCTTTCTCGGCGGCATCGCGTTGTGCGGTGGCATTGCCCCATATGGCGAATGGGTTGCAGGCGATTGCGCCGGCGAGGAGTGCAACGGCGAGCGCGCGCATGGCTCCTTAATACACAAAAGAATCCCCGCTGACAACCTCCTGCACTTCTAGAAAAGACATGGGCGGTCGAGGAAAAAACCTCTACCGCCCGTTACCGCCCCCTACCGCCCGTTACCGCCTAGTTTTTCGCCGCTTCTCCCACTGCCACCGGATATACGCTGACCTGCATACGTTTCTTGTTCTTATGCTCAAACTTTACTTGTCCATCCACAGTCGTAAACAAGCTGTCATCAGACGCACGCCGCACGTTCTTGCCCGGATGAAACTTCGTCCCGCGCTGGCGCACGATGATGCTGCCCGCGGTCACGAACTCCCCGCCAAAACGCTTCACGCCGAGGTATTTCGGGTTGGAGTCGCGCCCGTTGCGCGAAGAGCCGACGCCTTTCTTGTGAGCCATGCTATCCTCAGCCGACCTTCACGTCGGCGATTCTGATCTCGGTGAAATCCTGCCGATGCCCGGCGTGGCGGCGATAACCGGTGCGACGGGCAAAGCGGAAAATCCGGACCTTCTTGTCCTTGCCGTGACGCACGACCTCGGCGGTCACGGTCGCTCCCTTGAGCAACGGCGCGCCGGTCTGAACCTGCTTGCCGTCGCTCGCTGCGAGCACGCGATCGAACGTCACCTCGTCGCCCGGCTTGGCCGCGAGGAGCGGGACTTTAATCGTGACTCCCGGCTCCGCGCGGAACTGGCGACCGCCCGTCGTGAAAATCGCGTAGCTCATAGGGCGCGGAACCTAAATAGAGACTTGGGCTTAGTCAAGCGACTGCGTACTGCTCGGTTACATCGCGGCCAGCAGGGCGCGCCATCATTCGGAATTCATCGAGTCTCATCATCGGATCGTCGCGGACCTCGAGCTCCAAGCCGGTCTGCTTCTCGAGCTGGCGCAGGAAATTCGGCTCCTGCTCGACGAGGTATAGCGCCACCTCCGGATGCAACCGCACGGAGAGCTGCCGCTCCTTGTGATCGGCGCCGGCGCGCTTCAGAGAGCGCTCCATGCGCCGCACGACGACCTCGGGGCGGAACACCCGGCCGGTCCCGGTGCACGTCGGGCACTCGGTCGTCATCGATTGCCACAGCGACGGGCGTACGCGCTGGCGCGTCATCTCGACCAGTCCCAGCTCCGATACGGCGAACGCCCTGGTGCGCGCCCGATCGCGCCCGAGGTGCGTGCGCAGCTCCTGCAGCACCTTGTCGCGGTTGGTGCGGGTCTCCATGTCGATGAAATCGACGACGATGATGCCGCCGATATCGCGCAGCCGGATCTGGCGCGCCACTTCCCGCGCCGCCTCGAGATTGGTGCGCAGGATCGTGCTCTCCGGATCCCGCTTCCCGGTGTAGCGGCCGGTGTTCACATCGATCGAAATCAGCGCCTCGGTCGGCTGAACGATCAGATATCCGCCGGTGGGGAGGTCGACGCGCTGCTTGAAGAGGTTACGGATCTCCTCCTCGATGTCGTAGGCATCGAAGAGGGGGTTCTCGTCCTGATACAGCTTGACGCGCGGCAACAGCTCGGGATCGATCTGCTTCAGGTACTGCTCGATTTCGTTGTACAAGAGCTTCGAATCGACGAGCAGCAGGTCGACCTTGTCGGACAACAGATCGCGGACAATCCCCCGCGTCAGGCTCGTCTCGCGCTGCACCAACGCGGGCGCGCGACCTGAGGACGCCTTACGCTTGATCTTCTTCCATAGCCCGATCAGGTGATCGATTTCGCGCTTGCAGCTCGCCTCGGTCAGGTCGTCCGCGACCGTGCGGATGATCCAGCCGCCCGAATCCTTGGGGACCAGCTTGCTGACCATGTCGCGCAGCCGGGCGCGTTGGTCGCGCGCTTCAATCTTCCGGGAAACGCCGACCTTCGAGGCAAACGGCATGTACACGAGAAACCGGCCCGCGAGGGATACTTGGGCCGTGACGCGTGGGCCTTTGGTGCCGATGGCTTCCTTGATGACCTGGACGAGCTTGGTCTGACCGCGCTTCAGCTCGTCGGCGATGTTGGGGGCCTGCCTGCGCCGGGACACGCGGGGACCTTTACGGCGACCGCCGTTGCCCTCGCCATCCGAACCGTTCTCCTCATCGCCTTCATCCCCATTCGCCTCTTCGGGGTCGTCCTCGTCTTCCGATTCGATCAGGTCGGAGGCGTGGAGGAAGGCGCTCTTTTCGGCGCCGATGTCGACAAAGGCCGCCTGGATCCCGGGAAGGACGGCGTCGACCTTGCCGACGTAGATGTCGCCAACCGAACGGTGGGAGTCGGGGCGATCGACCAGAAGCTCAACAAGGCGGTCGTCCTCGAGGATTGCCACGCGGGTCTCCCGCGGGTTCCCGCTGATCAGAATCTCGCGCTTCAAAGCAGTTACCCTCGCCCCCCGACGGGAAGCACCCGCGGGGGAGGCTGTGGTTATCCCAGCAATAGTCCAACTCGCCCGGCGCGCCGGCGGTCGGCGGCACGGGCAGGGAGATGAGTCGATTGGAGAGGCGGCTGAGAGACGCCAGGGCCCAATGCATGCGGGTAAAACTAGGGTGTGCGGAAACTTAGGTCAATCAATCAGGCTGCCAACGAGCTGACGGGCTATCACGATGCGCTGAATCTCGCTCGTTCCTTCCCCAATCTCGCAGATCTTTGCATCACGCATCATCCGCTCAACCGGGTACTCGGTGGTATAGCCGTATCCCCCGTGGAGTTGCACCGCCTTCGTCGTGGCCCGCATGCAGAGCTCGGAGGCGTACAGCTTGGCCATCGCCGCCTCCTTCTTGAAGGGGTGGCCATGCTGCTTGAGCCAGGCGGCGTGATAAACAAGGTGCGTGGCCGCCTCGATCTCGGTCGCCATATCGGCGAGGGCGAAATGCACCCCTTGGAAGCTGGCGACCGGCCTGCCGAACTGCTTGCGCGTGGACGTATAGCTCAACGACTCCTCGAGCGCGCCTTCGGCGAGCCCAAGCGCGAGCGCGGCAATGCCGATGCGGCCACCATCGAGCGTATGCAGGAACTGCCGAAACCCGTTGTTCAGGGGCCCCAGCACGTTCTCCTTCGGGACGATGGCATCCTGAAAGATCAGCTCGCGGGTGTCGGATGCCCGCCAGCCGAGCTTGTCTTCTTTCTTACCAGCCAGTACGCCGCGGCATTTGGGCAGGTCGGGGGCGTGGCCGATCCCGAGGCGCCTGGCTTCATCGAGGTCGCAGGTGTCCTTCGTGACGACGAATGCCGTGATGCCTTTGGTGCGCTTCGCCGCGGCGTCGGTGCGCGCCGTGACGCAGAAGATCTCGCCAACCCCCGCATGCGTAATGAAGATCTTCGAGCCGTTGAGGACGTAGTGGTCGCCGCGGTCGACCGCGGTCGTCTTCGTTCCCCCGGCATCCGAGCCGGCGCCCGGTTCGGTGAGTCCAAAGCCGCCGAGGACCTTTCCGGCCGAGAGCAGCGGCATGAAGCGCCGCTTCTGCTCGTCCGTGCCGAAATCCATGATCGGCGATGAGCCGAGGGTGGTATGTGCGCTGACGGTGATGGCGTGGCTCGCATCGACCTTGGCGAGCTCGTGGATGACCATGATGTACGACAGGTAATCCATCCCCGATCCGCCGAGCTCCTCCGACCAAGGGATCCCGAACAGGCCGAGGTCCGCCATCTGCTTGACATTGTCCCAGGGAAAGCGGCTCTCGAGGTCGTATTGGCGGGCGGTGGGCTTCACGACGTTGCGGGCGAAGTCTCGGACCATCTC
>WNGC01002818.1_pt1 | contig 16307 bp, 12 predicted proteins | sample 5400051 | NCBI WGS metagenome assembly WNGC01 (sample SAMN13153368, study PRJNA577476) | soil metagenome | isolation source: 20 cm soil or saprolite under grassland replicate 2 | place: USA:California | collected 2016-06-15
CGACGAGATCCTTCCAGGCGCCCGTCCACGCGGTGAACAGCGACGGATCCTCGGTGCGCATCAGCTGATAGCAGGTCGCGAACTCCAGATCGACCCAGCTCGACACGTACTCGAGACCGTCAGGCGCCATCCGACCTCTGTCGCGGACCCGCCGGTACACTTCGGGCGCCGCCCCGGCCTTGAACCGCTCGATCACCATGTAGAGCATCTCCGTCTCCCCTGCGCGGGCACCGATGCCGGGAGCATAGGTGGGGGACACGGCGTCCGCAATCCGCGCGCAAAATTTTCTTGGCGCGCGCGGAGGCCGCGGTCACACTGGGAGGCGTGGAGCTGCTCTTGCGGGAAGAGGTCGCCCTCCTGCTGGCGACGCTCGTCGCCTGCGGCCTCCTTGTCCTCGGCACCCTCGAGCTCATCTGGCCCACGCGCCAACGCGGCCCGCGACCGTCCCGTGACGACACGCCTCGGGGCGGCGGTCCGGCCGCGCCGGGCGGACAGCGCCCCGAGCCGCGCGGGCCGGACCCGGCTCCCGCGGAGGATCGCGCCACGATCGCCCTGCGCGTCGGCCGGGCGCTCCTCGAGCGCGCGCTCCAGGACCCGGACCCGACATCGGACTGGCGGGCCAGGATGCTCTGTCGCGCGATCGCCTGTCTCGAGCGCGGGCGCGAGGCAGCACCCGGCGATGCCCGGCTCAGGGAGAGCCTCGCCGCCGCTCGCGAGGCCCTGGCGCAGACTGACCAGCGCCTCGCGTTCCGGTGGCTCGCCGCCGTCATGCCCCAGCGCGCGCCGAGGCTCGCCCCCGCGGGGCCCGAGTAGCGGCGGGCTCGCGCGCGCTCAGCCGCGAGGGCGTCTGACGTCGCGCGACACCCCCAGCGCCGCCAGCCAGGCGACGACGGCGGCCACCCACCACATCAGGCGATAACCGAATCGCTCGGCGAAGAGCCCGAGCAGGATCGCGCCGGCGAAAATCCCGAGCTCGAGCGCGGTGTAGAACGTTCCCATCGCCCGCCCCCGCTCCTCGAGCGGCACGCGGTCGGTCGTCATCGCCATCAGCGCGGGCGTGCCGGCGCCGAACCCGATGCCGTAGAGCAGCGCGGCGGCGCCGAGCCAGACCGGCGACCGCCCCGCGGCGAGGAGCGCGAGCGCGAGCCCCGCCGCCACGAGCGCCGGCAGGACGACGACGCGGCGGCCCCAGCGGTCCGTCAGCCGACCGGCGCCGGGGCGAACGGCGACGCCCGCCAGCGCGAACAGCGTGTAGAAGAGCCCCGGGTTGCCGAGTTGCTCGCGCTCCGCGAAGAGCGGCAGGAAGGACACGACCCCGCCGTACCCGAAAAAGAAGGCGAGATAGAGCGCCGACGGGTAGAAGGCCGCGGCGCTCAGCATCCCCGAGGGCCGCGTGGCAGGGGCGCTCGGTGGGCGGGTCTCCGGCAGGGTGGTCGCGACCGCGACCGACGCCGCCGCGAGCGACGCCGCCACCAGGAACGTCGCCGTCGAGCCGAGGCGCCGATAGAGCTCGATCCCGGCGTACGGTCCGAGCATGATCCCGAACGTGGACGCGAGGCCGAACACGCCGAGCGCCTCGCCGCGCCGCGCGATCGGCGCCAGATCGGCGGCGGCGACGCTCGCGGCGGTCTGGCCGAACCCCATGCCGCTCCCGTGCAGCACGCGGAGCGCCAGCAGCGCCGCGAGCCCGCCCACCGCGGCGTACCCGAGCGGCGCGCAGGCGAAGATCGCCGAGCCCAGCAGGATGAGCGGACGGCGGCCAAGGCTGTCGGTGAGCTGGCCCACGACGGGCCGCAGGAGCATCGCGGTCCCCGCAAACAGCCCCGTGAGGAGACCGAGCTGCACGTCGCTGGCTCCGAGGCGCACCGCGTAGAGCGGCACGACGGGCACCAGGAGCTGGAAGCTCAGGTAGAAGAGGAACGCCGCGATCCAGAGCGCGCGGAACGGGCCGCCGACGAGACTCACTCGCCGGGGCCGTCGAGCTTCCTGAGCTGGCGCCGGTACTGGGGCTGGGTGGCCCCGCGAGAGTCGGTCAACAGAATGTCACCGGGCAGCGAGCGGAGGTGCTTCTTCGGCTCGACCACTTCCTTGACGAGCACGAGACACGCGCTCCGCTCGAGACTCGTCTGGCCGGCGCGCTGCAGCAGGAGGCTGCCCTCGCCGTCCACCGCCCACGTGCCCTCCGGCGCCGCGCTGAGCAGCGCACGGTGGTCGGCGCCGGTGATCCTTGTCTGCGACGCGACGTGACGCACCGTCGCGTTCCGGTAGAAGACGTATTCCTGGTGGGGGTAGAAGGCCGGATCGCTCCGGTCCACGCGCGCGCCCGGCGCCGCGCCGAGGCGGATCACCTGCCACGCGCCGATCAGGTCGGCCTGCCGGCACGGGCGCGTGACGTCGGCCAGTTCCTGCGCCGCCGCGGGCAGGGTCGAGGCCCAGAGGCTCGCACCCAGGAGGAGGGACCGCAGCGGACGCGCGCGGCGCACGCCGACGACGATACCACGCGACCGGCCGGGGCCTGGCCGCGCGAGCCTACTTGGCGCGCCGGGCGAGGTACTCGGGCCCCACGAGCACCTCGCGGGGCTTGGCGCCGTCGCCGGGGCCGATGACCCGGTCCTGCTCCATCATGTCGATGAAGCGCGCGGCCTTCGGGTAGCCGAGGCGCATGCGGCGCTGGAGGAACGAGATGGACGCCTGGCGCTGGCCCACCACGAGGTGCACGGCGTCCCAGTAGAGGTCGTCGCGCTCGGCGGCGTCGCCCTCGATGACGTCCTCGTCGGCCGGCAGCACGACCTCCTCGTAGACGGCCGTGCCCTGGCGCCGGAGGAAGTCGCACACGGCGCGGACCTCCTCGTCGGAGACCCACGCGCCGTGCACGCGCATCTGCTTGTTCGCCCCCGGGGGGACGAAGATCATGTCGCCGCGGCCCAGCAGCTGCTCCGCGCCGTTGCCGTCGAGCACCGTCCTCGAGTCGACTTTCGACGCCACCTGGAACGCGATGCGCGTCGGGAAGTTCGCCTTGATCAGGCCCGTCACGACGTCGACCGAGGGCCGCTGGGTCGCGATCAGCAGGTGGATGCCGACGGCGCGCGCGATCTGCGCCAGGCGCACGAGCGACGTCTGGACCTCGCCCGCCGAGACCATCATGAGGTCGGCGAGCTCGTCCACGACGACGACCCAGTAGGGCAGCCGGTCCTCGACGGTGACGGCCTTGTTGTACCCCTCGATGTTGCGCACCTGCCGGGCCTGCAGGAGCTTGTAGCGCTCGTCCATCTTGCCGACGATCCAGCGCAGGCGCGTCGCGGCCTCCTTCGCGTCGGTGACGACGGGCGCCAGCAGGTGCGGGATCCCTTCGTAGACGCTGAGCTCGAGGCGCTTCGGGTCGATGAGGAGGAAGCGGACGTCGGCGGGCGTCGCCTTGTACAGGATCGAGAGAATCATCGCGTTGAGTCCGACCGACTTGCCGCTGCCCGTCGCGCCCGCGACGAGGAGATGGGGCATCGCGACGAGGTCGCCGACCACGGGCGTACCGGTGACGTCCTTGCCGAGCGCCAGCGGGAGCTTCCCCTTCGACTCGGCGAATTCCGCGGAGACGAAGATCTCGCGGAGATAGACCATCGAGGCCTCGTCGTTCGGGACCTCGATCGCGACGGTGCCGCGGCCCGGGATGGGCCCGACGATCCGCACCGAGGCGGACTTGAGCGCGAGGGCCAGGTCGTCGCCGAGGTTCACGACCTGGCTGACCTTGACCCCGGGCGCCGGCTCGAACTCGTACGAGGTGATGATGGGGCCGGGGCTCACCTGGACGATGCGCCCGTCGACCTCGAACTCCTGGAGCCGCTTCCGGAGGGTCTCGGCGTTCTCCTGCAGCTCCTCGCGCGTCCGCTTGAGCTCCGACGCGGGCGGCGCCTTCAGCAGACCGACGGGCGGGAGCTGGAAGGACTTGGCGCCGCCCTTGCCGAAGTCGAAGGTCTCCTGCCAGGCGAGCCCCTGCTCGGCGAGCCGGCCGCGCGGCCGGGACGGCTCCACGACCACCGGGGGCGTGAAGACGTCGAGGGCCGACGACTCCCCGGCGAGCGTCGTCGCCTGCGCGGTCGACCTGAGCCTCGAGCCGTCGGCGCGCGCGGAGTCGTCCCGGCGAAGCTGCCCGAGCCGGGCCTTGAGGACGCGCGCCAGCACCGCATAGGAGACGCGCGTCACGCAGAGGACGCCGACGGGCACGGCCGCCAGGAGCACGAGCCAGGCGCCGAAGTTTCCGAGGCCGCCGCGGAGGCCCGTCGCGAGCGCCTCGCCGACGATCCCGCCCTTCGCGGCGCCGTGACCGAGCAGCCCGGCCGCCGCGGCGAGGAGGATGCCGAGACCGGCGACGGGGATGACGCCGCGCGCGACGAGCGGCCGCACGAAGGCCGAGGTCCCCCACGCGCCGAGGAGCAACGGGAAGAAGAAGCCCGCGTAGCCGAACGACTGGAAGCTGACCCAGGCGAGCCAGACGCCGACCGGCCCGACGGGGCTCGCCTGCTCGGCCGGCGGGACGCCCGGCCTCCACAGCGCGAGCGCCAGGAGCATGAAGCCGGCGGCCACGAGGCAGAGGATGCCCTTCACCTCGGCGAGCCAGCGGTCGCCGCCCTTCTTCCGGCGCTGGCGGGACCGGGACTCGGGCTTGTCCTCGCTCGAGACGAGCGTCGCCATCAGACCTCCATGATGATCGGGAGCACCATCGGTTTGCGCCGGAAGCGCTGGGTGATGAGCTGGCGGACGACCGTGCGCACCCGGGCCCCGGCGACCTCGCGGTCGAAGGCCGGCCCCGGCCGGCCCTCGGCGAGGGCGCCGAGGACGGCGCGCTTCAGGTCCTCGAGGAGCTCCGCGGACTCGTCGACGTAGACGAAGCCGCGCGTGGCGATCTCGGGTCCCGCGACGACCGCGCCCGCCCGGTCCACCGTGACCGCGACGGCCACGAAGCCGTCGTCGGCGAGGAGCTGGCGGTCGCGCAGCACGACCGCGCCGACGTCGCCGACGGACTTGCCGTCCACGAGGACGCGGCCCGCGGGGAACCCGCCCACGGCGCGCGCCGCCGTCTTCGTCACCTCGAGCGCGGTGCCGTCCTCGATGAGGAAGACCCGGTCGGGTCCGAGCCCGAGGCCCGCGGCGAGCCGGGCGTGGCCGAGCAGATGCCGGTACTCGCCGTGCACGGGTATGAAGTACCGCGGGCGCGTCAGATTCAGCATCAGCTTCAGGTCCTCTTGGCTCGCGTGGCCCGAGACGTGGACGAAGGCGTTGTCCTCGTAGAGGACCTCGGCACCGAGCCGGTAGAGCGCGTTCACGACGCGGCCGATGGTCCGCTCGTGGCCGGGGATCACGCGCGCCGAGATGATCACGAGATCGCCGGGCAGCACCCGCACGTACTTGTGCTCACCGGCGGCCATGAGGGCGAGCGCCGAGTTGGGCTCGCCCTGGCTGCCGGTCGAGAGGATCACCTGCCGCTCGGGCGGGAGGGCCGCGAGCTCCTCGATCGGCAGGAGCAGGCCCTCGGGCACGTGAAGGTAATCGAGGTCGGCGGCGAGCCCCACGTTCTTCTGCATGCTCATGCCGAGGAGCGCCACGCGGCGGCCGTGGCGCGCGGCGAGCGTCAGGACGTGCTGGATCCGGTGGATGTGCGAGGCGAAGGTGGCGACGACCACACGCCCCGCCGCGCGCGCGAAGCGCTCGCCGAGCGCCTGGCCCACCTCGCTCTCCGAGCGCGTGTGCCCCGGGCGATCCACGTTTGTCGAGTCCGAGCAGAGGACGAGGACCTCCTGGTCGCCGAGCTCGGCGAAGCGCCGGTAGTCGGGCGTCTCGCCGTCGAGCGGGCTCGGGTCGAGCTTGAAGTCGCCCGTGTGGACGATCGTGCCGATCGGCGTCTGGATGGCGAGCCCGATCCCGTCCACGATCGAGTGCGTCACCCGGATCGGCTCGATGCCGAAGGGGCCCAGGTCGAAGCGGTCGCGCGGTCGCATCGGCCGGAGGTCGGCGGACTCGAGCAGCCCGTGCTCGCGCAGCCGCTCGCCGACGAGTGCCAGCGTCATCGGCGTGCCGTACACGGGCACGGGCGCCTCGCGCAGCAGGTACGGGAGCGCGCCGATGTGGTCCTCGTGGCCGTGCGTGAGCAGCACTCCGCGGAAGCCGTCGCGCCGGGCGAGGGCGTAGGAGAAGTCCGGGATCACGTGGTCGATGCCGGGCAGCTCGTCGTCGGGGAACATGAGGCCGCAGTCGACGGCGAGCAGGTCGTCGCCGCTTTCGACGAGCATCATGTTGAGGCCGATCTCGCCGAGCCCGCCCAGGGGAATGAGGCGCACCGAGGGTTCCACGAGGACTCCTTTCCCGACCGCCGGTTCATCGTACCACTCGACGTCCCGGTTCCGAAGTTTCGCTCGGGACGCGGGGAGGTCATCGCGGCGCGCGTCGCTCACCGCGCCGACGGCGCGCGCGAGATCATCGAAGGGCCTCGACGGTCCCCTCCGAGCCACTCCCGGAAAGGTTGCGCGGGCTCCCGCCCGCGCTCGAACGCTGCGTACTGCGACACGCCGCTAGAACGGCTTGTCGGCGGCGAGGCGGTCGAGGGAGACGCGGGCGTGCTCGAGGAAGCGGGTGCGGTCGGCGCCGGCGAGCGGCTCGCCCGGGATGAACTTCTCGCTGAGCGGGTTCACGAACTGGCCGTGCCGGGCGACGCGATAGTCGAGGTGCGGGCCGGTCGCGAGGCCCGTCATGCCGACGTAGCCGATGACGTCGCGCTGGCTCACCCGGGCGCCGCGGCGGACGCCCGCGGCGAGCTTCGAGAGGTGGTTGTACATCGTCGCGAAGCCCGAGCGGTGGCGGAGCGTCACCGAGATCCCGTTGCCGCCGTCCAGGCCGGCCGCGGTGACGACCCCGTCGGCGACGGCGCGCACCGGCGTGCCCGTCGGGGCCGCGTAGTCGATCGCGAGGTGGGGGCGCACGCCGCCCAGGATCGGGTGCGGGCGCGCGTAGGTAAAGCCGGACGTGATGCGCGAGAACTCGAGCGGCGACTTCAGGAAGCTCTTCTTGAGCGAGCGGCCCTCGCGGTCGTAGAACGCCCAGCGCGTGTCGCCGGCGCGCGCGAAGCCCACGCCCGAGAGCGTCTGCCCGCCGCTCACGTACTGGGCGGCGAGGATGCGCCCGTAGTTCACGAAGCTGTCGCCCGCGTAGCGCTTCTCGACGAGCAGGCGGAAGCGGTCGCCGCGGCGCGTGTCGGCGGTGAAGTCGAAGTCGGAGGAGAAGATGTCCACCATCGCCAGCACGAGCTGCGGCGACTCGCCCGCGGCCTCGATCGCCTCGAAGAGCGAGCGCGTGACCTCGCCGCTCACCGCCTCGACGCGCACGCGTGGCTCGGTCTCGGCACGCGTGACCTCCCAGCTCCCCGGACGCGCCGACGCGATGAAGCTCACCCACGAGCTCGGCGCGTAGCGGACCACGATCGGCTCCTGGCGGAAGTTCCAGGTGACCACGAGCGCGTCGCGCGGCCGGAGCTTCCGGAGCTCCGCCCCCTTCCGGGCCAGGCGCTCCGCGACCTCGCCCGCCGCGCGCGCGTCGAGCCCCTCGCGCGTGAGCGCGGTGACGAGGCTGTCGCCCGGCTTGATCTCGATCCTCCGGGTCGTCGTCGGAAACGAGGTGCGGAAGTCCAGCGCGGGCGGCTCCGCGGGCGGGCCGGGCCGGAGATAGATGAGCCCCACCGTCGCCAGGGCGACGAGGCCCACCGCGACGAGCGTCAGGGCGACGAGGCGCGTCCGCATGCCCTCTATCATAGCCGCCGCGCAAGCTCGGCGAACTCGACAATCGTCAGGGTCTCGGCCCGGCGGCCGGGCTCCACACCAGCGGTTGTGGCCGCGCGTCGAGCCGCCTCCGGGGAAACCCCGAGGCCCGCGGCCAGGGCGTTGGCGAGCATCTTGCGCCGCTGGCCGAACGCGGCGCGCACCACCGCCTGGAACCGCTGCGGATCGGCCAGCGGCATGCGCGGCGCGCGCAGCACCCGGAGGTGGAGGACCGCCGACTCCACCTTGGGCGGCGGCCGGAACGCGCCCGGCGGCACGCGCAGCGCCACGCGCGCATCGCAGTAGATCTGCGTCAGCACCGACAGGCTCCCGTAGACCTTGCCGCCGGGCGGCGCGGCCACGCGCTCGGCCACCTCGCGCTGGAGCATGAGCGCCATCTCGTCGATCGCGGTGCGCGCCTCGACGAGCGCCATGAGGATGGGCTTGCCGACGCTGTACGGGAGGTTGCCGACGACGAGGACGCGGCCGCCGGCCGGCGCCGCCAGGCTCGCGTAGTCCCAGCGGCGCGCGTCCGCCTCGACGATCTCGACCCGCGGGAGGCGCGCGCGGAGTCGCGCGACGAGCGTCGGGTCGACCTCGAGCGCGACGACGCGCCCGGCGCGCCGCGCGAGCTCGCGCGTGAGCGCCCCCTCGCCCGGCCCGATCTCGACGACCAGGTCGTGCGCGCCCGGGGCGACGACGTCCACGATCGCGCGGGCGAGGCCCGCGTCGCGCAGGAAGTGCTGGCCGAGCGCGCGCCGCCGACTCAGCGCCCTGTCTTCTGGCGCGCTCGGAGGTCCGCGAGGAGCGCCCGGTGGACCCTCCGGACCTCGGCGAGCGTCGCGGCGCGGTCGCCCGAATTGTCGACGACGTAGTCCGCGAGGCGGGCCTTGTCCGCGAGGGGCATCTGGCTCGCGATCCGCCGCTCGACGTCCTCACGGTTGCCGTCCCGTTGGAGCGCGCGCGCGTGCTGCGTCTCGGCGTCGGTCACGACGACGATCAGGCGGTCCATGTCCCGGTAGCCCCCGCTCTCGATCATCACGGCCGCGTCGAAGACGACGACGCCGTCGAAGTCCTGTTCCGCGAGCTCCTCCAGGCGCCGCGTGAAGCGTGCGCGGATCCGCGGATGGGTGATCACCTCGAGGCGCCGGCGCTTGTCGGGATCCCCGAAGACGAGCGTGCCGAGCCGCTTGCGGTCGAGGGCGCCGTCGGGCCCGAGGACCTCGCGCCCGAACTCGGTCACGACGTCCGCGAGCGCGGGCTCGCCGGGCTCGACGACCTCGCGCGCGAGGACGTCGGCGTCGATGACGACGCAGCCGAGCTGGCGCAACGCCGCGGAGACGGTCGACTTCCCGGTGGCGAGACCGCCGGTGAGGCCCACCAGGAGGAATCGCCGCGTCACACCTCGGCCCAGTCCTTGCCCGTCTTCACGTCCACGACGACGGGCACCTGGAGCGGCAGCGCCGCCTCCATGATCTCGCGCGCGAGCGCCTCGACGGCCGCGACCTCGGCGGGCGGGGCCTCGAAGAGGAGCTCGTCGTGGACCTGGAGGAGCATGCGGGCGCCGAGCCCGCGGGCCTCGAGGGCCGCCTGCATCCGGACCATCGCGATCTTGATCATGTCGCTTGCAGTTCCTTGGACCGGGGCGTTCATCGCCATGCGCTCGGCCGCGTTGCGCGCGACCGGGTTGCCGCTGGTGAGGTCCGGCAGGTACCGGCGCCGGCCCAGGAGCGTCGTCACGTAGCCGCGCTCGCGTCCCTCGGCGACCGTCCGGTCGATGAAGGCGCGCACGCGCGGGTGGGCCGCGAAGTAGGCGTTGATGTAGCGCTGTGCCTCCTTCTGGTCGATCCGGGTCGACTGCGACAGGCCGAAGGCGGAGACCCCGTAGAGGATCGCGAAGTTCGCGCTCTTGGCGATCGTGCGCTGGAGCGGGGTGACCGCCTCCGGCGTGACCTTGAACACCTCGGTCGCCGTGCGCGTGTGGATGTCCTCACCCCGGCGGAACGACTCGATGATCGCGGGCTCGCCGGAGAGATGCGCGAGGATGCGCAGCTCGATCTGAGAGTAGTCCGCGGCGACGAACCGCCAGCCCTCCTCCGGGATGAACGCCGCCCGGATCCGCCGGCCGAGCTCGGTCCGGGTCGGGATGTTCATGAGGTTCGGGTCCTGGGAGGAGAGCCGTCCCGTCGCCGCCACGAGCTGGTTGAAGGTCGTGTGCAGGCGCCCGGTGCGCGGGTTCATGAGGCCGGGGAGCGTGTCGGCGTAAGTGCCCTTGAGCTTGGCGAGGCTCCGGTGCTCGAGGATCTTCGCCGGCAGCTCGTGGCGCAGCGCCAGCTCGGTGAGGACGTCGGCGTCGGTCGAGAAGCCCGTCTTCGTCCGGCGGAGCGCGGGAAGCCCGAGCTTCTCGAAGAGGATGTGCGCGAGCTGCTTCGGCGAGGCGATCGCGAACTCCTCGCCGGCGAGCCGGTAGATCTCGCGCGTCAGGTTGTCGAGGTCGCGCTCGAGCTCCTTGGCGAACGCCTCGAGCCGGGCCGGGTCGACGCGGATGCCGTGGCGCTCCATCCGCGCCAGCACGGGCACGAGCGGGCGCTCGATCTCCTCGTAGACCGTCCAGAGCTCCCGGGTGCGGAGCTCGGCCGCCGCGTGCTCCCAGTACCGGTGCACGCCGCGCGCCCGCGCCGCCAGCACCGCCCGAGCTCGGCGGCCTCGCGCGCAGGCATGGGCGGGAGGCCCTCGCCGAACGCCTCGGCGTAGAGCTCCTCGAGGCGGTAGCTCGAGCCGCGGGGTTCAGGAGGTAGGCGGCGACGGCGCTGTCGTGGATGGCCGGCGGCGCGGCGCCGCGCGCGAGCCAGGACTCGACCAGCGGCTTCGCGTCGTGGACGACCAGGGTGCGTCCCGCGAGCGCCCCCGGCGGCTCGGCGGACGCGAGCTCCGCCGGGCCCGCGTCGGGATGGAACGCGACGAGCCCGTCCACGCGCGGCTCGGGCGGACCCGCCTGGCCCGCCCAGTCGAGGGCGAGCGGCGCCCCCGCGGGGGCGCGCGCGAGCCACGCCTCGACCGCCGCGCGGTCGCCGAGCGCGGGCACGGCCTCGTCGCTCACGGTCGCGACCGGCGGGGGCAGGTCCCGGAGGAGGCGGTTGAACTCGAGCTCCATCCACAGGGCGCGGAGCCTCGCCCAGTCGGGCTCGACGCGGCGGAACGCCTCGAGGTCGAAGGCGAACGGCACCTCGCGGTTCAGCGTCGCGAGCTCGCGCGAGAGGAGCGCGTCCTTGCGTCCCGCCGCGAGCGTCTCGCGGAGCTTGCCCGGGACGAGGGTGAGGTTCTCGTAGAGGCGGTCCACCGACCCGAACTGGGCGATCAGCTTCACGGCGGTCTTCTCGCCGACGCCGCGCACGCCTTGGATGTTGTCGATCGTGTCGCCCATCAGTGCCAGGACGTCGGCGATCTGCGCGGGCTCGACGCCCCAGCGCTCGCGCACCTTGGCCTCGTCGTAGAGCAGCGGCTCGCCCGTCCGGCCCGAGACGGAGAGCACGCGGACGCGGGGGCCGACGAGCTGGAGCAGGTCCTTGTCCCCGCTGACGACGACGACCTCCCCCTCGGGCAGCGCCAGGGCGCGGGCGACGAGCGTCGCCAGGGCGTCGTCGGCCTCGAAGCCCGGGACCTCGACACCCGGGATCCGCAGAGCCTCGACGAGGCGCCGCACGTAGGGGAGCTGGCGCGCGAGGTCGTCGGGCATCGCCGCGCGCGTCGCCTTGTACTCGGCCGAGAGGGCGTCGCGAAACGTCGCGCCCGGCGGGTCCCAGGCGATCGCGAGATAGTCGGGCTGCTCCTCGCGGATGAGCTTCCAGAGCATCGTGCTGAGGATCAGCACGGCCTGCGTCGGGATCCCCTTGGAGGTCGAGAGGTAGCCGACCGCGTGGTAGGCGCGGAAGAGCTGCGAGTGGCCGTCGACGACGAAGAAGCGCTTCACGCCAGATGCTCACTATACGCCGCGCGCACGGCGTCGGTCCGCTCGCGGTAGGCGTCGAGGAAGGCCTGACGCGAGGGGAAGCCCAGCGCGCTCGCCACGCGCGCCGGCATGGGGCCGGCGAGCTCGAGCGCGTCGGCCGGGCGCGCGCCCAGCAGGCGCAGCGCGGCCGACACGCGCCGGAGGAAGCGGTAGTGCTCGGTGAGCCGGCGCGCCGTCTCGGAGGCGAGGGCGCCCGCGCGGCCGAGCCCGGCGAGCGCCGCCGCCGTCGAGCAGCCGCGCGTCTCCGCGCGCCGGCCGCCGTGGACGAGCTGCAGCGCCTGGGCCAGGAACTCGACGTCCACGAGCCCGCCCCGCCCGTACTTGACGTGCCAGCGGCCGGGCGTCTCCTTGCCGAGCTCCCACTCCATGCGCCGGCGCACCTCCGCGATCTCCTTGAGAGACGCGCGAGGCAGCGGCTCCTGGTACACGAGCCGGCGGAGCGCCGCGCGGACCCGGCGCCCGAGCACGGGCTCGCCCAGGACGAGCCGCGAGCGCGTGAGCGTCTGGCGCTCCCAGAGGTCGCCGTACTCCTCGTAGTACCGCTCGAGCGCGGCGATGCTCGACGCGAAGCCGCTCCCCTTGCTCCCGGGCCGCAGGCGCAGGTCGACCGGGAACGCGACGCCGGCGGCGGTGATGTCGCCGAGCGTGCCGGCGAGCCGCTCGGCCGCGAGGCTGTAGAACCAGTGCGCGTCGATCGGGTCGCGGCCGTCGGTGCGCCCGTCCGCGCCGAAGACCACGAAGAGGTCGAGGTCCGAGCCCGTGATGAGCTCGCGCCCGCCGAGCTTGCCCAGGCCGACCACGACCGCCGGGACGAAGGCCCCGCCGGCGTCGCGGGGCACGCCGTGGCGCTCGACGAGCGGCTCGAGCGTGAGCATGAAGCCCGCGGCCAGGACGGCCTCCGCGAGCGCGGTCATCTCGCGCGCGTAGCCCTCGATCGACGTCACGCCGAGCAGGTAGCGCCAGACGATCGTCAGCTCCTCCGCCTGCTTGAGTCGGCGCAGCGCGTCGCGCTGCTCGGCGTGCGCGAGCCCCGGCGCGAAGACCGGCGCCAGCGCCGCACGGTACGCGGCCTCGCGCTTCGGCGCGAGGAGCCGCTCGGGCGTGGCGAGCGAGGCCAGGAGCTCGGGCTGCGCGATCAGGAGCTGCGTGAGGAGGTCACCGCCGGCGCACACGCCCACGAGCCCGGCGAGGAGCTCGGGGCTCGCCGCGAGCAGCTCGACGAGCCCCGCGCGCGGACCCGCGGCGGAGAGGAACCGTTCGAACTGGTTGAGCGCCTCGTCCGGGTCGGGGCTCTTCCAGAGCGCGTCGAGCAGCATCGGGTAGAGACGCTCGAGCGCCGCGCGGAGCTGCCCCGCGTAGGGCACGAGCGGGCGCCCCTCGAGGATCCGCTGGAGGTTGTGGCGCGCGCGGTCCGGGTCCGCGAAGCCCGTCGCCCAGCGCCGGGCCGCGAGTGCCGGGGCGCCCTCGAAGCCCACGCGCCGGGCGAGGCGGCCGAGCTCGTCGCGCGCCGCGGGCAGCGTGTGGGTCTGGAACTCGTGCAGGATCTGCAGGCGGTGCTCGACGGTGCGGAGATGCACGAGGGCCTCCGAGAGGCTCCGGCCGAGGGCGGGGGCCAGGTAGCCGCGCTCGGTCAGCCGGAAGATCGCCTTCAGGGTGTTCCGCTCCCGCAGCCACGGGTCGTCGCCGGCGTAGAGGAGCTGGAGCGCCTGGACGAGGAATTCGATCTCGCGGATCCCGCCGCGGCCGAGCTTGACGTTGCTCGCCTCGGCGCCCTTCGCGCGGAGGGCCCGGTCGATCTCGCGCTTCATCGCGCGGATCGCGGGGACGATCCGGGCGTCCCGCCCGGGTCGATAGACCACGTCGCGCGCGAGCGCCATGAACGCGGCACCCACGCGCGCGTCGCCCGCGGCGATGCGCGCCTTCAGGAGGGCCTGGCGCTCCCACAGCTCGGCGCGCTCCGCGTAGTAGTCGCGGTACCGGTCGAGCGACAGGATGAGGGCGCCCATCCGCCCCTCGGGGCGCAGCCGGAGGTCGACGCGAAACGCGTACCCCTCGTCGGTGACCTCCTCCAGGACGGCGACGAGCTCCTTGCAGACGCGCGTGAAGTAGTCGCCGTTGGCAAGGCACCCGTCCCGCCCGCCCGCCGTCTCGCCGTCGGCGCCGTAGACGAACATGAGGTCGACGTCCGAGGAGTAGTTGAGCTCCTCGCCGCCGAGCTTGCCCATCGCGATCACGGCGAGCCCCGTCTCGCCGCCGTCTCCGCCGCGCGGCGGGCCGGACGCGGCGCGCGCCGCCGCGTCCGCGGCGCGGAGCGCCTCGGCCAGGCAGACGTCGGCCAGGCGCGCGAGCTCCTCCGTCGTCACCGCCAGGTCGGCGTCGCCCAGCAGGTCCCGGGCGCCGATCCGGAGGAGGTGGCGGTACTTGAAGCGCCGGAGCGCCTTCATCCGCGCCTCGCGTGCCTCGAAGAGGGCGAGCGCCTGGGCGAGGTCGGCCGCGAGGTCCTCCAAGTGCCAGACGCGCATCGTCGCCGGCTCGAGCAGCCACGCGAGGTTCGACGGACGCCGGCGGAGCGCGTCGGCGAGGAACTGGCTCGCGCCGAGGACGCGGGCGAGGAGCGCGGCCGCGCCCGGATGCTCGGCCAGCGTGAGGAACAGGACGGATCGGTCGACGACGGCCGCGTGGCGCTCGAGGTTGTTGAGCGCCATGTCCGGGTCGGGCGACGCGGCGAGCTCGGCGGCGAGCCGCGGCCAGGCCCGCGCGAAGAGCTCGGCCTCGCGCGGCGTCGGGGTCAGGGCAAGGACATTGCGCCGCGCCGCGGCCGGGTCGGCGAAGCCGAGCCGGCGGAAGTCCCGGGGCGTGGGAGTCACACGGCGGACTCGCCCTTCTCGCCGGTCCGGATCCGGATGGACTCCTGCATCGGCAGCACGAACACCTTGCCGTCGCCGATGGACCCCGTCTTGGCCGCGCCGGCGATGGTCGCGACGACCTTGTCCACCAGGTGGTCGGCGACGACGACCTCGATCTTGACCTTGGGGAGGAAGTCCACGGTGTACTCGGAGCCCCGGTAGAGCTCGGTGTGCCCCTTCTGCCGTCCGAACCCGCGCACCTCCGTGACCGTCATCCCGATGACGCCGATCTCCGTGAGGGCCTCCTTCACGTCGTCGAGCTTGAACGGCTTGATGATCGCCTCGATCTTCTTCATGGGCTCAGACCTCCTCCAGGATCGAGATCGCGAGCGCCGACACGTGCGAGCTGATCCGCTTGAGGTTCGTCAGGATGTCGAGATGAATCTCCGACGTCTCGATGGACTCGGCGAGGCCCGCCCGGAGCCGCTGGAGGTGCAGCTCGCGCAGGTCGCGCTCGCGCTGCCGGATGAGCGGGCGCTGGTCGAGCACGTCCTGCGCCAGCGTGCGATCGCTCGAGGCGAACGCGGCGATCGTGCGCTCGAAGTTCTTCGAGACCAGCGCGTGGAACTCCTGGATCTCCGCCCAGCCGGCCTCGGAGAAGTGCCGGCCCTGGTAGAGCTTCTTGCGCCCGAGCTCCATCAAGTTCTTGTCGATGATGTCGCCGATGTTCTCGAGGTTGCCGATGACCGAGATGAGGCCGATCTCCTTGCGCGAGAGGTCCGACCCCATCGCGTCGCGGCCGAGGCGCGCCAGGAAGAGCTTGATCTCGCGCTCGAGGAAGTCCACCTGGTCGTCGCGTCGCTCGACGTCCTCCAGGAGCTCCTGGCGCGCGCTCGCGAAGACCACGCACACGTCGCGCAGCATCCCCTGCACCACGTCCGCCATGCGCAGCGCCTCGCGCGTCGCCTGGCCGAGGGCGAGCGCCGGCTGGTCGAGCGCGCGCTCGTCGAGGTAGCGCGTGCGGAACGGGTTGTCGCCCTGCTGGTCGTCCGGCACCAGGGCCTCGATCGCGCGCGCGGCCCACGCGGTGAACGGCAGGAACGCGAGGCTGATCCCGATGTTGAAGAGCGTGTGGGCGTTGGCGATCTGTCGCGCGGGCTCGCTCGCCGTCGCCGCCACCGCCCGGGTGAAGGGGCCGATGAGCGGGAAGACGAGCGCCGCGCCGAGCAGCTTGAAGGCGATGTGCGCCACGGCGACCCGCTTGGCCTCGGCGGTCGCGCCCACCGACGCGGTGAGCGCGGTCACGCACGTGCCGATGTTGGCGCCGAGCACGATCGCCACGGCGCCGCCGAGCGGCAGCAGCCCCTGCTGGGCGAACGCGAGCGCGAGCCCGAGCGTCGCGGCCGACGACGTGACCAGCGCGCTGAAGGCGGCGCCGACGAGCACGCCGACCACCGGGTTGTCGCCGACGGCGGCGAGCAGATCCACGGCGAGCGGCTCCGCCCGGAGCGGGCCCACGTTGTCGAGAATCAGCTTGAGCCCGAGGAACATGAGGCCGAGCCCGAGCACCGCCTGGCCGACGTCCTTCATGACGCGCCGGCGCGCCACGAAGCTCGCCGTGAAGCCGAGCCCGACGAGGAACGGCGACGCCTC
>WNGC01002160.1_pt1 | contig 16276 bp, 13 predicted proteins | sample 5400051 | NCBI WGS metagenome assembly WNGC01 (sample SAMN13153368, study PRJNA577476) | soil metagenome | isolation source: 20 cm soil or saprolite under grassland replicate 2 | place: USA:California | collected 2016-06-15
ATGGTCTTTCGGATGCCCCACTCCCGGCGGTCATCGAATCATTTGAACGGAGCGGGAATATCGCCTGCTTTGTGAGTGTGAAGCCACGGGCGAGCTTCCATCTCATCGACACCGGCCCGGACGGAGTGGTGAATAGCATTGCGCACGTTGCCAAGTCCGGTGCAAGAATCAACGGTGGGTACATGGTCCTGCGGCAGGAAGTTTTCAACTACCTGCGCGACGGGGAAGAGCTGGTTGAAGAGCCGTTTCAACGCCTCATTGACGAAGGCAAGCTGATGGCCTACCCGCATGACGGCTATTGGGCCTGCATGGACACCTTCAAGGAAAAGCAGGACCTTGAGGACCTCTTCGGCCGAGGTAATGCGCCTTGGGCGGTGTGGAATCATCAGCACGAAATCAAGAAGTGATTGAGTGCAATCTGAGTCGCGTCAAGCGGGTGCTTTGCCTTGGGGCGCACAGCGACGATATCGAGATCGGCTGCGGAGGAACAGTATTGCGAATGATCGAGCAGTCGAACAGCATCGAGTTCTACTGGCTCGTTCTCAGTGCCAATCCGATGCGCGCCAAGGAAGCCGAGCGCAGCGCCAACGCCTTCCTAGGCGGCGCACGGCACAAAACGGTCGTTGTGAAATCCTTTCGCGATGGATTCCTTCCCTACCTCGGTCCGCCGGTCAAAGAATGCTTCGAGGAACTCAAGAAAGTCTTCACGCCCGATGTGATCTTCACTCATTGCCGGCACGATCTTCACCAGGACCACCGCCTGGTATGCGAGCTGACGTGGAACACCTTCCGAAACCACCTCATTCTCGAGTACGAGATCCCGAAGTACGATGCAGACCTGCGATTACCAAACTTCTTTGTTCCGTTGAGCGATCGCCAGGCGCGTAAGAAGGTAAACGCGGTGATGCGCTACTTTGCTACGCAGCGAAACAAGCAGTGGTTCTCGGAGGATTTGTTTTACGGTCTAATGCGGCTACGCAGCATCGAAGGCGCCTCACCTACCCGGCACGCGGAGGCGTTTCATTGCCGTAAGGTGTTACTCGGAAAAACCAATTGAGTACCTGCCGGACCTGCGACAATTAGCGGTTCTTATTCCCAGCGGTGCACGACTATGTGATCATTGGAGGTGGAATCGTCGGACTGGCGACGGCTATGGCCATAGGCAATAAGTATTCTGGGGCGAGCATCCTCGTCCTGGAAAAGGAGCAGGATCTTGCGCAACACCAGACTGGCCGAAACAGCGGTGTCATTCATTCAGGTATTTATTACAAGCCCGGAAGTCTGAAAGCCAGGTTCGCCCGGGAAGGCAACCGTTCAATGGTCGAGTTTTGCCGCGAGCACGGCATCAAGCATGAAGTCTGCGGAAAGCTGATCGTTGCCACCAAAGCGTCGGAACTTCCCCTCCTCGACAGCCTGTTTCACCGCGGCCTCGATCACGGGCTCGCCGTTGAGCGGCTCGCGCCCGAACAAGTGCAGGAAATTGAACCGCACGTGCGCTGCCTCGCTGGCATCAAGGTTGCGTCAACGGGAATCGTCAACTACCGGGAGGTTTCTGCAAAATATGTTGAACTGATTAAATCAAAGGGTGGAACCGTACAAACTGGCACGCGCGTTGACCGCTTGCGCGACGTGAATGGGATTCAAGTCATCGAAACAGCTCACGGAGAGTTTGAGGCCGGATTCGTTATTAATTGCGCCGGCCTGTTTAGCGATCGCGTGGCCCGCTTTAGTGGCCTCGATCCGGGTGCGAAAATCGTCCCGTTCCGTGGCGAGTACTACGAGTTGGTGCCCGAAAGGCGGCATCTCGTAAAGAGCTTGATTTACCCAGTGCCCGATCCCGATTTTCCGTTCCTAGGTGTTCATTTTACGCGCATGATTGATGACTCGGTCCATGCCGGACCCAACGCCGTGCTCGCCTTCAAACGGGAAGGCTATTCCAGGACGGACATCAACTGTGCGGATTTGTTTGAGACCCTTACGTTCCCGGGTTTCTGGAAGCTGGCGCGGAAGTATTACCGAGATGGCATGATGGAGATGGTGCGCTCCGTGAGCAAACGGGCGTTCGTGAAGAGTCTCCAGCAACTCGTCCCTGAAATAACTGAAGATGATTTGGTTCCGACGCATTCCGGAGTCCGGGCGCAAGCGTTGATGCGCGACGGGAAACTGCTGGACGACTTCCTGATAGTGAACGGGAGGAATTCGATTCACGTGTGCAACGCGCCCTCGCCAGCAGCGACGGCCTCACTTGAAATTGGACGCTTTATTGCGAAGCAACTTCCCTGAGGTCAGCTCGCCCAGAGGTGAGCTTCTCAGCTCCAGTCATGGCAAATCCTGGAGGAAGGGTCGGGCATGAAAGCAGGTGCGGATTTTCTCCTGGATTTTTCGGCGGAACGAGACGATCCGGCAAATCAACAAAGTAAGGTGAAGCTAATTCCGAAAGTGGTCGGCGGTTATACCCATTCATCGGTCCGCTATCACGAACTTGCTGAGTGGGCGCACTGCATTGTGGACACGCGAAACGCCATGGCCGGCGTCTCTGTTGCGCCCGGAAAAGTGTGGAAAGCATAGGCACTCATGAGAGAAAAGAAGTTACTACGACACAAGGTTTTTCCGTCGTATTCACCGCCCGGCCTCACATGAGTTTCACAGTTTGGCTGATCGGGTTCTTCTTTACACTTGGTTTGGCTTATCTCTTTCAGAAGATCCTTGGGAGAAGCTACTGGCGTTCTTGGCGATCATTATCGTCTAGCCGTTGGTTCTCGGGGGACATGCTTCGACGAATCTGAAATGAACGGCCGCTTCGTCCTTACATCGCGAGTCTTGCCGCCGCAAGGCCGCACGGTGATGGTGCGCTCTGGCGGTTTTGTGTGCTCGGCCGCATGTCGATTTAGCGGATGGGCGTTGATCTATGGTTCTGGTGAGACTTCGATGCCAAATCCACCGGAGGAATTGTGGCTGGATGACGCTTTAGCGAGGGAAATGGGGTTGGACATCGACGCAATTGAGGCTGAACGGCCATTGGTAAGCGGCAGTCCTCCTCCACCGACGGCCACACCGACTCCAACGCCGACAGCAACACCAACACCGACGGCCACGCCGACTTCTACGCCTGCACCAACTTCAACCGCATCGCCGACGCCAGGTCCGCACTAACACCCACACTGCACCGTCATGGGCGCAGATGGGCGTCGATTGCCGCTTTTCGATGAGGGAGGGAAATTTTGTTGGCTCACGCGTCACAAGCAATGTCGGCGGCCGCGATGTTTTTTTGTCGCTATCGTTCTGCCGCAAAACGCGTTGGAACCGCTTCTTTTAGCTTGCTGGAGCTTGGCCGCACGCTGAGTGAGGCCGGTGCCGCCCGCCGCAACAATTTCAGAGCTTTTGTCTTGCCTAGCGGCAATTGCTTTGAGTAGATAAGCTCGTATGACGCAGAGCAAAAAAGATGTTTGCGAGGATCGAGGATTGACAGGTACTGAGGCGGTTCATCGCAACGTTCGCGACTTGCGAGCCGTTTTCTGCGTTTGCGCTTTCCTGGTTTTTGCCGCGCTCGCGTTGGGCGGCTGCCAGAGTCCGCTACCGCCTTTGCCGAATCCGCCAGGTTCTAAAACTGCGGTCAGGCTATCTCCCGGAGATGTGATCAAGGTTTCCTATGCCGATGAGAGCATCCCGGATCAAACGCAGAAAATTCGGAGAGACGGCAAGGTGAGTCTGCCGCTCATCGGCGAAGTCACGGCTACCGGCAAGAGAGTTATCGATTTTCAACATGAACTCGTCCGCCGCTATGAAGGGGAGCTTGAAAACAACGAAGTGCTGGTGACGTTGGAGAACGGCACGGCAACCGTGACCGTGTCCGGGTTTGCCAATAAGGCGGGCGTATACCCTTTCGATCGCCCGACGACGGTGTATCAAGCGGTTATGCAAGCGGGTGGTGTAAGTGACTATGGAAGCCCGAGCAATATTCATCTGACTCGCATAATCAACGGCGAACAGCGCACCGAGACCATTAACCTTCGGCCGACCATTCGCGGCCACCCTACGAAACCACAATATGTCCAGGACGGCGACGTGATCTACATCTCGCGCAGCTTGTTTTGAGTTCGCGGGCCGGCAGGGCGCGACTTTGCAAACATGATTTTGCCATGTCGAATTCACCGGGCCCGTAACCGTAACCGCGTTGATTCGCTGCCCCTCGCGCTCGTGCTCCTCACTTGCTTATTTGTTCCTGTCCGCGAAGCGATTAGTCAAGATGCCGTGGCTGCCGCGTCGGAAGCCGCCGGGGTCGGCTGGCTGCCAGCTGTTCCAATTCAAATCACAGCTGGCCTGGACGGGGGCTACGACGACAACGTTGCCCTACAGCCGAGCGGCGAAGGCTCGATATTCACCAGAGAGAACGTTGTTCTAACTTACGCTCGCCCTGGGGAACGGACACAATTTTTTGTGGTGGGTGTCGGACGCTTTAACCAGTATTTCGATGTGTCGGGCCAGAACGAGACTGCCGGAAACGTCACTTTGTCCCTCACGCATAACTTCTCGAGTCGGCTTTCCTTCTACGCCAGCGTTTTCGGCACTTACCAGAACGAACCGAGTTTCACATCCAATGTCGGCCCGCAGAACGTGCGCAGCCCGTTCTTCGACACAGTGGATATTTTTGCGCTTACTTACCACTGGCTGTTACGATTTAGCACGGTAACGAGCTACACGTTCGAGCGCGTTCAGTACTTTTCCTCGTCGAACGGAAATTCTCAGAACGGTGTTCAGAACACGCTTGCTCAGAACCGTGTTCAGAACACGTTTGGCGAGGCGTTTCAATTTAGCCTCACCAGTCGCACGGTTCTTGTGGGCGAATATCGTTTTGAAGCGATAGATTACGATACCGCCCCTACCAATTCCACGACTAACTTCGTCCTCGCCGGCGTCAATCATAATTTAACGGAGCACTTAATGGTTCACGTGCGCGGGGGTGAATCGTTTCGCTCGCTCGAAAACGAGGGGAATACGGCAAGTCCTTACTTTGAAGGTACGCTTGGTTACGTGAGCAGCAACCACTCGCTGAACTGGACGACCAGCTATGGATACGAATCGCCCACAGCGACGGGTGTGACGACCACCAAGACGTGGCGCACCGGTCTGAACTTGAAGTACGATCTAACTTCGCGGCTCAGTTCAACCACTGGCGTTTATTATCATCATGATGAAAATCAAGGCGGCACCGGCTCGACAGGAACGCAGGATTCTCTCGATCTCTTGCTCGGCCTCCGTTATACGATCAATAAGCGTCTTGCCCTGCATGTCAACTACAACTACACCTCGCAGAGTTCCTTAGGAGGGACACCGGGTTACTCCCGGAATCGCTATTTCGGGGGATTGACCTACACCTACTGAGAATCGACAAAGGGAGTAGCTCGCCCCAGGGGAATCTCCCCGACAAAGATCGACGCTTACTCTCTGCCTGGCCTGAAAAACACGTTGGAAATGCCCACCTCACCAAACGAAGCTCTTGCTCGCGACATCATTTCAGCGCCAAAAGCGAACGGATTTCGCATCGCAGTCATCGGACTTTTCTGTGTGAACATAGATCCAGAGATGATTCACCGCCGCGGCGGCCTCGTCTTCTTCGTGCCTTCGCTGATTCCATTTCTTCTCGTGTTGTGGTTGCTGCGCAAGGGCGACGTGCACACTCGAGAGCCGAAATAGCGCTCAGCCTCAGAAACCTGTGACTTACCACGCTGAGCCTTCTTTGCTCCGACGCTCTCTTTTTTCTTTTCGCTGCTTTTTTGGGAACTTTGGCCGCCTTTTGCCGTAGAAAAGCTTTAGAGACGAATTTCCAGCACAGCGTCCCGGTCCTCGCGACGCTGGGAAGCAAAGTGGCTGTTCCTCTGGACGGCCACTTTGTCTTTTGTACCCGGATCGCCGCTTAGGAGCCTGCTGAAATATCCAGCCGTGCCGCGTTGCTGGCGATTTTTCGTCTTTCCAAGGCGCGAGGAGTGCGCATGCCCCGCGGCGGTCTGTAATCGACGAGCAACGCCGGAAAGACGAAAAAGCGGCGCAACCCCCGGAGGGCGAGAGCGCTTTGGGCTGTCTGGCTGCGTTATTCGCTCCTCACAGGTCGCTGTGGACATGCTCGTCGCTCGCGCCTTGCCATCCACCCAAACCGCTCTCGCGCGACGTGGCCGGGTATTTCAACAGGCTCCTAGGCGGCGAGCACTTTGGTCGTCGAAACCTCCATTTCAATGGATCGCCCAAGAAACTCGAACAGGACCCGAACCCGTTCTTTTGCAGGGAGCAGGCAAGTAACCACGACCTCCAGTCCTTGAAAAGCCCCTTCAATAATTTGAACCGCCTGGCCAATTTTGATGGAAGAATCGATAGTCACGACCTCTTCTGCGGCCACTGTCGATTGAAGCGCGGTCACAATATTTTCCGGCAGGGTCGCGAGGTGATCGCCAAAGTGGACGATTCCCCGGATGCCGTGAGAAGCTTCGACAGCGCGATGTTGCTTCGAATACACAAATTTCGCGAACAGATAACCTGGAAACATCGCCTCCACGAACCACACCGGCCCCCTGTTGGTCATCTTGCGAAAGCGCAATCGAGGCGAGAAACACTCGATGCCGAACTGACGCCGGAGACCGATGGCAGCCAGATGCTCCCGCTTCGGCTGCGCCTTTAGACAGAACCAAACCGGCTCATCGAGCAGCGCGAGCAAAGCGGACGACTGTGTCACATTGGCAACTACGGGATTGCAAACCCCAAGTTCCCGAAAAATCCTCTAGAGATAGACGTTCGCGCCGCCTGCCGATTTCTGGCGGTATAACAGCGTGAGATGTTTCCCTTCGTGTTCAAGGTCTTAATCGCTCCCAAAACATCTGGGGGCAATTCTGTTGCGCACTGTTCGCTTCGCTAGTGGCAGTTGGCCGTTCTCGTCTGCCCATGTTCAAATGAACGCTTATGCTTGTTTTTGAAGAAAAACAAGCCGAATTGCGATGACAATCATCGAAATCAGACCATTTCGAAACGGCTGGACAGTTTTTGAAGCGCCGGGAGTCAAAAAAAAGTCTTCTTTTTCTGGAACTTGGTTTCGCCGTTTCCGTAGAAGATCAATGACACGAACTCCTCGAGTATGACCGCCAAGCCTTTTTTTCTGGGAATGAGCCGACTCATCGCGATCGCATGTTTCGCCGCTGGCGCGTGGGGTTTTATCGTGGAGGGCAATCTCTCGGCGAAGCCCAGGCCGACCCCAACTCCGACACCCACGGCTACTCCGACAGCCACGCCGACGGTCAGTCCGACAGCCACGCCGACGGTTACTCCCACAGCAACACCTACGGCGACCCCGACAGCTACGCCGTCGCCCACAGCGACCCCGACGGCTACACCAACGGCAACGGCTACGTTTACGCCGACGCCAACTCCGTCACCCGCGCCCTCTGCACCCCTTGCCACTGCGGCCACTAACGTAACTACTACGAGTTTCACAGCGAACTGGGGCACTGTGAGCAACGCGACCGGTTACGATCTCGATGTTTCCCCCAACCAGAATTCTTTTTCGAATTACGTAAGCGGTTATCGGAATTTACCCGTCGGTAATGTCAACAGCTACACCGTCACCGGGTTGAACCCTAACACCAGATATGCTTACCGAGTGCGAGCCCGTAATAATACGGGAGTAAGCCCTAATTCAAACATCATTGATGTACACACATCCTCGCCGACGCCCACGCCTACAGCCACGGCGACAGCTACAGCAACTGCTACATTTACACCGACCCCAACGGCTACGGCTACAGCTACATTTACACCTACACCTACACCTACACCAACACCAACAGCGACGTTCACGCCCACACCGACAGCGACGGCGACAGCAACACCAACAGCTACCGCTACACCACCGGCAACGGCTACGTTTACGCCGACGCCAACTCCGACTCAGACACCAACTCCAACCCCGACCCCGACTCCGACTCCTACCGCGACACCTACGCCAACGACGACACCTACACCTACACCTCTATTCGCCGCGGACGACTTCAATCGCGCAGATGGGGGGCTAGGAGCCAATTGGACGAAGCCGCTGGCGTCGGAACACAACCTGGTCATCATCAACAACCAGGTAGGGGTGGATGTCGAGAACAGCTTCAATTATGCCTTTTGGTCGGCTGATAGCTTTAGTGAGGATCAGTCCTCGCAGATTACGATCACGAAAATGGGCTCTTTTCCTGGCGTAATCGTTCGGGCGGATGGAGTTCTGGATCGGTTTTACCTTGGACTTTTAGTGGGGCCGAACGACTATCGGATTTATCGTCGGTGGGATGGAGATTATTACCTGGTGGCGACTGGCACCGCGGAGACATGGCAAGTGGGCGATGTGTTAAAGTTGGGGGTAATTGGGAGCGCCAATCCGGTGACGGTGACCCTATCCCACAACGGGAATGCAGTCCTAAGTTGGACGAGCAGTTCGCAGTTGGAGGTGAAAAATGGAGGAAGCCCCGGGATTGGAATTTATTCACCCAGTGGCCAGGCATTGACGCTGGATAACTGGGAAGGTGGAAACATACCGCCGGACACGCAACCACCCAGTACGCCAGGAAATCTTGTGGCGACGGCAATAGGTGTGAGCCAGGTCCACCTGAGTTGGACGGCGTCAACGGACAACGTGGAGGTAACGGGCTATCTCGTGGAGCGGCAGGACCCCGGAAGCCCGAGTTTTGTGCAGGTGGGGACGAGCACCGGGACGAGCTACAACGACACCGGACTGGTTGCGGGGAGCGCTTACAGTTATCGGGTCAGGGCAACGGATGCCGCACAGAACCTGAGCCAGTATTCGGGCGTGGCGAGCGCGATGACGCTGGCGGGTATTGCGGCCAGTGATGATTTTAACCGGGCAGATGGGGGGCTAGGAGCCAATTGGACGAAGCCGCCGGCGTCGCAAAACAACCTGGTCATCGTCAACAACCAGGTAGGGGTGGATGTCGAGGACAGCCACAATTATGCCTTTTGGTCGGCTGATAACTTTAGCCAAGATCAGTATTCCCAGGTGCGGATCAGCAAAATGGGGCCGTGGCCCGGGGTGATTGCCCGGGCGCAGTCCGCCATTGACCGATTCTATCTGGCCCTTGTGTTCGGGGCCAACGACTACCGCATCTATCTGCGAAAGGACGGCAATTATATTTTACTGAGCACGGGCACTACGGAGACGTGGATGGCCGGCGACATTGTCGGGTTGGAAGCAGCGGGGTTGAACCCGGTGCAACTGACGTTGCTGCGAAACGGGAATCCGGTTTTGACCTACACTGACGCGACAGAGAACCTTGTTGGAGGCAGCCCCGGGATCGGGATCTATTCGCCGTCCGGGCTTCATCTGGCGATTGACGACTGGGAAGGTGGAGATTTGGGGCATTAGGCGTGAGCCAGGTCCACCTGAGTTGAACGGCGCCAGCGGACAACGTTGAGGTGGCAGGCTATCTTGTGCAGCGGCAGGACCCCGGGAGCACGAGTTTTGTACAGGTAGGGACGAGTACCGGGACCAGCTACAACGACACGGGATTGGCCGCCGGGAGCACCTACAGTTACCGGGTCCGGGCAATGAATGCCGCGAGGAACCCGAGCGAATACTCAGACGTGGCGAGTGCGGCGACAGGTTCGCTTACGATCGGTCCTCACAGATCGCGCTAAACGAAGATGGGTCGTGGCGGAAGAGCTTAAAATGGCCGATACCGGTTGGACAGCAACACCGCTCCGTTTCTGATAATCGGCGACAATGTCAGACATGCTCAAAGGTTCCTATCGGTCGCTTGGTTTGCTCGCGTTGCAAATGCTTTTCCAAAGCTTCCCGGTCCGAGCGTGCTTGTTCTTCTGCGGCTTTGAGCGCGGCAATGCGTTCATCCTGCCAACGCTGGATTGCTTCCGTTGCCGTGAAATTTTTTAGCGGCTACTTTAGCAATTCTTCGAGGTTGGTCGGTGTCTCTGTTTGGCGTGCTTGGGCAACGAATGCCGGTTTCGAGTTGACAAAATCTTCGTGGTCTTTCGCAAGCTCAGCTTGTGTGGATTGACTGAGAGGATGAAACAGATGGTGTAGGTCGTGCCCGTGCGGCGCGCGTCCCTCTTAAAGAAGTAATAAGCGTTTAAGACACATTTCGAGCGAGAGAGCCGCGTTAGTTGCTATAGCCAGCGTCAAAATCGTCCTATTGCCACGTCTGAGCGTGGCAATCAGAACGTTGCAGATTTCCAAGAACGCTTCTGCGCTTAGGAAAGCCAATTTAGAATTAGCTTTGCCGTTGCTCTTTTGTTTTGCAGCCATGTGGAACGGCGGTAGTGTCAGAGGGCCGTGAGACGCGAAATCGTGGCATTTTCGGAAATAATCCGCCCGGCACTTGACAGGAAGGTAACGCAGCGTTGGATAAACGGAATTTCCGTGCGCGGGTTCGAGCCTTGGCCAGAATAGCGAACGCAAGTCAAGGAAGATCACGAATTTATGAAACACCCACTTTCCATTTTTTTATTCGTCGTTGCTGGTCTGTGGAATGCCGTTCTCCCAGCGACGGCTGCAACGTCATCGGTGTATCCGCTCCATCCAAGCGCGAACGGAAGGTACATGCTCGACGCGAGCAATGCGCCGTTCCTCATCATCGGTGACGCGCCACATTCGATTCTGGCAAACCTGAGCGATTCTAATGCCGCTACGTATCTTGTAGACAGAGGCAATAGAGGATTTAACACGCTGTGGATTGAGTTGCTTTGCGACTTTTACACATTCGGCCCCGGCAATGACGGTGACGCGAACTATGGCCATGATTTCAACGGGAACAATCCCTTTACGAACACCCTGAACGGTGGCTATTACGATCTATCAACACCAAATGAAGCTTACTGGTCGCATGTTGATTACATCGTTCAGACGGCTGCCGCCAATGGGCTACAATGCTTGTTTACGCCACTCGATCAAGGTGGTTGGACACAAACATCGCTGGCTAATGGAACGAGCCGTTGCTACCAATATGGTCAATTTCTTGGAAACCGTTATAGGAACTACCCGAACATCATCTGGAACATGGGAAATGATTTCGGGGAATGGCCAAATCAAAATAACGATGCTGTAATTCTTGCCATTGCTGACGGCATCAAGAGCGTGGACACCGTTCATCCGATGACAGTAGAGTTTAATGGAACAAGCGAATCGCAGGACGATCCAAACTGGATTCCACGCATCAATATTAACAGCGCTTATACGTACTTCCCGACCTATGCGGAGACGCTGGTCGCGTACAACAAGCCTACGATTATGCCAGTTCTGTTTCTTGAAGCGAACTACGAAGACGAAAACATAGCCAACGACCCCGGTACTCCAAAGATTTTGCGCCGACAGGAATATTGGTCGATGGGCGGTGGCGCGCTCGCAGGGCATATGTATGGAAGTTATTGGATAGACAGGTTTGCCAATGGCTGGCAATCGCACTTGAATACGCAAGCAGTGGCCGAACTTGGATATTTCAAGAATTTCTTTAACGGCGTCCACTGGTACGATCTTGTGCCGGACCTATTGCACACATTCCTGACCGCTGGATATGGAACGTTTAGTAGTGGTGGTCGCATAATTGATAACGATTACGCGGCCGCCGCGCGAACACAGGATGGAGCGCTTGGCATTGTTTACAGTCCGACAGCGCACACGCTGAGCATAGTGATGAGCAACTTCGCCGGGCCGGTCACTGCCCGCTGGTATGATCCAACCGCCAACACGTTCACAAACATTTCAGGCTCGCCGTTTCCTAATAGCGGCATCCACAATTTCACTACGCCGGGAAACAACAGCGCGGGCGATCCCGATTGGGCTTTACTTCTGCAGGCAGCATTAGGTTCGCCAACGCCGACCCCAACCCCAACGCCTACATTCACGCCAAGCCCAACGGCTACAGCTACTCACACGCCGACTCCGACTCCAACAGCTACTCACACACCGACAGCCACCCCGACTGCTACGCCAACTCCAACTCCAAGACCTACACCTACAGCAACGCCACACACCGACAGCCACCCCGACTGCTACGCCAACTCCAACTCCAAGACCTACACCTACAGCAACGCCGACTGCGACCTCAACAGCAACACCTACATCAACTGCTACACCAACGCCTACCCCTGCTCCAACTCCCACACCAACTCCGACCCCTACTCCAACTCCAACTCCTTCGCCGTCACCCGGGGTTAACGTGGCGCTCGCTGCTAATGGTGGGGTGGCAACTGCCTCATCAACTTACAGTGGCAACTATCCTGTCACCGCGGTCAATGACGGCGATCGCGAAGGACTGAACTGGGGAGCCGGCGGTGGTTGGAATGATGCGACAGCCAATGCCTATCCTGACTGGGTGCAAATAGATTTCAGTACCAGCAAGGCGATCAATGAAATAGATCTCTTCACGATTCAGGACAACTATACCCATCCGGTCCCGCCAACTGTCAGCATGCAATTCAGTCAATACGGCGTGACAGATTTCCAGGTGCAGTATTGGACCGGGTCTACATGGGCGAATGTTCCCAGTGGTAACGTGACGGGCAATCGAAACGTATGGCGCCAATTTACGTTCGCCAACATTACCACCAGCACCATCAGAGTGCTGGTCAACAACTCTCTGACCAGTTACAGCCGGATTGTCGAGATTGAGGCTTATGAAGCTGGAGGATCACCTACGCCAACTCCAACGCCAAGTGCGACTGCGACGCCGACGCCATGCGTGGCGATCGTGCCAAACTTATTAGGCATCAGACTGAATCAGGCTCAAAATGTATGGGAGGCTGCGGGATTCGGGACGACCGTGGTAATGGACGGTCCTCCAGGACAAGAGGCAGTCTGGCAAAGCATCCCGGCCGGAACGGCGGCCGATTGCAACAGCACGGTCATTACCGTGAGCAATCGCTGGTAGTAAATCGCGTTGAAACGCGCTGAGCGCGCGTGAGAGCGTTCAGCTTTTTTGCTGCGATTATGGCAGCGGTCGCCCTCATCGCGACTTGTGAATACGGCTTTCCAATCGCCGGCTCGATGTTGTCGAGGTATCGACCGCTGAGCGGTTCAATAAATTGCCGGTCGATGAAGTTTTGCATCCGGGGTAATTCAGCAGGCATTGCTCCAAGATTGTACGCGCCTAACGCGATCCGCTCAACGAGAACTGCGAAAACTCAGGGAAAAGATTGAGAGATGTCTCGACTTGGCTCGACATAACAAAGAGCGGAGTGGCTCCACGCCGTCATAACTGTCGCTACCCTCGACGAATTAATTTGGTGTTATCGATAAATAATACGAGAGTGTTGTCTGGACGCGCTCAAAAAACATATCAAAGAACGTCTCCGTCACAAGAAGTCTTGCACGATTTTGGAACGGGATTTGGCCATTATCTGGCCGCGAGACGAACGAGATCAACTCAAACGCGAAAAGAAGATTCACGCTTTCGCAGACGCGTAACCGGTTGGGGATTTGCCTTTTCTTCGAGAACTTCGTCCCGCAGATGCCGTATTGGTAAGAGAGAGACCATGAAATCCGCGTTTTTTGCTACAATTTTCGTGATGGTTGGCGGAGGCGCGATTTTGCTCGCCTTCCCTGCCGAAGACAAGCGCGCGGCCTTGGAATTTCGTCAGGCCAGGGCTGAGTTAGGATTGCCGCCTCAAATAGAGGATGAAAAAATAGACGATGACGTTGCTGTAACTCCTGAACCTGTGGAGCAGTATTCAATCGTTCAGGTGAAGCCTAAAATACGAACGACTACATCTCGCCACAGGCACGTAGCCCGCCAGCGCGGAAACTTCCTGGAGAAATTAGTTGTCAGTTTCATCAACCTGCAAAAACACCAGGCCGCGAAAACGGCTACTAAACGGTCTCATACGATCTCACGGCGCGGCTGAGCGTCGGAAATCAGATCGACGCACCACGATGATCTTTGCGCGGGCGGACTTCGTAAACGTGCATTGCCTCTCGTGTCGGTAAAACCGTAATGTGCAATCGAACATCACGCCAGAGCCAGCTAACTGCTGGCCGGCGCGATTCTGGACAGAACTGGACTCTCCCGAAAATCATTCAGGGGGCAAAACGGGTGGACCCACAATTCGGATGCGAATTTTAAATTTACGCGTTAAACTCTGGCGCGAGAAAGCGTTTCGGGGGTATAGCTCAGTTGGTAGAGCGTCTCGTTCGCAATGAGAAGGCCAGGGGTTCGAATCCCCTTACCTCCAGCCCCGAAAGCTTTCGGGGCTGTCACGCCGGAGTGAAACGAAGGCGGACTTTCAATGCGATCTGGCCTCCGTGCCTCAAAGACTACGGCTTGGCAGGCCAGCATTCTTTACCAATGATCATGGGAAAAGGCTTTCGGATCTAATGAAAGATTTCTACTATGTTTACATACTCGTTAGCGAGAGTGACTGTGAGACGCATTACACAGGCATTACGCACGATCTCACACAGCACGCCTCTCAAAGCACAACCAAGGTGCATGTGTTCAAACGTCAAAAAATGGGCCGTGGAAAATTGAGATAGCAATTGCCTTTCGATCGGAAGCAAAAGCGCGGCGTTCTGAACACTATCTAAAGACCGGATCAGGACGCGAATTCGCCCGCCGTCACTTTTGAAAAGCTTTCCGGCTGTCGCGCCGAAGCTTTAGCGAAGGCGGACATCTTCTGGGTTCGCTACATGGACGCAGCGAGCTACGACTCGGCAAGCCAAGGCTTAAGAATGGCAAAGTTCTTCAACGTTTACGTTCTTCAAAGCCATTGGATCCGGAACGGTTCTATACAGGCCTAACTGACGATTTGCCCATGAGGCTGAAGCGTGACAATTCAGGGCAAGTTCTCCACACGGCTAAATGGAAACCTTGGCGCTTGAAAACTTATGTTGGATTTTCTGACCGATCTCGGGCAGTGCAATTTGAGCGATATCTAAAATCATCGTCTGATCGCGCCTTTCTTAAAACGCGCCTTTAAGAACCCAAGGCATCTGTCACGCCGGAGTGAAACGAAGGCGGACTTTCAATGTGCAACATTAACGCGGCGAGCTACGATTCCCAAGGAACTACATAGGCGAATCGCCATTGATGAGTTGCTCAGACGCTTCCATTTTCTGTGCGACCACAATCATGCTCTTCCAAAGAAAAGGTAATCGACCCGCTCCGATGAACCGAACGATGCGGAAACCGCTTTCGTTCAACAATTGGGACAGTGTCTTGTACGACCAGAACTTGATGTGGCCGCCATCCCAGAATGGGTTGAGATGCGCGTCCCACCTGTTGGTCAGTGCAAGAATAAGATTCTTCAGGTAGCCGTGATACGGGGTGCTGATAATCAGGTGGCCTCCGGGCCGAACCAGTTGCTTCGCGAAATGAGGCAGATTGAAAGGTCTCACCAAATGCTCGATGACCTCGGTTGCGATCGCCACGTCAAAGCTCTCGTTGCCAATCACAGACGGATCGTCATCCACTCCTAGCCTGTGAAATACCAATCCTGGTGCGCCACGCTGTGCGAAGTAAAGGCTCTCGGCGCTCGGTTCGCAACCGACGACTTCGTATCCGCGGCTCGCAAGCTCGCGGCATAGCGCACCATTACCGCAGCCAATATCGACGACGCGACGCGCGCGCAACTCTGCGCACAGACTAATGATATGCCCCCACAGATAGCCTCCCGTATGCTGCGCCTCCATGGGTCGGCAGTTAAAATCGGCTCGCGAATCCATGATACACTTAACTGACGCCCATGCGCGTTAATTGCACGACCACCGGGTTCATCGCTAGGTTTTATCTCGTGCGTGCGCTCTTATCTCGCGTTCTTTCCAGACAATCAGCGATTCGTACCAGGCGAGTAGTCGACAATATGTAAAGCCGGCCTTGCCGTCCAGAATTCCACCCCGAAACAAGTACATATAGATGAATCGAATAGTTGCTCTGCAGGGTAAGCGCCTGAAGATTCTCTTGGCGGCTCGGCGGCGGCGGTCAGTTGCAATATTGAAAAGATCCAGGATGGGAACATCGTCATCAGCGTAGCCGTAAACGTTTTGCCGTGCTTCAGCCGTCGAATACCGGTTGTGTTTCTCGATCCAATCGCAAAGTCCTTTCGAAAAGTTAAAGTGCAAAAGCGATGACTTTAATGTGCCAATACGGCCTGGCTCGAGCGTTTCTCGCTGACCGTGACCTACCTGTTTGAAGCGCAAGGTTTGCTTTCGCCCGAAACGAACTTGGTACCAGGGGAAAAGCCCGGCATGCCGCAGAAATTTGCCGCAAAAAATCAGCTTCGAGGAAACGCG
>WNGC01004570.1_pt1 | contig 16260 bp, 17 predicted proteins | sample 5400051 | NCBI WGS metagenome assembly WNGC01 (sample SAMN13153368, study PRJNA577476) | soil metagenome | isolation source: 20 cm soil or saprolite under grassland replicate 2 | place: USA:California | collected 2016-06-15
TTACTCTGTCTATGCCAATAAATTCGTTTCGGTCGATGAGAAAGTAAGGCCCGTTATTAAGCAGGATTTTCAGTTGATTCCACCTCATACCCTCCAGGTTGAAACGTTAAATCCTTTGGGCATTGATTTCCCGTCCTTTAAACGGACGATCGACTTGGTTACTCTCTTTCGTTGAAACTTCTGGCCGAATAGCTGCCCTTTCCAGCGCGACGTAAGGTCAGGCAGGCATGAGAGTATCGCTCTTTCAGTGGAGTGTTAGGTCGCCTATCGCCGTCATGGCTTTTCCTGAAACAATTTGTTCAAGTCGGCGGAAGCAGCGCCGTTGGCCAGAAACTTGAATGTGCCGTTTGTTTTGATGTCTTGCGCGGCGCGGAGGAACGCGCCCCATGCGGCAAGGACGAGGCCGGAGCCGACAGAGATGCGGCGCACACCGAGGTCGGTCAGTTGGGAAAATGAAAGCTCGTGATTGAATCCCGAGACAAGGACATTGACAGGCTTCGGCGCCACCGTCTTCACGATCTGTGCAATTTCGTCAGGCTTGCTCACACCGGGAGCGTAAAGACAATCGGCGCCGGCTTCAGCGTAGGCAACCAGTCGGTCGAGAGCAGTATGTAATGGATCGGGATCGCCGACCAGCCACGCTTCGCAACGAGCGGTTAGCACGGCGCCAGTTTTCGAAGCGTCAATTGCGGAGCGTGCGGCGCGGATGCGTTCAACTGCCAGCTTTTTGTTATAGAGGGGCGCGGCGGCGTTCTGCGAGTTGTCTTCGACCGACAGTCCAGCTACGCCTGTCTTGACGCAAAGCTTCACATTGGCAGCCACGTCCTCAGGGTCATCAGCGAATCCGTTTAAGAAGTCCGCGTTCACCGGCAGCGCGGTTGCTTCTACAATTTCCCGAATATGCGGGAGCATTTCATCACGCGGAACGCCGCCATCGCGTTTTCCGCGCGAGAAAGCGAAACCTGCCGAAGTGGTCGCGAGCGCTTCGAATCCGAGATGTTGCAAATAGATCGCCGTCCCGATATCCCACGGGTTTGGAAGCACGAAGCATCTGGATTCGTGCATCGCGCGGAACTTTGCGGCTGCTGAGGCATTCTGAATTGATGTCATCGCCCAAGTTACTCTGCTCCGACCACAGCGCGAGGTTTCAGCTTTGCATTTAGCGCCAAAAGCGCTGTCTCATCCGAAGCCCGGGGCATTGCCCCAAGGTTCAAATCGTCGTGCAAACAGCGCTGAAAGCGCGTTTCAATCCGGCCAACGACTGGAATTCGTGCCAAAAGTGAAGCGCGCCCTTCAGCGCTGGCGTTTTTCATGGGGGTGGCGCGAATGCTGGACGCTGTCCCAGGCTGATGTTGAATGGCGCGTCTTTGGCGCCTGAAGAACTTCGCAACAGAGATACGCGAGACGTGAGTGAATCGCTTTAACTATTTTGATCTCTCTCGCGCAGATTTCCAAATCCGTCGCAATGGACCTTCGGCTCCGTAGATCGGATCGTTCTCCGGCATTGGCGGAGCTGCGATATTGTCATCCGCTTTTGGCCGCTCGCCCGGGAGACCGCGAAGTAAATCCCACTGGCGTCCGCCAGGGTAAGCGCCTACGACGCTAAAATCGTCGCTGGCGCCGATATTCTGATGCGCTACACCAGACGGAATTACAATCACATCGCCAGCATCCACGGCGACGTTTCTGCCGCGCTCGCCGCCGAGTCGCAGGGTTGCTGTGCCACGATAGACGCCAAGCACTTCATGCGACGTGCTGTGGTAATGAGGAAAGGAATAGACGCCGTCTCGCCACGAATTGGTCCAATCGTTGTTGGCAAAACGCTGTCTAAAAATAGACGCCGGATCTTTTGCCTCTGTTATGAGCGCCTGCCGATAGAACAGCACGGGAAAGGCGCTATTTGGGAAAATGCTGTCGTCCTTGAAACTGAACTGTTCCGGCCGAACAAACTCTCTCTGTTGGATCATAAGCGGCGCCTCCGGTAAAATACTACGCAAGAGAAGTCGGAACCGGCCTTGATAACAGCAAAATTGTTATAGTTTGTTGAGTTAGTTAGAAGATCGACCGCAGCACGCCGCCTTCTGCACGCAAAGCCGCTCCATTAGTAGCCGACGACAGAGGACTGGCCACGAATGCAACTAACGCAGCCACCTCATCAGTTGTGGCGAACCGTTGCAGGAGCGAACTTGGTCGAGCGGTACTGAAGAATTCTTTCTCTACCAATGCAGGGGTCACGCCTTTGCTCTCTGCCATGCTGACAATGAATTCCTCGACTCCCTCTGACCGCGTCGGACCAGCGAGAACTGAGTTCACAGTGACATCCGTGCCCGGGGTTGTCTCCGCCAGCCCGCGAGCCAGCGCTACCTGCATCGTTTTTGTTACTCCATAATGGATCATTTCAATCGGAATATTCACAGCGGATTCGCTGGATATAAAAATGATGCGGCCCCAGCTCGCGTCTTTCATGCGCGGCAGATAATGTCGCGATAGGCGCACGCCGCTCATAAAATTCGTCTCGATGATGGAGTGCCAGTCGTCGTCGGTGATTTGATCGAATGGTTTCACCTCGTAGATGCCAAGATTATTAACAAGAACATCGACTGTCGGCAGAGCCTCGATGCATTTTGAGATCCCGTTTGGCGTCGCGAGATTGGCGGCGATGCCGCTGATTTTTGCGTCGCGGATTTCCTTCCGGATACTTACAGTCGCGTGATCAACCCGCTTCTGAGTGCGCCCAGTGATGACAACGGACGCTCCTTCTTGCGCCAACGCGCGGGCAATCGCGAATCCGATTCCAGCGGTCGATCCAGTGACCAGGGTTTTCTTTCCATCCAATTGCAGGTTCATAGGGCAGTTCTTTTCTTTAGTTCGTTTCGTTCAGGAGTTTTTCTGGCGCAAGTTATCGATGGAGAAACGGTCGCATGTCCGGCCAACCAGCAGCAGATAATAAATGGCCGCGTAAATCATCTGTATCCCCAGTGTGTCCCAGTGGCTGCGCAGAGCCGTGCCAAATACGAGTGCAATTATCAACAATCCGCCGCTCACCAAGGCAAGCCGCGTCCACAACCCAAGTGTCAGTAACAAGCCAACGAACATTTCTGCAAATGGAAGAACGAACGCAAAGAGGCGGACCAACTGCGGCGGCAGCGGAGTCTTCGCGAATGCTTGCACAAGACCATTCGCGAACGAGGCAAGTTCCGGCAGGCGTACCAATCCATGTACCAGGGTATTGACGCCCAACGTCAGCCGCAGGATTGCGTATGCCAGCTGCCTATCCAACGCAGTCCCTGGTTTGTCGATGTTGTGTGTCACTTACAAATGTCACTTTATCCAAAGGCCACTCGAGCCTTCTTCATGCTGCGGTCTCTTCATTTGTCTGCGAATCGACTGATGCCATCGTGTACCCTCGCTGGGACTAGCGAACTGGAAGTGAGCGCCACGTCTGACGCCCACCTCCATTGCTCCTCCCCTCACCTACGAAAGTCGAATACGACCCTCTCACATTGTCACTCCAGACTCGTTAATAACTCGCTCCTCCCGTCAATCCGAGCGATTGAAGCGCCGCTGCGGTGATCGTTCCGGTCACGCTCAGGTCGTTATCTTCCTCGTAACGCGCGATAGCGCCCTCTGTTTGGTCGCCAAGAGTACCGTCGATCGGGCCGCGGTAGTAACCTAGCTTCGCAAGTTGTGACTGGACTGCGCTCACAGTTGGATTGTTCAGATCTTGATCTGAAGCATCATAGCCGGGGTCGTTGTAGTAATCGTAGTCACCATTGTAGTCACCGTTGTAATCGGACGGGTAACCGTTGTAGTAATCGTATGGATAGGAACCGTAACCGTAGTAGTCGAACGGATACAATCCGGGATCTAGTCCCCACCAAAAACCATCGGTGAAAACAAAGACGTGACCGTGGTCGAAATGTGCATGCCGTTGATCCCAGTCGCGGTGCCAGTTGGCATTTGGTTGATGAGTTATCGCGGTCCTGCCGGCGTACGAAGTTATCGATCGATTCGGTAGCCGCCCGATAAATCCGTGCGAGCTGACGCCGGGCATTCGAGCGCGAGCGGAGTAGAACGGAGCCAAACTACCTGTCCCGCTGAAACTTCTGCCGGCAAAGCGCGCGCCCCCGCCGGCGAAAGCTGGAGCTGGGCGAAAACCACCAGGCGCAAATCCGCCGAAGTGACCGCCGCCAGCAGATCCGCCGAAACGGGCACCGCCAAAACCGCCACCAACGTGACCACCGCCGCCAAAACCACCTCCCCCACCGTGACCTGCCCACGTCGGCTGAGCAAGAGTAACAAGAGCGATGGTTACTAAACTCAATAATTTAATCCTTTTCATGTTATAAAGTTCGCAGCCGATCGGCTTCGCTACCATTGCGCATCCGTGGGATTTTCGGGTGCTACGTAAGAGCCGTTTGTTACTCTCTCTTTGGGGGTAAGAGCGTGCCGGGCACAGCCATCTTGGCTGTGAGGCGGGCGGGCGTCTCGCCTGCCGCATCGCAACGACAGAGCGACCAGGCAAGATGCCCGGTCGCCCCACAGGCTGGAAGCCTGTGCCACGCTAGAACGCTGCATACGCGGGCAGATGTTTTTCAATCGTGTTGATCAACTCGGGAATGCTGATCGGCTTGGCCACAAATGGGTGCCCCTGAATTTGGATGCCGGTCTTTGCCTCAGCTCTTGTTACGAGCGCAGTCAGGAAGATGATCGGCGTGTTATGCAATTCAGGATCGGCCTCGATTCGTGCCGCTACTTCGCCTCCGTCCGTATCTGGCATCACGATGTCGAGCAGAATCAGGTCTGGCCGGAAATTCCGGGCGCTCTGATGAGCCCTGCCGGCATCGTTTTCTTCGAGCACCAAATAGTTGCCCGTTTTTTCGAGGAGGATTTTAAGTAGGTGAGTGGTGTCGCGGTCGTTATCAATAATCAGGATGCGTCGCTTTTGGTTGACTCCGGAAGCTGGAATTAAATTTGGCCAGGAGAAATCAACATCGCTTCCGCGAGGAAGGAAGTCTGCTTCAATTACCTTGTTCATACTTTTATAAAATTTGTCTTGTTGCGGACTTTCTAGCTGGTCAGCCAGGTGACGAACCAGGCGCCGAGGAATCCGAGAATCAAGCCGATCAGCGGGCTGGATATCGCGAACCAGAGAGGAAGCGCCTCGCGTAATGGGAGCACATCGCGCCGCCGTGCGCTTGCGACGGGAAAAAATGTTGCGGACCCAGCTCCAAAAACTTTCGGGGAGCCGGTCGGAACATCCAGAGAGTTGATCGTTTTCATGATCATAAGTTGCCAGTGCTGATCAAGGCGGCTATTGCGCGTGTGTGGGATTTTGTAATGCCACGTTAGAGTCGATGTGCGCTCCCTCTTTCGGGTGAGAACCGCTCGGAAACCTGGAGATTGTGTTAGAGATTTCGCGGGCCTGGAGGTGGATGAAAAGATGGAATCAATGCTCTGCCCGCGCGTGCCGGCCCTGTCATATTCCCATCGTGAGGACAACGCGGAAGCGCACTTTGCCGCTGTGCATCTGTTCGTAGGCTTCTGCCACGCGACTGAGCGGATATTTCTCAATCATCGGGTGTACGCCAGTCAACGCACTGAACTCCAGTGTGTCCTGCGAATCTTTCGCGGTCCCGGAGTACCAACCCGCGACTGATCGCCTTCCCGTAATCAACGACATCATGCTAACAGTCAGCGGTTCGTTAGGCGCGGCTGGCACAAGCAGCAGGCCGTTCACCGACAATCCATCCAACAGCGCGGAAATCGCTTTTGCATTCGGCGCCGTGGCCAGAACCACGCGCGCGCCGCCGAGCTTTTGCAATTCCGCTGCTGCATCGCTGGCATCCGAATCAATGTAGTGATGTGCGCCGAGTTTTTTCGCCAGCGGCTCTTTGTCCTTTCCTCGGCCGAGCGCGACGGTCTTGAATCCCATCTGCCGCGCATACTGAATTCCGAGATGTCCCAGTCCGCCGATGCCGTGCACGGCCACGACGTCGCCACCCCGCGCTCCAGAATTGCGGAGCGCGTTGTACACAGTGACGCCCGCACACATGAACGGCCCCGCTTCCTCCGCTGGCAATTCATCGGGAATCGCGGCGAGCGTTGCAGCCGGTGCGATCATGTATTCGGCATAACCGCCATCAAAATCGAAGCCTGTGACCTTGCGATTGACGCACATTGCGAAATCGCCACGCCGGCATGGCGCGCAGACGAAACAATGTCCGCCATGCCATCCCACGCCGACGCGCTGACCTTTCTTCCATTCAATAACGTTGTCGCCGACTGCGTCGACGCGTCCCGCGATTTCATGACCTGGCACACGAGGATACTGAAGCCCGGGCCACAGACCGTCTTTGACAAACACATCGCTGTGGCAAATGCCGCACGCCTCCACTTTTACGCGGACCTGCCCAGCGCCCGGCTCCGGGATATCGCGCTCCACCAATTCCCAGTCTCCTTCGGGCTTGCTGATCTGCGCCGCCTTCATTTCATCGAATACTTTGATATTCAGTCCTTTTAATCACCGAAGGCCGCCGGCAATCATGAGTATCTCGCCAGTGATCCAGGAGGAATCCGGAGAAGCAAGAAAAACCGCAGCAGGCGCGATGTCCTCCGGTTGTCCAATGCGCCCAAGCGGTGTCTGGGATTCTAATTGTGTCCGGAAATCGCCCTTGTCGAATCCGCCCGCAATCACTCCTTCTGTTATGACCATGCCGGGATTAATGGCGTTGACGCGAATTTGCGCGGGCCCAGTTCCTTGGCCAACGTCCTTGTTATAGCATCGACTGCACCTTTTGTGGCTGTGTAAACCGACGTGTTGGGCGGAGTGAGCGAGCTGGCGGCCGAACTGATGTTGATGATGCTCCCGCCTTCGGGCCCAAAGTACTTCGCCGCTGCCTGTGATGCGAGAAGCAGACCCAGAACATTTACGTTAAAATGTTTATGGAAATGTTCCTCGGTGACGTCTTCAAGGGGAGCGAACTCATAAACCCCAGCGTTATTGACCAGGATATCAATCCGCCCAAATGCTTTGTTGGTTTCAGCAAAAAGACGTTCCACTTCTGCTTTCTTGGCGACATCGCCTTGTACAGCGATGGCCTTTCCGCCGCCTTTTGCAATTTCATCCACCACTTGGTCCGCGCCGGCTTTTGACAATGCGTAATTGACAACTACGGCTGCACCTTCGGCAGCAAATTGTTTGGCGATTGCAGCGCCGATTCCCTTCGACGCGCCCGTTACAACTGCGACTTTGCCATCAAGTTTTTTGATATTCGTGTTCATAATGTTCTTTTTAATTTGTTAGGCAGATTGGTTACGCAGCCGAGCGATGTTCGCTCGGCGAAGAAAGATGAAGCAGTTCTGCGAGGCGCGACTCGTAAGATTCGCAGGTGGGACAATCCCCATTGGGATCGACCCATTCTGGATGCTGCACGCGCAAAGCGTCGTGGATCTGTTGTTGGAGTTGCGTGTACGAACGGATTTCCTCAGAGCGGTCCACAGATGCCTTCATTTTCATATGCGAACCTATCGGCGATCAGCAAGGCGCTGTATTTCGCGTACGGAGGATTTTCCGGTACCTCTCGCGAGGTTGTTTGTAATCCCTCCTTCGAGATAGGACGAAAGCGTATTCCTTGGGAGATAGCGATTCGCGTGGCCCATCTCCGTCGGCTCACGAATTTCGAAGAACGGAAAATCTGACTCGCGATCTGCATCAGCACCACGCTATGACACCGTAGCGATAGCGAGTTCATAAACGATTACGCCGCTCGAGTTCCGTGAAGAATTGGAAAGATATTCAGTGCGCTTTTTCTTCGCAGAGTTTCTGGAAAGCGGGATCGGGACGCAGGGGGTCCCACATTGGATCCAGCCTTAAGAGTGCGGGCGTAATAGGCGTGAGAGAATGCTCGCTTTGATACGGCTTTGCTAAAAGCTGCGCGAGAATTGAGATCGCGCGGCTGTTCTCGCCGATAATCGTCTCGATTATGGCCAGATTCTCTTCGAAGCTGGGCCCACTCATCGCATCCTTAGCACTCGGCAAAAGCGTGATTGCACGCTGGGCTTCCTTTAGCGCCGCGTCCTTATTGCCCAGGGCCGCATAAGCTTGGGATAGTACTCTCGCATAGATAAAGTTGTCTGGCTGACTTTTGCAAAGCGGCTCCAGCGTATTACGTGCTTGTTCAGCATTAACTTTTGCGCCGGCGCTATCGCCGCCAAGGCGCTGATTAAGAGCCAATGTCACCAGATCCCCAGCTTTTTCGAACTCAGACTCAAAGTGAAATTGAGCCCGCCGCGCTTGCAGGAGTCGAACTGCCTGATCGAGATTGCGTTCAAGTACTAATTGCAGGTTGTTGACGCCAAACACCAGATTCGAGGAAGTCTGCACGTTTACTTCCGGTAACCATTTAGCGGCTTCTTCCAGGTTCCCATTGGCTTGATAAGCGCCGGCCTTTGCCGCCAACAAAGCCGGATCATCGGGAAAGATGTCCAGCGCTCGATCGTATAATTTCAGTGCGGCGGAGAATTGTCGAAGCATGCAATAAGTGAAGGCCACATTCACGAGCAACGTCGTATTGCGCGGATCTACGACGAGAGCCTGCTCCAAGTAGGCAATGCTTTGATCCCACTGTCCCTCCCGCCGCGCAATGAAAGCGAGGCCAGCTAGGACCTCGCTATCGCCTGGTGATATTTTGCTCAGAAACCTGAAGGTGGTTTTTGCAAGCTCGTAATCACGCAATACCCAATATTGGTAGTACGCCAGCGCTAGCAGAGTTTCGGGCGAGTCCGGCTGAAGGTTCTGTGCATTCTTCAAAGCTCGTTTCGCGGCAGCAGGTGTGGCCGTCGTGCTGCCTCGGCCAAAGTACAAAAACGCGTTCGCCATGGAAAGCCGTGCCCAAGCCAGCGCAAAATTTGCGTCAAGCTTCACCGCCCTTTCAAAAGAGCTGATGGCTTTCCCTCCTGAATTATCATTGGAGAAGGAACTTCGGGCATCAAAAGCCAGACCGCGGAGATACGCATCGTAAGCCTCGGGGTTGCTTGTCGGCTTAACTGCCAACGCTTCTTTCTCGCGACTGGTCAGCTTCGCTTGCAGAGACCCTGCGACTCCTTTGGCGATCTCACTCTCTACGGAAAAGATGTCGGTCAGTTTACGATCAAACGTAGTGGCCCAAAGATGGGAATCTGTATGCGCGTTGATCAATTGAACGTTGACGCGTACCTGATCGCCCGCTTTTTGCACGCTCCCTTCAAGGATGTTTGCTACTCCAAGCTGCTTCGCGATCTCGGAAAGATTGCGCGGTTTACTCTGATACTGCCGCGTCGAGGTGCTCGAGATCAGTTTCAACTCCGCGATCTTCGCTAGCCGTGCCAGGATTTCCTCCTGAATGCCTTCGGCGAACAATGTATTCTCCGGGTCTGTGCTCAGGTTTTCAAATGGCAGCACGGCGATGCTTTTCTCCGGAACCGCCGATAGCTGCCGATGCAGAAGATAATTCGTTAGGCTAACGGTGATGACAGCCAACAGGCCAAACGCGAGCGCGGCCAATGTTAACCGTTTGCGACGACGAGGCGCCGATTTCATGATTTCGCTGCAGCAGCGCAGCGCAGCCAGCAGCTTCCTAGCGGACTGCGGTCGCTCGGCTGGATTGGTCGCCAGCATCGAGCGCAGAACGCCGACCATCGGGGCGGGCACTTTCGCCGCCGCCAGCTGGTCCAGCGGAAGCGGTTGATCGGGAAGTTTCGGAAGTGAGCGGCCAGCGAAAGGCGTCCTGCCGCAAAGCAAATACCAGAGCGTCGCGCCTAACGAGTAAATGTCTGAGCGCGCATCCAACGGTACCTTACCGGTATTGAACTGTTCCGGACTGGCAAACTCCGGCGTGCCCGAGAAACTAGCATGAGTCTGAGCCGGCGTGTTCGGTGTTTCCACAATCGCTTTGGCGAGGCCGAAGTCGATTACCTTAACGATGAAGACATCGGTGCTGCCCGAATCGTTCGCAACGACCATCAGGTTGCTCGGCTTCAGGTCGCGATGCACTAATCCGTGCGTCGCAGCTGCCATCAATGCGCGGGTGACCTGAGTGACAACGGCTAGTGCTACTTCTGCTGGTAGTGGGCCATCGCGACGGACGCGGGCTTCTAGTGTCTCACCTTCGACCACCTCCATCGCATAAAAACACTGGCCGCCAGGAGTTTCGCCGAAGTGAAATACGCTGGCGACATTCGGATGCCGCAGTTGCGCGGCCGCGCGCGCCTCGCGCCGAAACCGCTCGCGCGCCTCGCCGTTACCGGAGTACCGAGCGCTGATGACCTTCAGTGCGACTGGAGAACCTAAGTTGACGTCGAGCGCACGATAGGTAATGCCCATCGCCCCATAACCCAGTTTGTCGAGCGTAACACCGTCGTCGGATAGGCAAACTTCGTAGTGCTGGAAGCGACGGCTCTTGGTTCCTAGTTCACTTAATCCGCCGAGGAGCAGGCAGTTTAAGCAACCCACAGCAGTCGCTCCGCTTTCAAGCGGCGCGCCGCATTGTTCGCAATGCCGAATCTCTTTTCCGACCAGCGGCATTAAAATCTTCCCATGGTTAGCAGGCAGCGGTCAGTATTCTACAGAGATGACGGAGCTCCTCATCCACGTCATCGGCAACGGCAATGGTGCGGGCGACTTCCTCGCGCAACAACTCGCGATATCGTGCGCGCAGCCGTGAAAGGTGGCTGCGCAACGTCTCAATAGGCATGCCGAGTTTCGCCGCCACCTCCGTTTGATTTGGTAGTCCAACTCCACCGGTCAAAAACGGTTTAAGGCCGTTAAAAAGTTGTGCCTTCTTCCCGCTAGCAAACTCCGCCCCAACACGTCCGAGCGCGCGAGCTACCAACATCGTGGCCCATCGTTGTTCATAAGCCTGTTCCTCATCCAAGGTCGTCGCGGTCGTTGCGTCCACGTACATTTTCTCAACGACCTCCATCTGCTCATCTAACGACACGAAGGATTGATCGCCACCTCGTTTAAGTGCGCGTTCCCGATCCCACACATCAGCCATGTAGTGCTTGAGCGAGGCGAGCAAGAAGGAGCGAAACTTGCCTTTGCTGCGATCCGTTTTTGCGTACCCCCTGGTCTCGAGCAAAAAGGCAAGAAAACCTTGGACGAGATCCTGCGCGTCAGCGGGACTATAGCCGCGCCGGCGCACGAAGCTGTAAAGGGGCGGCCAGTAATCGCGGCAGAGCTGGGCCAACGCCGAGTCGGCTGTCTCGCTGCCACGTGTACAAGCCGCGATGACGCTCCAGTGAGTTGTCGCAAAAGGAGCTCCTCCGCCTTGCAACGTCCCCGGAACAGCCTTCACGGCTGTGTAGAGTACCGGGAAAACCTTTAAGTATGCAAGCCTATTTTGGGGCCGATACGTTAGCGGTCGCGAACCAATTTGCGAGTGATTTTGAACCGGGTCGCAGTTGCTAGAGCGCAGCAGATCGAGAACCGGAGCAACTTGATAAATCCCGATGCTGTGTGATCGAGAAAACAAAAAGCCATCACGTGGTTAAGCGTGATGGCTTTTTGTAAGATGCGGCCGGTCGCTTTACTGATTGTTGACGACCACTCGTGGTGCAGGTTTACTCGCTTCAAGCTGGTCGCTCACCTTCTGCATTTGCGATGCCTGCTCGCTCAGGCTTGCGGTGAGCGCTCCGATTTCCTTTTGCTGCCGGGCGGCAGCCGTCTGGAAGTCTTTCCGCAGCTGTATAACGGTCGCTACTAATTCCTGCACTTGTCGGTGCTGTTTCAGGAACTCGTTAAGCAACATAGCATTCACCGCCTCGTAGCGCACGGTGTAGATCTCGCCCTTTGCGTCGCGCACTACCAGGTCGGGGTTCACCTTGACTACTTCCTCGGCGATCAAACCGAATTGCGGCGTGCCTTTGCTGTCGTTCTTGTAGTGAAACGTGACCGGCTTGAGGCCCAGGATGGCTTGGCTGCTTTGGTCCATCGGTTTAATCTCGTTCTTGAACCGCCGCGAGGAACTGGCCGTGCCCAGCTGGCCGGCGGAATCTATGTACACGGGTATGGCGTCCGCGTTTCCAGTTGTCGTGTCACGAATCCCAGCGATGAACGTTCTTGTCTGATTTTCGCTCGTGCCAATGCGGATAGTGTTGGCCTCGTCAGCAACACCTTCGGTCGTGTTGCTATAGAGCGCCAAAGCACCGTCGGCCACATTTTCGCCGCCGGTATTGTTAAAGAGCGCTAAACGGCCAGTGGCGGTGTTGCCGAAGCCGTCCGTGTTATTAAAGAGCGCTGCGGCACCGATGGCCGTGTTGGCGAACCCGGTCGTGTTGCTAAGCAACGCGTTACGACCAATGGCCGTGTTGTAGGAGCCTTCCGTGTTGCTATAGAGTGCATTAAAACCAAGGGCTGTATTTCCGAAGCCGGTTGTAAGGCTGAAGAGCGCGTCCTTACCCTCAGCGGTCGTTTCGTTGCGATAGTCTCCGTCCGGTGGTGGCCTAAGCCCGCCGCGAGCTTCAGCCGTGGGCGAAGGCGCAAACCATGCCAGAGCGATGGCGAGCGAGATGAGAGGAAAACCGCGGAGGACAACGGTGTGGAAGAGATTTGATAGTTTAATATTCATGGATTTTGCTTTTGTGTTTAAGGTTGGATTGAATGATTTTTGTTCACTTTTTCCAAAGGAAGAAAGTGTGTGGCATTGCAAAAAAATCGCCACGTGTGGCAGCGCTATCGCGGTGCGAAGGAAAAAGAAAACAAAGATGGAAAGCAACGTTTTCTCCTTTTGGTTTGGCGTTCTTGTCATCATGGATTCTTTTCCTGTTTTATTTTTTGTGCTTTCATAGGTGATTTTGTGTTTAAGGTTGGCTTGAATGATCGGTGTTCACGCTTTCCAAAGGAAAAAAGCTCGTGACATTGCAAAGAAAGCGGGGCAAGTAAGAAACTCTGCGCTCTGCTTTTCTCTTCGCGACGAAAGGAAAAAGGCAATTCTGTCGACCTTCGACCGCTGGATACTACTTATCGATTCAAGACGGTTTCCTGGCTTGCGCTCGATTCGTTCTGGAACACAGAATTCACTATTAGCTTTGTGCAGCCATCTATGATTAGAGGAGGCGAAATCCGCAGACCAGATTTTGCAATTGAGCCTCTGCTGCTCGACCGCTGGTCGCCGCGCGCAATGTCCGGCGAAGAAATTTCGGAGGAGGAATTGATGCGGCTGTTTGAGGCAGCGCGATGGGCGCCTTCTTCATTCAATGGTCAGCAGTGGCGCGCTCTGTACGCGCGTCGCGGCACCGAACATTGGCCGGTGTTCTTCAATTTACTTGTGGATGCAAACAAAATCTGGGCGAAAAACGCGGCTGTGCTCGTCGTTTTCATTTCACGCAAACGGTTCGAGCACGACAACGAACCGTCTGTTACACATTCGTATGATACCGGCGCGGCATGGCAAAATTTCGCGCTACAGGGTTTCCGACAAGGCCTCGTCGTGCACGTTCGTAGTCAAAACCTTCCATGCCGTGCACGACGGAGTTGCGCATTCCCGATGAATTCCAAGTGGAAGCAATGGCAGCAGTCGGCAACCTTGCGCCAAAAGAGGTGCTACCGGAAAAGCTACAGAAGCGTGAGAGCCCTAACGACCGGCGTGAAGTGACCGAAAGTATCCGCGAAGGACCATTTCGATTTTGAATTTCGCATCGGTGCCGGTGCGACTGATCACTCTTCGCGCTTTTCCAGTTCCCGTTCGATCCGAGGGTCGGGAATTAACCAAAGAAGCGCCACGAACACATAAAGTCCGCTGGCGATCCATGAGTTCACGAACGCGAGTGGAATGGCGATGAGGTAAAGCAACGGCGAAAGTTTCCCTTTCCAATCGCGGCCGACGGCGGAGGCGAGAAGCGAGTCGCGCCCTTCCTTGGCAATGATGGCGCGTTGCAGAATATAATAGGCGATCGCTGCCATCAGGAGAACAAAGCCGTATACGGCGGTTGGCGTGGAAGCGAGATGGTTCTCGCCCATCCAACCCGTGGTGAACGGAAAGAGCGACAGCCAAAAGAGCAGGTGCAAGTTCGCCCAGAGAATACCGCCGCTAACTTCCTTAGCGGCTTGAAAGAGATGATGGTGATTGTTCCAATAGATGCCGAGATAGATGAAGCTTAGCACGTAACTCAACAAAACAGGTAACATCGGCTTCAATGCCGCCAATTCGACCGCGTGCGGCACTTTCAATTCCAGCACCATAATCGTGATGATGATTGCAAGGACACCGTCACTAAACGCTTCGAGGCGGCTCGTTTTCATGTTGACCCGCCTTGCGGCCTAAGGCCTTTAAGCCAGTGCCGCGCTGTTTTCACATCAGCGTCGGTCAGCGCGTGGCTTGCATTTGCAAAACGAATCGTCACATCTGCGCCAGCGCGGCGAAGAAGGTCGACCAATCGCTGAGCCTCGGATGCCGGAACAATTGGGTCCTGATCCCCAGCGCCGATCCAAACGCGCACAGACGACAGATCCGGCACTTTTTCGGGTACGAGGGGTACCATTGCCCGAAATAACACGGCAGTGCGAAGTATTTCGGGTCGAAGTAACAACAAGCTAGCGGCGATGTTCGCGCCGTTCGAATAACCGACCGGAACGATCTTATCGGCTGTGAGTTCGTAATGCTGCGCTGCAGCGGCAATGAAATCCGCCAGTTCGTTCGTGCGTTTTTTTAGGTCCTCCAAGTCAAATACACCTTCGGCGAGCCGGCGAAAGAATCGCGGCATTCCGTTTTCGAGGATTTTGCCGCGTGGACTAAGCAATGCGGCATTCGGATCGAGCTCATGTCCAAGTGGGATGAGATCGCGCTCGTTGCCGCCGGTTCCATGCAAAAGCAGCAGTGTCCGGTCCGAGGCACCGGGAACGAATTCGTGAATGAAATCCGGCTGCAGCCTCATTGTTTGGCGGGAATTCTTATTGGGGGCAATACTTGTTCGATTTGCAAACGCGCGGATTCCATCCACGACGGGAGGCGCAGGTTGGAGCCGAGCTCTTCTATTGTTTCGTCCAGCGTGAAGCCTGGCGGCTCAGTCGCGATCTCGAAAAGAATGCCGCCGGGTTCGCGGAAATAGATTGAATGAAAATAGGTGCGATCGATTACTGGAGTCACGTTGTAGCCGACTTCGACGAGATGCTCGCGCCATTGCAACTTCTCGGCATCGTCCTTTGCGCGGAAGGCGATGTGCTGCACCGATCTGGCTGCGACGTGTCCAGCCCGGCCGTCTGGCATGCAAAGTAAATCAACGATTCTACCCGGACCGGATTCGCTCGGCGCGACAAAACGAAAACGATTGCCTGATTCCTCGACCAGGCGGTAACCGAAGCTCTCCGTTAACAATTTGGCCGTTCGTTCGTAGCCTTCCAGCGCGGCCGAGACACTGTGAAACCCGTGCAGCGAATGTTCGGCCGACACAGGGCCGGTAGTCCACGATTCCACCTTACCAGGCGAATCGGCGGCGATGAGTTCGAGTAACAATCCGTCTGGATCGGTAAAGCGAATTACTTCTTCGCCGAATCGCTCGGACGTTTTCTCAGCAGTTACATGCTGTTCTTTGAAACGATCCAACCAGTAGCCGATTGAATCCGCCGAGATCGCAAATGCAGTTGCCTCGATCTGGCCGGCGCCGCGATGTCCGCGCCTTGCGCCCGGCCAGGGAAAGAATGTCAGGATCGTCCCCGGCGTGCCTCGCGCATCGCCAAAGTAAAAGTGGTACGTGCCAGGATCATCGAAATTGACCGTGCGCTTGACCAAACGCAGCCCGAGCAATCCGATATAAAAATCCAGGTTGCGCTGCGGATCGTTGGTGATGGCGGTAACGTGATGAAGTCCGACGATTTTCTTGTCCATGAGCGTTAAGTAGAATTCATGTCGATTTCGCTTTTCCCGCTTCTGTGCCGATGAAGACCAATGCCGTGATCGCGCTGACGCCAGCAAGCGTTGCTCCTATTCCCATGATCCATCTAAAAGCGTGCACGAAAGATTCGTCAATCGCGCGACCAATCACCTGTTGGGTTAATGCGTCCAACTCTTCCGGAAGGGATGCGGCTGCGAGCTTGCTGCGTTGAGCTTGCAATGATTGCAACGCGGAGGGTGGCAGTTTCCAGGCTGACAATCGCTGATCAAGCGCATGATTAAAAGCGTGAAGCATCACGATTCCGAGAACTGCGATCGCAAGCAGGCCCGCCCCTCTCGCAACCGCGTTATTGACTCCCGAAGCGATGCCGACGCGATTCTGCGTGACCGA
>WNGC01001421.1_pt1 | contig 16248 bp, 15 predicted proteins | sample 5400051 | NCBI WGS metagenome assembly WNGC01 (sample SAMN13153368, study PRJNA577476) | soil metagenome | isolation source: 20 cm soil or saprolite under grassland replicate 2 | place: USA:California | collected 2016-06-15
GTCATGACCATGCTGCTCGTGGTCCACCTGACCACCGCGGTCTCGGGGGCGCAGCAGGCGATTGCCCGCCAGGGGTTGATGGCGGTGCTCATTTCCAGCCTGGCGCGGGTCCGCGACGAGGACGCGCTCTTCGCCCAGCTGGCCGGCCAGGCTCCCGCGCTCGCGCCGCAATGCGCCTGGGCCTTCTGGATCCGGGAGCCGAGCACCGACGAATTTCGCGCCGTCCGTTGGGCCGGCCTGCCGGACGGCGAGTTGCCCGGCTTCAGCTTCACGCCGACGCTGGGGCCCGACCGAAGCGCGCCGCTGCTGATCAACGGTCCGCTGCCCGGCACCAGCGCCGGTGAGTGCACCCTGCTCCAACCGGCGGCCGCCGAGGGCGAGCTCACCGGCCTGATCACCGTCGCCGGCCGGCCGCTGGATCTGGGTCCCGACACTCGAACCACGGTCCGCGCGGTGGCCGAGGAGATGGGCGCGACGCTGCAGCGGTTGCAGGCCGTCGATGACGCGCGGCAGCACACCGAGGCGATGGAACAGGCCAACCGGCTGGCCGGGCTGGCCGCCCGCCACGCCGCCGACGAGGTGGCGGCGCTCGAGGCCATCCGCCCGGCGCTGGCCGATACGCTTCGCTCCGAGAGCCTGCACCTGGAGTGGGTGGAGGGCGACCGCCTCCGGCTGGTGATCGGCGAGAACGATCCGCTGCAGGGCCACGCGCCCGGCTGGCTGTCGCTCGCCGGGACGCGGACCGCCGAGGCGCTGCTCCAGGGCAAGCCGCTGCGCGAGCCGCTCACCGGCCGCCGGCCGGAAGATCTGTTCGGGGTGCCGGCCGGGTTGCGCCAGCTGGCGGTCGCGCCGTTGCACTGTGCGGGGATGGAGGGGACCCTGCAGCTGGGGCGGAGGCTGCCACGCGCCTACTCGGCCGGCGAGCTGCTGCTGGTCCAGCTGCTGGCCGAGCGGCTGGGGCTGCTCTTCGCCGCCGGTCGCGCGGCCAACGTCGCAAATTGACCGAGGGGGGCGAAGCGGCATGAATCAGACGGTGCGGGCGGCCAGCGACGCGGACGGGGTGGTCAATGAGATGCGGCTGCTGGTCCAGACCGGCCAGCCGGTCAGCGAGGTCGGCGACCGCGAGCGGCTGGAACGCATCGTCAGCACCCGGGTGGCAACTCTGCTGATGGTGCTGCTGTTGATGATCGTCTTCGTGACCTCGGCGCTGCCGGACGTGGGGCCCAGCCTGGCCAAAGTCATCCAGGCGCATCTCTAGACCCCGGCGGGTCAATCCGGCTGGCGACCCGCCGAGCCGCCCGTCAGCGTTTAACCCCTATTGCGTGTGTCGCAAATTGTCTGATGAATGACGTTGAGGATGGATCACGGCGAGAACGCTTTGGGTGACCACGTTGGTTGGTCTAGCGTGGTTCAGGCTTCCAGGTATCCCCTAGCATCCGCACAGGGCCCGAGAAGTTCTCGGCGATGACATCCAGGACGGCGTCGGCAATGGGTGGGCGGAAATCCAGCCGGGGGAGCTGGTCCACCGACACCCATTGCCAGCCGGCCAGTACTGGGTCACTGCGGTCCAGGCGCGGCTCCACCTTCTCCCCTATCTCCACCTGATAGATCAGGTTGACCATGTGCCGGTCGGGCGCCAGCGTTTCGCAGACGATCACCAACCGGCCGACGCGCGCCTCGAGTCCTAGCTCCTCGCGGAGCTCCCGCTGCAGCGCCGCGTCCAGCGTCTCGTTGCCCTGCAGCCGGCCGCCCGGGAGCACCCAGTAGCGCTGGTCCCGCTTGCGATGCTCGACCAGCAGGATCCGGCCCCGCTGGACGATGAGTGCCGCCACCCGCAGCTGCGGCGTAACCGGGTTAAACGCGTTCACCAAGGCCGCGAGGCTGACTAGCGATGTGCTCAAGCCTACTCGCGCGGAATCAGCAGCGCCTGGCCGGGCATCAGCAGCGGCGAGGTCAGGTGGTTGACCTGCAGAATCGCCTCCACGTGGGGCCGCGGATCGCCCGGATAGTACGTGGCCGCGATGCTCCATACCGTGTCCCCCGGGGTGACCACCACGCTGTCCGTCTTCGCGGGTGCGCTGCCATACGCCAGCCGGCCGGTCGCCACGACCAGCACGGCCGCCAGCACCAGAACCCGGCCCCAACCGCGCCGGCGCCGGGGTCGTGGATAGGCGTTTTGAATGCCGTCCTGCACGAACATGCGTTCGAGAGCGAACGATAACACGAACAGGTGTTCGCGTCAATAGCTTGCACGAACAAGTGTTTGCATGGGGCGAACGGATGTGCTAGGATGGCCCCGTTTTGCACACCGATGTCGGGTCGCGAGCGCCGCGCCGCCCGGCGAAATCAACCGATGTCGGCAGCCAAATCGCTGTGCTACGATGCGTTGATCGCGGCCTGAGAACCCCTCCTCTCCCCTCCCTGGACGCGCCGTTTGGGACGGCGCTGGGTGCGAGATGATCGGCTCCTGGCCATCGACTTCGGCGCACAAGGGAGGGGACGATATGCCGGAACCGTTGACCAGCAGGCAGCGGGAAATCCTGGAGTACCTGCGTTTTCGCCAGAAGATCCGCAGCTACCCTCCAACGGTCCGTGAAATCGGTGAGGCGGTTGGCCTCTCCTCCAGTTCCACCGTTCAAAACCACCTCAATACGCTGGAGCGCAAGGGATATATTCGCCGGGACCCCACCAAGTCCCGCACCATCGAAGTCGTCGACGTCGACGAGCTGCAGGCCAAGCTCAGTAAGGTCGTCGCGGTGCCGCTCGTGGGCCGGGTCGCGGCCGGTCAACCGATCCTCGCCGAAGAAAACATCGACGATCATCTTGTGCTGAGCCAGGAACTGGTTGGCAGCGAGAACGCCTTCGCCCTCGAGGTCCGCGGCGACAGCATGAAGGATGCCGGCATCCTCGCCGGCGATCTTGTCGTGGTGCGCCCCGGAAAGGATGCGCCCAACGGCAGCATCGTGGTGGCTCGGCTGGAGGACGAACAGACCAACGAATCCACCGCCACCGTCAAGCGGCTGTTTCGCGAGGCCAACCGGGTACGGCTACAACCGGAGAACGAAAGCTACGAACCGATCTACAGCACCACCGCCCAACTCGAGGGCCAGGTGGTGGCGCTCGTGCGCCTGCTCCGCTGAATCACTAGCCGGTCCCGTTCGCCTCGGAGATTCGAAAACGATCGAACTTCGCCAGCAGCCGTCGCGGTAACGCCCCTCGCATCGCCACCCCGTCGGCACGGTAATCGACCGCCTCAACGTTTCCGTGGGCATGAAATTCCGCCTGTCGCGCGTTCTCGGCGTACGGCAGCAGCACCTCGATGCGTACCATCTCACCGGGAAGCGTCTGGGCAATTGCCGAACCCAGAGCCTGCAGCCCGGTCTTCCGCAAGGCCGAGATCGGCACCACCGCGCGATACGGTGACCAGTCTTCGCCAAGCAGGGTTTCAACCGCGGCCGGTCGCAGTTGGTCGACCTTGTTGAGAGCCAGCAGCTTCGGTTTTTCCAGCGCGCCCAGGTCCTGCAACGTTTCGTGCACGGCCTCCATCTGATCGCGGCCGTTGTATCGCGTGGCGTCGAGCACGTGCAACAGGAGGTCGGCTTCCTGCACTTCTTCGAGGGTCGCCCTGAAAGCCGCCACCAGGTCGGTGGGGAGCTTCTGGATGAAACCGACGGTGTCGGTGAAGAGCACCTCACGCCGGTTGGGCAGCCGGACCAGGCGAGTGGTGGGATCGAGGGTGACGAACAGGGCGTCCTCGATCTGGACCTGCGCCTGGGTCAGGGCGTGCAGCAGGGTCGACTTCCCGCTGTTCGTGTAACCGACGATGGCGACGACCGGAAAGGCAATCCGCCGGCGACCTTCGCGCCGCAGAGCCCGTTGTTTGCGGATCTCCTTGATGTCTTTCTCGAGCTCGCGGATACGGTGGCGGATGCGCCGGCGATCGCTTTCCAGTTTTTGCTCGCCCGGGCCGCGCGTTCCAACGCCGGCGCCCAGGCCGGACAGGTCGCGGCCGCCGACAAGCCGCGGCAGCAGATGATGCAGTTGCGCCGCCTCGACCTGGAGGCGGCCCTCCTTGGTGCGCGCGCGCTGCGCAAAAATGTCGAGGATCAGCTCGGTGCGATCGATCACCTTCACCTCGAGGGTGCGCTCGAGATTGCGTTGCTGTCGTGGTGACAACTCTTCGTTGACCACGAGCAGGTCGTAGTCCGCCTCGTGTTTGAGGGCGTGTAGCGCCTCGACCTTCCCCTTCCCGATGAAGAGCGCCGGATCGGGTTTGTGTCGCCGCTGGGTATCGGTCCCGACCACGACCACGCCGGCAGTCCTGGCCAGTTCGCTCAGCTCGAGCATTTGCTCTTCGATGGCTGCCAGGCCCTGATCCTCATGATCAAGGGACATCAGGTAGGCGCGCTCCTGCCTGCCGTTGGAATTCCGAATCAACTCGCCTCTGCCGTCATGATACCCACGCGCAGACGCTCAATAATCATGTCCAGATCGGCGGGAAGCCACTGCACGCGACGGTCCGCGCGGAACCAGGTGAGCTGGCGGCGCGCATACTGCCGCACCTGGCGCGTCGTCGAATCGCGGGCCGCCGACAGCGACAGCCGGCCGTCGAGGTGTGCGGCCAGCTCCGGGTAGCCATGCCCCAGCCGCTGCAGGTCGGCCGCCGGAAACTCCCGGCGAATGCGAGCGACCTCGTCCACCCAGCCAGCATCGATCATCTGGGCGACGCGCGCCCCAATGCGCTGATCGAGCTCGGCTAGCGGCACGTCCAGCCCAATGATGGTTGTCGACCATGGCGGCGGATCGGACTCGCGAGCCACACTGGGCGGACGGCCGGTGACGGCGTGGATCTCCAGCGCACGGATCATCCGCCGGGGATTCCGTTGGGCCCGCTCGGCGGCGGCCGGGTCGATGCGGCGGAGCTCGGCATCGAGCGCCTCCACGCCGTCCAGCTCAAGTCGCTGCTCGAGCGCGACCCGCAGCTCGGGGTTGGGCGGGGCGTCCCCCAGGTTCCAGCCATCGAGCAGCGCTCGCAGGTAGAGTCCGGTTCCCCCCTGAAGAATGGGCAGCCGGCTGCCGCGCTCGACATCCGCCACAGCAGCCATGGCCAGCCGGTGGTAGTCGGCCACCGTGAACGGGGTGCCTGGATCCACCACGTCGAGCAAACGACAGTGCACGCCGCCGAGCTCGTCCAGCGTCGGTTTATTGGTGCCGATGTCGCAGTAGCGATAGACCTGCCGCGAATCGACGGAGACCAGTTCGCCGTTGAGACCATGCGCCGCCGCGATCGCGATGGCCGTCTTCCCGCTGGCTGTGGGACCCACGATCGCGACCACGCGCCGGTTGCCTAGGGGCGTTTGAACAGCCGCCTCAACTGGTCATCCGGGAGAATCAGGGTCGTCGGCCGGCCGTGGGGACAGCTGATCGGCTCTTCGGTGACCGCCAGCGAGCTGAGCAATTGGCGCGCCGCCTCGGGGCTCATGGCATCACCGAAACGGACGGCGCTGTGACAGGCGATCAAAGCGGCCGTCTCCCGCAGTCGCCGGTCAGGGGTGCGCTCCCCGGCCAGGTCGGTCAGAAGCAAGCCGAGAACACGCTCCACGCGCCCCTCCGGCATATCGCTGGGCGCCGCCCGCAGCCGGATGGTGTGCGGCCCGAACAGCTCACCCTCGAAGCCGAGCGTCTCTAGCCACGACTCCTGCTGCTGGAACGCGGCCAGCTGGGACGGTGTCACGTCCAGGTCGTGCGGGATCAACAGCAACTGGCTGGCAGGCTCACCACCCTCGAGTCGCTGCAGGATCCGGTCGAACAGCACGCGCTCGTGTGCGGCGTGCTGGTCAATCAAGACCACGGCGTAGGGCGCCTCCGCCACAAGATAGCCGTTGAGCAGCTGACCCACGTACGCCAGCGGTGGCAGTCGCGGGCCGTCCTCTCTCCCCCCTCGCGGGGCGGGCCCGTCGGCCCACGTGAGCGGCGCGTCAGTGCCAGGCGAGCGTTTGAGACGTTCGGGGTGGGAGGTAAGCTCCCGCAGCTCGAGCATCGGCCCGCCGGCGCTCGCCTGGAGCTCGTACAGCGGGCTCTGCCGCAGGGCACGGTAGCAGGCCCGCTCCAGCGCCGCAAAGACGGCCCCCTCGTTTCGGAATCGAACCTCGCGCTTGGTCGGATGCACGTTGACATCGACCTCGGCCGGATCGACGAGCACATTCAGCACGGCAAGGGGAAAACGATCCGGCTCGCGCAAGCCCCGATACGCCTGCTCGATGGCGAACACCAGGTTGCGATGTTGAATGCGCCGGCCATTTACCAGGACGACGACGTGATCCCGAGTGCCGCGATGCAGGGCGGGCGGGCTTATCAATCCGTGCACACCTGACTCGTCGATGGACAGCATCGCCGTGGCCGTCTCGCTGTCGTAGACCGCCGCGAAGGTGGCTCGGAGATCACCGGTACCGGGTGTCTCGATCACGCGACGCCGGTCGACCTGGAGGCTGAAGGCAATGGTCGGATTCCCGAGGGCGAGCTCGCCGACCAGCCGGCTGATCACAGCATTTTCGGTGGCCGGTTGCTTCAGGAACTTCAAGCGGGCCGGGGTATTGAAAAACAATTGCTCGACGGTGACGCGGGTGCCGTTGGGACAGCCGACCGGCTCAGCGGTGAGCAATTCCCCTCCTCGGATGCGAACCCTGAACCCCTCTCCCCCATCGCGGCGCCGGCTGACCGCCTCGACCTGAGCGACGGCGGCGATGCTGGCCAGCGCCTCACCTCGAAAGCCGAGGGTTCGGATCGTACGCAGCTCCTCGAGCGCGCGCAGCTTACTCGTTGCGTGACGCGCAAACGCGACCGGCAGGTCTTCGGGTTGCATGCCCTGGCCGTCATCCACCACTTCGATCAGGCCCTGGCCGGCGGCCTCGACCCGGATGTCGATCCGGGCGGCGCCGGCATCGATGGCGTTCTCCGCCAGCTCCTTGACCACCGCGGCCGGCCGGTCGACGACTTCGCCGGCGGCAATGCCGTCGGCGACCGCCGCGGGAAGAATCGTGATTCGCTGGCCGGGTTCGATCCCAACCTCAGGGCGCGACATGTTTCCCCTGCCAGGCATAGAGCTTTTCCAGCGCCTCGCGCGGCGAGAGGCGTTCCAGATCGAGTTGCTTCAACTCGGCGACCACCGGGTGATCGAGCGGCAGGCTCAACTGGGCGCTGGCGGCCGGCCGTTCCAGCGGCCGCTGCCCCTCGAGCTCGGAAAGAACCTGGCGGGCGCGGACCACGATCTGGCGCGGCAGGCCGGCGAGCTCGGCGACATGGATGCCGTAGCTACGGTCCGCGCCACCCTCAACCACCTGGTGCAAGAAGATGACCCGCTCCCCTTCTTCCCGGACCTCCATCCGAAAATTCCGTAGTCGCGGCAGGCGCTGGGCCAGCGCAGTCAGCTCGTGGTAATGCGTCGCGAACAAGGTCAGCGATTGCAGCTGGGGCGCCTCATGCACGTATTCGAGGATTGCCTGGGCGATGCTGACCCCGTCGTAGGTGCTGGTGCCACGGCCGACCTCGTCGAAAATCAGCAGACTCCGCGGCGTGGCATGCGCCAGGATGTGGGCGGTCTCCACCATCTCCACCATGAAGGTGGAGAGCCCGCGCGCCAGCTCATCGTGGGCGCCCACCCGGGTAAAGATGCGGTCACACAGACCAATGACAGCGCGCTCGGCGGGGACGAAGCTGCCGACCTGGGCCAGCAGCACGATGATCCCGGCCTGTCGGAGATAGGTCGACTTGCCGGCCATGTTCGGCCCACTCAGGAGCACGACCGTGCAGTCCGCGCCAAGACGAACGTCGTTTGGGACGAACCGGCCCGGTCCGAGTGCGGCCTCGACCAGCGGGTGGCGTCCACCGATGATCTCGATGCCCGGCTCGTCACGCAGGACCGGCCGCACCCAACGCTGCCGTCCCGCGACGCTGGCCAGCGCGGCGACCGCGTCGAGCTGGCTGAGCCATACCGCCGAATCGAGCAGGTCGCTCCCCGCGGTTGTGATCCGCCGGCAGAGCTCAGCGAAGAGCTCATGCTCGCGCGCGACCGTCGCGCTCTTGGCGTTGAGGACCAGCGTCTCTTTTTCTTTGAGCTCTGGCGTGATGTAGCGCTCGCCATTGACCAGCGTCTGCTTGCGCACGTATTCGGGCGGGATCGGCTCACGGTTCGCGTGACTCACCTCGAGGTAGTAGCCGAATACCTGGTTGAAACCGACTTTCAAGGACCGGATCCCGCTGCGCTGTCGTTCGGCTTGCTCGAGGCCGCCGATCCAGTCTCGGGCCGCACTCGAGCCCGTCCGGATGCCGTCCAGCTCGGCGTCGAAGCCGGCCCGAAATACCCCGCCATCCTTGAGCGTGGCTGGCAAGTCGTCTACCAGGGCGTCCCCCAGGGCGCGCGCGACCTCCTCGAGGGACGGCGGTGGCAGCGGCGCGGCCAGCTCCGGCCATTGCGCCGCGATGCGCCGGATGCCCGGCAGCGCGCCCAGGGCTTTGCGCAGCGCCAACAGGTCGCGGGGTGTCGCGAAACCCTGGCTGATGCGAGCAGTGATTCGCTCCAGGTCGGGCAGGCCACGAAGCTCGACCTGCAACCGGCCGCGCGCGAGCGGATCCTCCAGGAGCACGCTGACCCGATTCAGTCGTTGCTCGAGTCGCTCGCGGTCACGCAACGGCTGATCGAGCCAGCGTCGCAACTCGCGCGAGCCCATCGCGGTGGAAGCCTCCCGAATGATCAAGCCGGCCAGGTCGTCCGCGCTCGCCAGCCGGTCAGCGGAGAGTCCAAGGCTGCGGCGGGTCGGTGGATCAAGGTGCATGAATGCCTGGGGATGCTCCGCATGCAACCGCAGCATCCCGGGGCTGAGTTGCAGGTGCGCGCGCTCCGCGTGGCGCAAAAGGGCATGCCCGGCGGCGAGCGCTTCCGGCCACTCATCGCAGCCAAACGCGGCGAGCGTCTCGACCCCAAGCATCGTTAAGAGCCGGCTAACGGCGGCGCGAGCGTCAAAGTCCTGGGCGTCGACCCAGCTCACCGGCGTGGTGCCCACGAGGTTCATCAGTCGGGGTCGATCGTTTTCCGAGGCGATCAGCTCCGCCGGCCGCAGCCGAGCGAGCTCATCGCGCAGCGCTTCGTCGGTCGGCTCGATTCGCAAGAGGGCGAGTTCCCCGGTCGAACAATCCAGAGCCGCCACGCCGTGGAAATGCGACCGGAGGCAGATGGCGACCGCGTAGTTCGCGCTCCCCTCCAGGAAGGCGTCCTCGACGACGGTCCCCGGGGTCAGGACGCGGACGACCTCGCGGCGGACCAGCCCGCGCGACGCGCCGGCCTCTTCGACCTGGTCGCAGAGCGCCACCCGGAGTCCAGCCTTGAGCAGCTTTCCGACGTAGGTTTCGAAGGCGTGATAAGGCACGCCGGCCAGCGGCAACCGCTGGCCCTTGCCAAGTTCGCGCGAGGTCAGCGTGATGCCGAGCAGCGGCGCGACCCGCTCGGCATCCTCACCGAACGTCTCGTAGAAATCGCCCAGTCGAAACAGCACGATGGCATCCGGGTGCTCGCGCTTCACCCTCAGGTACTGCTCGAGGACGGGGGCCGGCTTCAGCGCTGTGGCCTAGTTAAGAGCCTGGCCTTTCAACTGCCAGGCCGTGGCCTGCTCGACATGCACCAGTCGGACCGTGCCCACGTCGGCTCCCAGCGGCGCGGCCCCGAGGACGACCTTATTCTGTCGGGTTCGCCCGCTGAACTCGCCATCCTCAACACGCTCGACCAGAACCTCCACGGTTCGTCCCAGCCAGCGCCGATTCGCGGCCTCCGCAATCCGTCGCTGCGCGTCCAGCAGCACGTTGATGCGGCGCTTCTTTTCCACAGGCGAGACGTCGTCCGCCTGGCGGGCGGCGGTGGTGCGCGGCCTCGGAGAAAAGCCCTGAATGTGCACGACGTCGAACTTGATCTCCTCGAGCAAATCGAGCGTGCGCTGGAACTGCTCCTCAGTCTCGCCCGGGTAGCCAACGATCACGTCCGTTGAAACCGAGAGGTCGACGACCAGTGATCGCGCGTGGGCGATGATGGCGCGATACTCCTCGATCGTGTAGCGGCGGCGCATTTGCTTGAGAATCGCGTCATCGCCGGATTGGAACGGCAGGTGCAGGTGCTCGCAGACGCGCGGCAGGTCGCGAATCGCGAACAGCAGATCATCGTGGACATGGCGTGGGTGCGAGGTAAGGAAGCGAACCCGCCAGATTCCGGGCACCCGCTCGACGGCTTCCAGCAGCTCGGCCAGGCGCGCTCCACGCTCCGGGTCGCGGTACGAGTTGATGGTCTGGCCCAGCAACGTCACCTCTCGCACCCCCTGCCGGGCGAACCGGCGAACGTCTTCCACCACATCGTCGAGGGGCCGGCTGCGTTCGATCCCGCGGACGAAGGGGACGATGCAGAAGCTACAGACCTCGTTGCAGCCGAAGATTGCCGGGACATACGCGGTCAGCCCATGCTGGAGAACGGCCCCACCGGTCTGCGCCGGATCCGTCTCATATTCACCTTGCAGATCCTGGATGAACGCCTCGTATTGCCGCATGTCGAACCGGTAGTCGAGGTCCGGCAACCGGTCATACATCCGGTCCTTTTCCTTGTTGGCCATACAGCCCGTCATCGCAACGGCGCGACCCGGGCGAGCGCGCTTCCAGGCCTTCAGTTCGCGAAACCTGCCATAGGCCTTCTGTTCCGCGTTCTGTCGCACGGAACAGGTGACGAGGATCGCGATATCCGCCTGGTCGAGGTCGGGGACCGCCGTGAAGCCAGCGGCCGTCATTCCCTGGGTCAGATAGTCAGCGTCCGACTCGTTCATCTGGCAGCCGCTGACCCAGAGGTGGAACCGCTGGCCAGATGGCGGGCGCTTGTGTCCGTTGGGTCGGGGGCGTGAAAAACTTCGTGCTTCGAAGGTTAAGGGGGCGCCGGGAACCCGTAGCCTCGGCGGGGCGGTCGACTCAGGCATCGACCGAGTTTAGCGGGACTCGACCAGCAGACGGATCCCGGTCCGCTCCTCACCGTCGATGGAGATGTCAATGAATGATGGAATACAGACGAGGTCGAAGCCGCCGGCCGCCACGTAACCGCGCGAGATGGCGATCGCCTTGACGGCCTGATTGATGGCGCCGGCGCCGATCGCCTGGACTTCCACCCGGCTCTGACTGCGGACCACGCCGGCGATCGCGCCCGCGACGGCCACCGGTTTCGAGGTCGCCGAAACCTTCAGGATCTCAATCGCAGCACGCGCTGTTCGGGGAACACCAGCCGCCGGGCTGGCTGATAACGTTCTCTCCCCTTTCGAGCCGTTCGATGGAGGTGTTGTTTCCAGAGTGTCCATATATTCTACGGAGGTTCGGTGACCGAACGTTTGGTTGCCCCCCGACACCTTAACCCCAAGTTCAGGGGTCGTCAAGCGCCTAATCGAGCTCAACCTCCCGATCCAGCCGCTCGATCGCGGTGGCCATGCCCGAAAGGGCATCGATTCGGGCCATGACGGAGTTGAACTGCACCACCCCCTCCGCCACCTTGAACCGATAGGGGACGCCCGTCAGGAACCGTTGCAGACTGGCCTCTTTGTCCATGCCGATCACGGAGTCTCTCGGGCCCACCATCCCCAGATCGGCGACGAATGCCGTGCCTCCGGGGAACAGGCGGGCATCGGCGGTGGGAACATGCGTGTGGGTGCCGAACACGAAGCTGCACCGGCCGTCCAGGTACCAGCCCATGGCGATCTTTTCCGAGGTGGCCTCGGCATGGATATCCAGCAGGCGCAGCTTGGTGCCGGCGCCCTGGCGCAGGACCTCGTCCGCCGCCCTGAACGGTGAGTCGATCGGTGGCATGAACAACTGGCCCTGCACGTTGCCGATCAGCACCTGGCCTTTTTCGCCGAGGTCATAACAGAACCATCCGCGCCCCGGTGCCCCCGACGGGTAGTTGTGCGGCCGCAGAATAGGTCGATGATCTTCGAAACCGTTCATCATCTCCCGCTGATCCCAGATGTGATTGCCGGAGGTGAGCACGTCGATCCCCAGGCTGAAGAGATCGTCGGCGATCTTGGGAGTCAGGCCGAAACCTCCGGCCGCATTCTCGCCGTTGGCGACTACCAGATCGATGGCAAACTCGCGGCGTAGTTGCGGCAGGAGCTTGGCCACCGCCTCCCGCCCCGGGCGACCGATGATGTCACCGATCGCCAACACGGTCACGACCATTGGCCGATCGTAACAAGGCGGCGGCGCTCGACGCCCTGCTCCGGGATCTCTCGCAGGCGACCATCGGGGCCACCTTCAACGAGTTCCGGGAGGTAGGGAGCGATGACCTCCCCGACGGGCCGGCAATCCGGCTGGCCAACCTGCGCCACTACCTGGAGGAACGCGCCGCCGCCGACGTGGTGGCGATCGGCGAGGCGGCCGGCTACCAGGGCATGCGCTGGTCCGGCATCGCCTTCACCAGCGAGTACGACCTCGGACGCTGGGGCGATCCATTCCGCCGCTCGAGCCGCCGCCCGCGACCGTGGAAGGAGCCGTCGGGGACGATCGTCCACGGCATCCTCGAAGAGCTCGGTGCCGAGCGCCGCGTCATCCTCTGGAACACCGTGCCCACGCATCCGCATGTGCCGAACAACCCCCTATCGAACCGTCGGCCGACGCGAGCAGAAATGGTCGCCGGCGCCCGGTACGCAGAACGACTGATCGACATCGCACAGCCACGCCTACTGATCGCCGTTGGCCGCGTCGCTGCCGAGGTACTTGGTGACCGGGCGCAGTATGTCCGTCACCCGGCTCAGGCCGGGGCGACGGCGTTTCGGCTTGGCATGCGCCAGGCCCTGTCGATCAGCGGCCGGTCAGCAAACCAATAACGAATCCAACAATGCTGACCAACCCGATGAGGAGTGCGCCCAGTAGCAGGATGACGACGGCACCTCCCAGCGCGCCGCTCATCAGGCTTCGCTTCGCGCTCACGGGTGTAACAACACTCACGCGAGGCTCCCAGAATCGGCCCTCGGCCTTCAGACGCCGCTGCAATAATCCGAGTCGCTCCTGAACGGCCGGCGGGAATCGGTCGATCGGCGCCCGAACCCGGAGCGCGGCAACCAGGTTGGCCTGCCTGTTGCCATAACGCTCGTAGAAAGCGGCTTCTGCGGCATCCCATTCCGGTCCGGTCCGGGCCGTCAAGAACCAGGCCCGTCCGGCTTCTGGCAGATCACCCATCCTGTAGTGCACGTCGCCGAGCTGATCCAGTGCCCACTGGTTGGTGGGATCGACGCGAAGGACGCCGGCAAGCCGGTCCCGGGCTTTCCAGAGGCGGCCTGCTTCCAGGTCAGCCTTGACCCGCTCCCTCAGCGTTGCCACGGACCCAGCATAGAGTCGCGAGGCCGACGCCTTGTGGCCCAGCCGTAAAAAGAAAGAGGCGGCCCCAGCGGGGTCGCCTCCTGCGTTACTTGGCGAATTCGACGATCCGAGTCTCACGGATCACTGTCACCTTGATCTGACCGGGGTAGCTGAGTTCGCCTTCGATGCGCTTTGCGATATCGCGGGCGAGGATCTGGGCCCGGCTGTCGTCGATCGTGTCGGGCTTGACGATGATGCGGATCTCGCGACCCGCCTGGATGGCGAACGATTTCTCCACGCCTTCGAACGAGTTCGCGATGCTCTCCAGCTTTTCGAGCCGCTTGATGTAGGTGGTCAGGGTCTCGCGGCGCGCTCCCGGCCGGGCCGCCGACACGGCGTCGCAGGCCACTGTCAGGATCGCTTCCAGGCTGTTCGGCTCGACGTCCATGTGATGAGCGGCCACCGCGTTCACCAGGGTCTCCGGCTTCCCGAGCCGTTTGAGCAGCTCGCCGCCGATGATGGCATGGGAGCCCTCGACCTCGTGGTCGATCGCCTTCCCGATGTCGTGCAGCAGGCCCGCCTCCCGGGCGAGCGCCACGTCGGCCCCGATCTCGGCTGCGGCCATCGCGCAGAGGAACGATACCTCCTTGCTGTGGGTTAAGACGTTCTGGCCGTAGCTGGTCCGAAACGCCAGCGTCCCCAGCAACTTGACCAGCTCCGGGTGCAGACCGGTCACCCCGGTTTCGAACATCGCCTGCTCGCCTTCTTCGCGGATCCGGTTCTGGACGTCGTTGCGGGCCTTGACCACCATTTCCTCGATCCGAGCCGGATGGATCCGGCCATCGACGAGCAGATGATTGAGGGCCACCCGGGCCACTTCGCGGCGAACCGGGTCGAAACCGCTGAGGATGACGGCCTCCGGGGTGTCGTCGATGATCAGGTCGACCCCGGTGGCATGTTCCAGCGCTCGGATATTCCGACCTTCCCGACCGATGATGCGGCCCTTCATCTCGTCGCTTGGAATGGCCACCACCGAGACGGACGTCTCCGCGGTCTGTTCGGCGGCAACCCGCTGCATCGCGGTCACCAGGATGTTGCGGGCGCGCTTCTCGCTCTCCTCTTTGACGATCTCCTCGCCCTGTCGAATCTTCTGGGCCATCTCCTGGCTGAGTTCTTTTTCAAGGTTGGTGAGGATCGTCGTCCTCGCTTCGACTCGCGTCATCCCTGAAATCCGCTCGAGCTCTTTCACCTGCTCGGCGAGGGCATCGTTGACGCGCTCCCGGGTCCTCCCGATCTCTAACTCTTTTGCGGTAACTGCCTGCTCTTTTCGGTCGAGATCTTCGAGCTTACGGTCGATCGATTCTTCTTTTTGCTGCACCCGGCGTTCCGAACGCTGGATCTCAGCACGGGCTTCGCGTACCTCCTGTTCAAGGCTCATGCGGATGCGGTGGGCTTCCTCTTTGGCCTCGAGGACCATCTCCTTCATCTGGGTCTCGGCATCCGACAGCAGCTTTTCCCGTTCCGCCGTGGAAACGAGATCGCGCTGGCGGCGGACGCTGCCGAGCCAGACGTAGGCGATGAGGGCACCCAGCGCCGCACCCACCACGACCCCTATGACCAGGAGTAATGGATTGGGCATAGTTACACCTCTCTTATGGACTTGTGAAAGTTCTTCTCACCGCGCCGCCGGGCGCGGCGGGACTAGTCGTTACACGACAAAATCTTGACCATTTTAGTTGGGAAACTAAACCCTGTCAAAGGCTCCGGCTGCCTGCCATTCATCACTCAGCGTGAGGCAGGTTCGGTAGACCAGGCCGCTGCTGAACCCCCGGCGGCTCAGCCGCGGAGCGACGATGGCTCGTAATTCCTCTGGATTGGCCGGTCGCTTTCGCGCCAGGAGGGCCCTTCCCAGGCTGAGCGCCCGCTCGTTCTCCGGTTCAGCGTCGGCCAGGGCTGCCGCGGCGTCCGGGTCTTCGATCCCCTTCGCCCGCAGCTCCTGGGCGATCATGGCATGCCCTCGGCCCTGTGACCGGCGGCGGACGACCGAGGCGGCGAACTCCCGGTCGTCGAGATAGCCGTCCGCCTGGGCCCGTTCGAGCGCCCCCCGAACCGCATCGTCAGCGTAGCCCAGGCGAGCCAGCCGGAGCGCCAGCGCAGCCCGCGACTGGGGCTGCCGGGCCAGCCGCTTGACCGCCTCGGCGTAGGCGGCCTCCGGGCTCTCCGGCTGGCGGGCAGTCGGCGACGCTCGCCGGCTGCCAGATCTCACGCCGGCTGGAGGACCTTCTCGGCTGCCCTGCCCTTCAGCCGCGCAACCACTTCCTCGCCCAGCTTCTGGTTCGCCTTCAGGAAGCCCACGGTTTGCTCCCGGCCCTGGCCCAGTCGCTGGCCGTTGTAGGAAAACCAGGAGCCGCTCTTCTCCACCAGCGTGGCGTCCACGCCGGCGTCGAGCACGCTGCCCCAGTAGGAGATCCCCTCGTTATAGAGGATGTCGAACTCCGCCGACCTGAACGGCGGGGCCACCTTGTTCTTGACCACTTTGACCTTGACCCGATTGCCGGTCACGTCCAGGCCGTTCTTGATCGAATCGACCTTGCGAATGTCGAGCCGGACCGAGGCGTAGAACTTCAGCGCCCGGCCACCGGTCGTGATTTCGGGGTTACCGAACATGATCCCGACCTTCTCGCGCAGCTGGTTGATGAAGATCACCGACGTGCTCGACTTGGAGATAGCGCCGGTCAGCTTGCGGAGCGCCTGCGACATCAGTCGCGCCTGCAGGGCGACGTGGCTGTCCCCCATCTCCCCATCGATCTCGGCCTTCGGCACCAGGGCCGCCACGGAGTCGACGACGATGACGTCCACCGCCCCCGATCGCACCAGGACGTCCAC
>WNGC01001988.1_pt1 | contig 16238 bp, 16 predicted proteins | sample 5400051 | NCBI WGS metagenome assembly WNGC01 (sample SAMN13153368, study PRJNA577476) | soil metagenome | isolation source: 20 cm soil or saprolite under grassland replicate 2 | place: USA:California | collected 2016-06-15
CTGAAGTTCACGCCGACCAAGCACAAGCAAAAAGAGCCTGCGGCGGCGGCCCCAGCCAAGCCTTAGAGGCAGTCCCTCCCCACTGGGTGGGGAGGCTAGGTGGGGGCGTCAGATGGCTCCAACAAATCACCAGAACGCTGTTCGTACCTCAACAGGGACCCTGGATGCTCCAGCTCGAAGGCAATCGCGTCAACCGCCGCGTCTAGGCCCTCGTCGATTTCCTGCAACACGAGGCGCATCACTCGCGAGCCGAGAGACTCGAGCCATCGGTCGCGGCGAATGTCATACGCCTTTTCGTGCATTTCACCGTCGATCTCAACGACCAGGTTCGCTCGACAACATGCGAAGTCCACGATGTAAGGGCCGATAGGGTGCTGTCTCCGGAATTTGACACCGAGCTGGCGCGCGCGCAACCGCCACCACATACGGGTTTCGACGCCTGTCATGTTCGCGCGCAGGTGCTGGGCGCGTTGGATCACGGGATTTTCCATAACCGCACAAGCTTCCGACCCGAAGCTGCCCCAGGAGAAGTCAGGGTGTTAAGGCGATTACAGCTCCCCCACCTAGCCTCCCCACAAGGTGGGGAGGGACTTGGGGCTGATGCCCCAGCCAAGCCGTAGCTCCCTCTCCCGCACAGCGGGAGAGGGTCAGGGTGAGGGTTTACTAGCCGACAATTGGTGCGGTGAGCGCGCCCGTCCCGCTGCGGCTGCGTCCCCTCGAGATCGGAGACGTCCTTGACGAGACGTTCCGCATGTACCGGCGGCACTTCCTGCTGCTGGCAGGCATCTCGGTCATCTTCTCCATCCCGCTGGCGGCCCTCTCGGGATACGGGTACTTCGCGCTCTTCGACTACATCTCCACGCAGGCGACGAGCAGCAATCCCGGTGACTTCAGCACCTTCGTGACGGCGATGGCCCCGCTCGCGGCGGGCGTGCTCGTCAACCTCGCCGTCCTTCCCCTCCTCTACGGGGGCGTCACCTACGCCGTGTGCCAGTCGGCGATGGGCAATCCGGTGACGCTGTGGGGCGCGCTGCGCGGCGCCTTCCGGCGCTACTTCCAGGTGCTCGGCTACTACCTGCTGTTCGTGCTTATGGCGGTACTGTTCTGCCTTTTTCCCTTGTGGATCTGGATCTCGGTCAACTGGATCGCCGTGCTGCCTGCGATGTTCGTCGAGAACACCGGGCTGTTCACGGCCATGGGCCGGAGCTGGCGGCTGGTCGAAGGCAAGTGGTGGAGGACCTTCTTCATCCTCCTGCTCGTCCTCGTACTCAACTACGTAGTGTCGCTGGCGCTTGGCGCGTTCCTTTACCTCGGCCAGGTTCTACTGACGATCCTGGTGTCGCCATACCTCGCTCTTGCGCTCTATGAAGGCGCGGTGGTCCTCGTGAGCGCGCTGGTCAACCCTGTACTTCTCATCGCCATCGTCCTGATCTACTTCGACCTCCGCGTTCGCAAGGAAGCCCTTGACCTGTTCCAGCTCGCCCACCAGGTCACCGTCTCGCCGCCGGCGCCCGCGTGACCCGGCGACTCTTCACCTGGGTCCTGCTCGCCGTGGCGATCGCGGTGTCGCTTCCGGTCTCAGTCGCCGCCGACTCGACCACGACGCTGTACAGGCAAGCCGTCGCCGACGCGCTCACCATCGTCGAGAACACCCAGCCCGGCGATGTCGCAGCCGCGCGCCATGCGGCCCAGGTGCTGATCGACGGCACCGGCAACACGCAGCCGGAAGTGCTGTCGGACCTGCGCGAGACGCCGCCCGACTTCAGAGACGCCGCCTCCAGGCTCAGGGCCGTGCTGAACGCGCTTGACAATCCAGCCACAACGTCCGACGCCGCGCTTGCGCAGTCGCGCCTGCAGCAGGTGATGTCGATGCAGCGCTACGACGCCCTGCACAAGCAGCCGTCGTTCCTGGATCGGCTCGGCCAGTGGATCCAGGACCGCATCAACGAATTCCTGAAGGCGATGGCGGGCGGCATCGGCCCTGGCGGCGTGGTGCCGGCGTGGGTCGTTTACGCGATCGCGCTAGCGGTGATGTCGGTGGTCGTGGTCGTCGTCTTCAGGTCCGCGCGCGGCCGCCTGGCCGGCGAGTTTGCGGGGTCGGAACCGGCCGGCCCGCAGGCGCCGGCCGACTACTTCGCGCAGGCCGACCGGCTGTCTGCCAGCGGCGACCGCGTCGGTGCGATCAGAGCCCTGTGCGCGGCGGTCGCCGCGACCCTGGCCGGCGAGCGGACCTGGGAGGGCAGCCCGCTCACCGTGCGCGAGATCTTCCGGCGTGCGCCAGACCCGGCGTCGCTGAATCCCCTGCTGCGTCCGTTTGAAGCGGCGGTCTACGGCGGTCGAGACGTTGACGAAAAAACCTACGAGCAGGCCGCGGTGGTGGCCGCTCGGTTCCGCATGCCGCTGGTGGAGAAGGCAGCATGAGAGGCGACATCCGCGGTTGGATGGCCATAGGCGTGATCGGCCTTGCGGTCCTCGCCGCGATCCTTATCGGCCAGCAGAAGCCTGATTCGCCGGAGCACAGCACGAACAGCGACGCGGCCAATGGCGCCTCCGCCGTGATGCTTTATGCGTCGGCGATGGGCCACCCGACGCACCAGGTGACCGGATCGTTCGAGATATCCGACGCGAACACGATGCTGTTCGTCTTCACGCCGACGAGCCCCTATACCTCTGAGGAGGCAGACGCCACCGCCCGCTGGGTGCACGACGGCGGAGTGATCGTGTACGCAAGCGAGCAGGGAGACCCGGAGCTGGACACCGCCCTCACCGTGAACCGTTTTGCGCGGCCCGTCCCGAGCGACAGCGCCGACGCGAACGGGCCGTTCCTCGACGGCGTGAGGTCCGTAGCCGGCGGCACATTCGCGCTGCCGTTTGGTCTGGGCGCACGCCAGGTTGCGGTCCTGCGATCGGGTGGACTCCCCATCGCGTACGAGGAGCGGTTCGGACGCGGCCTGGTGATCGCGCTTGCCGACCCTCTCGAGCTCTGCAACGGGTACCTGGAGAAGGCCGACAACGGCCGCTTCCTGGCCGACCTGCTGGGCCTTGTGCCGGCTGGCGCTCCGGTCGTGTTCGACGAGTACCACCACGGGCTCACCGCCAGCGACATCACGCCGGCCGCGTGGATCCTGACGCCGTGGGGCGCCGCGCTCCTGTGGCTGATCGTGGCGATCTTCTTCGGCCTCCTCCTGCGCGGCCGCCGATTTGGACCGCTGGTTCCGAGGCCTGCGGAGGCGTCACGTCTCGACGCCGAGTGGGCGGTGGCCGTCGGCGAGCTCCTGCGCAGGGCGGGCGCTCGCGCGGTCACGCTCGGCGTCCTCGCAAGAGCCAGCGAACGCGCCGTGGCGATGCAGACAGGGTTGCCGGTCGAGCCGCGGGAGCGATTCTGGCAGTCGCTGTGGCAGCGCGCACCAGACATCGCAAGCGACCTCGACAGCGCGGAAAGAGCGCTTTACGGGTCCGAGAAAAGCGAGAAGGACCTGCTCGCGGCGGCGCAGCGCCTGCACGGCATCGCGTACCCCGTCAGTGAAGAGGGGAGGCGGCGCCCGCGACAATGACAGGGATGAGCTCAGCACCTGCCGGCACAGCCACCGACTTCTATGCCCGATTCCGCGAGCAGCTGGCCAAGGCTGTGGTCGGGCAGGAGGACGCGATCCGGCTGTGCGCAGTGGCGCTTGTCGCGCAGGGCCACGTGCTCCTGGAGGGCGTTCCCGGCACAGGCAAGACGCTGCTTGCCAAGGCAATAGCGCGCTCGCTGGCCCTCGATTACGGCCGCGTCCAGTTCACGCCTGACCTCATGCCGGCCGACATCCTCGGGACGTCGGTCTACGACCTCACCTCGCGCACGTTCGCGCTGCGGCAGGGGCCGATCTTCACGAACGTGCTGCTTGCTGACGAGATCAACCGCGCTCCCGCCAAGGTGCAGTCCGCTCTGCTCGAGGCGATGGAGGAGCGAGGCGTCACGCTCGAGGGCCAGCAGCTTCCGCTGCCCGCGCCCTTTATCGTGCTGGCGACACAGAACCCTGTCGAGTACGAGGGCACTTACCCGCTTCCCGAGGCTCAGCAGGATCGCTTCCTGTTCAAGGTCCGCCTCGATTACCCCAGCCCCAGCGACGAGATGGAGGTCTTGCGGCGCTGGGAGTCCGGCATCGAGCTGAAGGACCCTGTCAAGGCCGGCGTCGAGCCGGTGCTCGGCGCGGCCGACGTCGAGCGGTGCCGCGAGCACGTGGCGGGCGTCGTGCTGGACGAGAAGATTCGGAAGTACGTCGTCGACCTCGCGATCGCCACGCGGAACGCGCCGGAGGTCGCGCTGGGCGCGAGCACGCGTGCCGAGGTTCTTCTGATGCTGGCCGCGCGCGTCCAGGCTGCGTTCGACGGCTCGGAGTTCGTGACGCCAGACCACGTGAAGGGCCTGCTCGCGCCCGCCTTCCGGCACAGGCTGCTGCTGCGGCCCGAGGCCGAGGTCGCCGGGCAGACGCCCGACAGCGTCCTGGAGGCAGTCGCGAGCCGAGTCGTCCCGCCCCGGTAAGAGCCGATGCGAGGATTCGCTCCGCAGCCGCGCCTGATTTGGGCCGTCGGCATTGGCGCTGTGCTGATCGCGCTGGCGGTGGTCTCGCCTCTGCTCGTGCTCGTGGCCGTCGTCTACCACGTCGGTCTCGCGGCCCTGGTCGCCCGCGACCTGGCCCTGCTTCCAGGGGCTCGCGGCTACGTCGTACGCCGCGCGATGCCCGAGCCGTTCTCGCTTGGCGAGCACGAAGAGGTGCGGATCGTCGTCACGAATCGGGCGGCCGCCGGCCTGACGGCGCGCGTGGCCGACCACGCACCGACCGGCCTGCTGCCGCGGCCGCGCGAAGTCCAGGGCGCATTCGACCGGAACGGCAGCCTCGCCGTCGCCTACAACACCTCGTCTCCGCGCCGCGGCGCGTATCACTTCGGGCAGGTCGACCTGCAGGTCTGGAGGCGTGACGGCTGGTGGCGCAGGCAGCTGAGGCTGAACCTGCCGCACAACGTCGCCGTCTTTCCCAACGTCGTGGCGATCAAGCGCGTCCAGCTGTCGCTGCGGCGAGGGCTCCGGTCGCTCGTCGGCCAGCGGCGCGCGCGGCCACCAGGCGCGTCGACCTCGTTTGCCGGGCTGCGCGATTACGTGCGCGGAGACGACGTGCGCCGCATCAGCTGGACCGCCACCGCCCGCCGCGACCGGCCGGTGATGACGGAGGTGGAGGCTGAGCGCGGACAGCAGGTGATGATCGCGATCGACTGCGGCCGTCTGATGACCGCGCCCGCGGGCGCCCTGGAGAAGCTCGACCACGCGATCAACGCCGCGCTGATGCTGGCGTGGGTCGCCCAGGCGTACGGCGACCGCGTGGGCCTGATGACGTTCGACGATCGGGTGACCAACTTCCTCAAGCCCGAGCGGGGCAGCGTGCAGCTGCACCTCATCACAGAAGCGCTTTATGCGCTACGTCCTTCTTATGTCGAGCCCGATTTCGGGCACGCACTGACCCATATGGCCCTGCGCGTCGGCCGGCGCTCGATGGTCGTGATCCTCACCGACGTGCAGGATCCAAACCAGTCGCGCGAGCTGGTTGCGCACTGCCTGCGCCTCGCTGCCCGCCACCTCGTGCTGGTCGTCGCGATGAGCGACCCCGAGGTGATCCGCGCGCGCGACGCGCCCATCACCACGTCGTCGCGGGCGTATCAGTGGGCCGCGGCCGAGGAGTTCGTCGCGAGCCGCCGGCAGAGCTTCGAGCTGCTGCGCCGCGGCGGCGTGCTGGGCCTGGACGTCGTCGCCGGGAACCTCAGCCCGGCGCTCGTCGAACGTTATCTGGAGCTGAAGGAGCGGGCTCTGCTGTAGCAGCAGCCGCGTTCTTCGACCGGCCCGTCAGCAGCAGGTACGCGTAGAGGGCGGAACCTGTCGCCAGGCCGATGGCGAGCTTGGCCGCGAACGGGACGTCGGAAGGGGAGATGTTGCCCTCGATGGTGCCCGCGATCACCAGCAGCGGCGCGAGGCCGAGGAGCAGCACAAACGCGCGACGCGTCGCGATCACGAGCGCGTCGGAGCGCTTGCGGTTGCCGGGCGAGATCAGAGCCCAGCCCATCATCAGGCCGCCCGCGCCCTGCGCGACCACGATCGACAGCTCGACCACGCCGTGCCCGATGACGAAGTCGAACAACCCGCCCGCCAGGCCGTAAGCCTGCGTCAGCCCGAACAGGCCGCCGAGGCTGATGCCGTTGCTGACCATCACCCAGATCACAGGGAGACCAAAGAAAACGCCGAAGGCGAACGCGATCATCGACACGTAGATGTTGTTGGTCATGATCAACCCGGCCGCCTGCACGCGCTCGCTGGGCGGGATGTGGGTCCACAGCTGGTGGTGGTGGACACGGTCGATCAGGTCTGGTGGCGCAATCGCGTAGGCGGCGTCGGGGTTGGCAAGGACCACGAAGAAGGCGATGATCGCCGGAACGAACATCAGCGCCGCGGCCGCGACCAGATAGGGCCACGACTGACGGTAGGTGGTGGGCAGGGTCACGAGGTAGAAGTCGCGGATGCGGCGCCACACGTCACCGCCTCGGCGGTAGACGACCCCGTGGCCCCGCGCGACGAGCCCGTTGAGGTAGCGGTGGACAGGCTCGCCCGGCCAGTCGCGCTGCGCGCGAGCGAGGTCGGCGGTCGCGCGCCGGTACAGGGCCGCCAGCGCCAGCACCTCCCCCGGGCGAAGCGGGTTCAGGCGGCCGGAGCTGCCCCTCGCGATCAGGTTCTCGAGGTTGTTCCAGTCCTCCCGGCGGCTCGCTACGAACTCATCCGCTCGCATCTACTTGCAAAATTAGCTCAATGGAGCAGCCGCTCCCCGATTCAGAGCTGATCGTCTCCACGCCGGAGCGGGTTTCGTTCGACTACCAGGTGGCGGGCCTGGGCACGAGGGCGATCGCCCAGGTGCTCGACCTGCTCATCGTCACTGCGCTCCTGACCGCCCTGTTCTTCGGCGGCCTCGCCATTGGCATCTTCTTCAACAATTCAACCGTCTACAACCTGCTCGAGATCCTGGGCAGCTTCGTCGTCATATTCGGCTACTTCTGGACGAGCGAAGCCTTGTGGTCGGGTCAGACGATCGGCAAGAAGGCGTTCCGGCTGCGGGCCGTCGGCGATCGCGGCGAACCCCTGACCTTCATGCAGGCAGGGATCCGCAACATCGTGCGGATCGTCGACTTCCTTCCGTACGGCTACGGTGTCGGCCTTGTCGTGATGTTCATCAACGGCAAGGGCAAGCGCCTCGGCGACCTGGCGGCCGGCACGCTCGTGGTGAAGGATTCCGACCACGTGTGGTTGTGGCAGCTGCCAGGTGCGCGGCCTTCGGACGTTCAGCCGAACATGCCGCCGGCGTCGCCTCCGGGATACCCGCCCTACCCGCCGCCTCCGCCACCGCTCGTCCCGCAGCCACAGACGGCGGCAGGTGCGGCGCCGGCTTACGCGCCCGCGTCCAACGCGGAGCACATCCTGCGGAGGATCGACCCCGAGCTGCGGCGGTTCGTCAGCTCGTACGCGCGCCGCCGCCCCCAGCTGCCGCTCGATGTTCGCGTGCAGCTTGCGGCGAACATGCAGCAGAGCCTGCAACGCGCGGTGCCCGACACGTTCGCGCAGTACGGACCGCTGGCGGTGCTCGACTACCTCGCGAATCTGGAGATCAGCTAGGGAGCGATCCCTGCGATTGTGCCCAATTACACGTTATGGCGGCGGTATTCCGTGTATTTGTGCACAAATGCGTGAACCGGGCTAGCTGATCAAACGCTCGAACGCATCACGGCTGATGTTGCCGCCCGTGATGATCACTGCGACTCGCTTGCCCGCTAGCTCACTGCTCAGCTTCTTCACCGCTGCGATCCCCGCGGCGCCCGCGGGCTCGACCACCAGGCCCGCATCGCTGAACAGCGCGCGCATTCCTTCGATCATCTCGATGTCGCTCACGTGCATCACGTCGTCGACAGCGTTGCGCACGTCTTCGACCGCGCTCGCCACTGGCACACGCACGGCGATGCCGTCGGCGATGGTGGCGATGGATTCGGTCGCGACCAATTTCGCCGCGTGCCATGACAGCTCCATCGCGGGTGCGCCCTCGGCGACCACGCCGATTATTCGCGTGCTTGGTGAGGCTCGGCGCATCCATGCCCCGATGCCTGTCACGAGCGCGCCATCGCCGAGCGGGACTAGGATCGCGTCGATGGGATCGTCCATCGTCGACAGCTCCACCGCCATGGTGCCTGCACCCTCCGCGATGGGGGCGAGGGCGCCGTCCTCGACAAACAGCGCACCCGTCTTCTCAGCGTGAGCGCGCGCGGCTTCTTTGGCCGCGTCGAAGTCTTCGCCTTCCAGCACGACCTCCGCGCCGAGAGCGCGCATGCGGTCGACCTTGATCGGGCTGGCGTTGACGGCCGCGAAAACGATGACGCGGTGGCCTCGTTTTCGCGCCGCGTACGCCATGCCCTGGCCGAAGTTTCCTGCGCTGGCGCAAACGAGGCCGAGCTCAGGAACCTCGATCCGGTGCATGAGGTAGTCGGTGCCCCGTCCTTTGAAGGAGCGGATGGGATTGAGGCATTCGACCTTGAGAACGGCGGCGACCCCGAGGTGAGCGCTGAGCGGCTCGCACTCGTACTGCGGCGAATGCAGGAAGACCGGGTCGATGATCTCGGCGGCCTCCGCGATCCGCTCGATGGAGACCGGTTCCTCTTCCATGGCGAGAACGTAGCCTTTTGCCGGCTCGCGCGTTCCCACTATGAGGGACACCGGTGTGTACCCGGGTCCTCCCAGGCTTACGGCGCCACCCTGACTACCCCCGGGGTGGCGCTTATGTTTACAGGACTCAACTTGTAATTGGAGCCTGCGCGCCCCAAAGTGGGGTCATGCCACGCTCCTCGGTGACCTTCGTCTGCGGCCAATGCGGAGGCGAGACCCTGCGCTGGGCGGGACAGTGCCCGTACTGCCAGGCCTGGAACACGCTCCAGGAGTTCGTGGTCAAAAAAGAGCCAGGCCGCCGCAAGCCCGAATCCCGTAGCGGCCGTGGCGCCACCTCGGGGAGTTCGTCCGCAGCGCCCGTGCCGGTCACCCAGATCTCGGCGGATTCGGCGCCCCGCCTGCGCCTGGCGTGGGGCGAGCTGAACCGCGTGCTGGGCGGCGGGATCGTGCCCGGCAGCCTGGTCCTGGTCGGCGGAGAGCCGGGCGTCGGCAAGTCGACCCTTCTCATGCACGCCGCCCACCAGGTGGTGTCGGCGGGCGGAACGAAGGTGCTCTACGTCTCGGGCGAGGAGTCGAACCAGCAGGTGCAGATGCGAGCGGCGCGCCTGGGGGCGCTCGATGGGGGCATCCTGCTGATGGCCGAGACCGATCTGGACACGATCTGCGACACGATCGCCTCAGAGGCGCCGCAGCTCGCGATCGTCGACTCCATCCAGACGGTGGCCGACGGGGCGGTCACGGGAAGCGCAGGAAGCGTCAGCCAGGTCAGGGAATCGGCCGCCCGGCTGATGCGCCTCGCCAAGGAGACCGGGGTGCCCATCTTCCTGGTCGGACACGTGACCAAGGAGGGAGCGATAGCCGGACCGAGGGTCCTGGAGCATATCGTTGACACGGTGCTGTACCTCGAAGGCGACCGCCGGCAGGAGCTACGGCTGCTGCGGGCGATGAAGAACCGGTTCGGATCGGCCGAGGAGATCGGCGTCTTCGCCATGGCCGAGCACGGGTTGGAGGAGGTGCCCGACCCGTCGGCGGCGATGCTCAGCCAGGCCGGCACGGCCTCCGCGGGGACGGCCGTGGTCGTGGTGATGGAGGGCACGCGCCCGCTTCTCATCGAGATCCAGAGCCTGGTCAACAAAGCGAACACCAACTTCCCGCCGCGCCGGGTCGCGAACGGGTTCGACCTCAACCGCGTTCACATGCTCCTGGCTGTGCTCGACCGGCGGGGCAAGACGCCCCTTGGCCAGCACGACGTCTTCGTCAACGTGGCGGGCGGCATCCGGATCACGGAGCCCGCCGCCGATCTAGGTCTTGCCCTGTCGATCGCAGGCAATCAGAGGAACCAGCCTTTGCCGGAAGGCCTGGTCGTCCTCGGGGAGCTTGGGTTGGCGGGCGAGGTGCGCCGCGTCGGCCAGACCGAGCGCCGCCTGCAGGAGGCGGCACGGCACGGCTTCACGCGCGCTTTGATTCCGTCCGGTTCACGGACCGGGCGGCCGGCCGGCCTCGAGATCATCGAGGTCCGGACCCTGGCGGAGGCCATTTCCGCCCTGTTTCCTAATCACATCCATTCCGGCGCATTCATAGAGGAGGCCGGGGTAACGGTCTCCTGAGGAGGTTCCCTTGAAACGTTCCGATGCCCTCGCCCTGCGAGCGGGGTTGGGGATCGGAGTCGTCGGCGGTTTCGTCCTGGGCTACATCCTGGTACGCCTGGCGCCGATCACCCATCAGGGCTGGGTCCTGATCACGTTGACGACTCTCGAAGGTCTGGTCTTCGCGTACCTCGGCACGCCTTACGTCCTCGGCGGGTGGCGCGGCTTCAACCGCCGCCTGCTCAACACGCCGCTGCCCGACCTGCTGAGCGGACTGCTCGGCATGGTGGTCGGACTCGTCATCGCCGTCCTCATTGGTTTCTTCGTCCGCGACGTGCCGCTCGGTTACTGGCTGTCGTCGATCCTCGCCTTGCTTCTTGGCGCGCTCGGCGCATCGGTCGGCGTGAGCCGCCGCGCGGAGCTTGCGGCCCTGTTTTTCGGCGGCCCGGCCCAGCAGCCTTCGCACCGCATCGCCGCGGTGCTTCTCGACACCTCGGTCATCATCGACGGGCGCATCCTCGACATCTCCAAGACGGGCTTCGTCGACATGACGCTGGTCGTCCTCAGCTCGGTGCTGCGCGAGCTGCAGCTCGTCGCCGACTCGGCCGACGCGATGCGACGCCGGCGCGGGCGGCGAGGACTCGACGTGCTCACCGAGATGCAGAAGATCTCGACGATCTCGCTCGAGGTCGTGGACGACGATGCGACGCCGAGCACCGAGATCGACACGCACCTCGTGCGCACGGCCAAGCGCCGCGGATGGGGCATCATGACGAACGACTTCAACCTGAACCGCATCGCGCGCCTCGAGGGCGTGACGGTGCTCAACCTCAACGAGCTCGCGCAGGCGATGCGTCCCGTGGCGATTCCCGGCGAGGAGATCATGGTCACCGTGGCGCGCGAGGGCAAGGAGCCCGGTCAGGGTGTGGGCAGCCTCGACGACGGCACCATGGTCGTCATCCAGAACGGGCGCCGGCTCATCAATCAGACGATCACAGCTGTCGTCACGTCAGTGATCCAGACCTCGGCCGGCCGCATGATCTTCGCCGAGCCGCTCGGCCAGGACGGGCGCCGCGGAACGAGAAGCCGCGGCCACGATGAGGCGAGCAAGTGAAACCGTCGGTAGGTGTGATCGTGGCCGCTGCCGGGTCCGGCTCACGACTCGGCCGCGGCAGCAAAGCGCTGGTGCGCCTGCACGGGAGGACCACCCTGTCGCGCGTGGTCGAGCTGTTCCTGGGCATGGACGAGATCGACCGGATCGTGGTCGTCGGGCCGCCGAGCCGGCTCGAGACCGCGGAACAGGAGGTGGCGTCGCTCCATCCGACCAAGCCCGTGACCGTGCGTGCCGGCGGTGAGAGCCGGCAGGCCTCGGTGCGCGCGGGCATCGCCGCGTTGGGTGAGTGCGACTACGTGCTGGTGCACGACGCCGCCCGTCCGCTCGCATCCCCGTCGCTCGTGCGACGCGTGCTCGCGGCGGCGATGGAATCGGACGCGGCGTTCCCCGCGATCGCGCCGCGCGATGCGGTCAAGCGGATCGAAGGCAACCTGCTCGTGGAGAGCCTCGACCGTTCGCGATTCGTGCTGGCCCAGACCCCGCAGGGCTTCTCGTACAGCCTGCTGGCGCGCGCTCATCGCGAGGCCGCCGACGCAGGGCTGGTCGGCGATGACGACGCCCAGCTGGTGGCTGCAACCGGGCACGCCGTGACGGTGGTGGAGGGCGAGCCCTCGAACGTGAAGCTCACGACGCCCGAGGACTTCGGCGTGGTCGAAGCGCTGATCAAAGAGCAGGAAACAGCCGCTCCGTGAGGGTCGGCGTGGGCTACGACGTGCACCCGCTCCGCGAGGGGCGGGCGCTGATCATCGGTGGGGTGCGCATCGAGCACCCGACAGGGCTCGACGGCCAGTCCGACGCCGACGTGCTCACGCACGCTGTCATCGATTCGGTGCTCGGGGCCGCTGGGCTGGGCGACATCGGCGCGCACTTTCCACCTGACGACGCGCGCTACCGCGGCGCCTCGAGCCTCGACCTGCTCGCCGAAGCGACACGTGTCGTGGCCACGGCGGGATACCGAGTCGTGAACGTCGACAGCACGGTCGTCGCGCAGGCCCCGAGGCTCGGTCCGCACCTGGGCGAGATGACGCGCAACATCGCGCGCGGCCTCGGACTCGACTTGAATCGCCGCGCACGCCGTCGCCCTCATCGACGAAGCGTGAAGGGGTCCCCACGAAATCTCGGCGCGCGGCTCAGCAACCCGCTCCGCAGCTTGCGTCGCCGGTCCTCCGATTTCGTGGGGATAAAGACGTGACGCTGCGCCTACACAACTCGCTCACCGGGACGAAGGACGTCTTCGAACCGCTCGAGGACTCCCACGTGCGCATGTACACATGCGGCCCGACCGTGTGGAACTTCGCCCACATCGGCAACCTGCGCGCATTTCTTTTCTATGACCTGCTGCGGCGGCACCTGCAGGTCGCCGGCTACCGCGTCACCCACGTCATGAACATCACGGACATCGACGACCGCATCCTCGACCAGGCAATGCACGCGGGCACGACCATCGCCGAGTACACAAAGCCTTATGCCGAAGCTTTCTTCGAAGACATGAAGATGCTGCGGGTGCGGCCGGCCGAGCACTACCCGCGCGCGACCGAACACATCCAGGAGATGATCCGGATGATCTCGACGCTGCTGGAGCGCGGGAACGCGTACGTCGCGGACGGCGACGTGTATTTCCGCATCGCCAGCTTTCCGCATTACGGTGAGCTGTCGCACCTCGATCGGGAAGGGCTTCGGGCCGGAGCGCGGGTCGCGGCAGACAAATATGACAAGGAGTCGGTCAGCGACTTCGCGTTGTGGAAGAAGGCGCAGCCGGGTGATGAGAAGATCGGGGCCGCCTGGGATGCGCCGTTCGGAAAGGGCCGCCCCGGCTGGCACATCGAATGCTCGGCCATGAGCAAGCGCTACCTCGGCGACACGCTCGACATCCACGCGGGTGGCGTCGACCTGATGTTCCCTCATCACGAGAACGAGATCGCGCAGTCGGAGGCCGCAAACCAGCGCCAGCTCTCCAGGTTCTGGCTCCACTCCGAGCACCTGGCCGATGCGACGGGGGAGAAGATGTCGAAAAGCGCCGGCGGCTTCACGACCCTGCGCGACCTTATCGCGGCCGGCCATGACCCGCTCGCGATCCGGTTGTTTCTCATCGCCAACGCGCATTACCGGTCGCGCTTGAGGCTCAGCGAAGAGTCGCTGCACGCAGCCGGCGAGCAGGTGCGCCGCCTGCAGGATTTCGCGCGACGGCTGAAGCTGCCTGTGGCGCCGAAGGACGGCGGAAGGCTGGCCGAGCGCGTGGCCGAGGTGCGGCACGCGTATCGCGAAGCGCTCGATGACGACCTGAACCTGCCGCAGGGACTGGGTCACGTATTCGAGCTGCTCCGCGAGGCCAACGCGGCGCTTGACTCGGGCGAGGTCGGCGAGGCCGCCGCGCGGGAGCTCCTGCTGCTCATGGCCGACGTCGATGCCCACGCCGATGTTTCGGCGGCCCAGGACACGACGCTGGCGGCCGAGGTCGAGCAGCTCATCGCGCAGCGCGAGGCTGCACGCAAGGCGCGCGACTTCGCGGCGGCAGATCGCATCCGCGACGAGCTGCGCGATCGCGGCATCGCGCTCGAAGACTCGAAGGAGGGTGTCCGTTGGCGCCGCGTCGCAAAGGTCTAGGCGAGCAGCCGGCCGTGATCTACGGCCGCAACGCGGTGCTGGAGGCGGCGCGCGCCGGGCGAGTTTTGAGGGTCATGCAGGCCACCGGCCTCGGACACGATCCGCGGCTCGACGAGCTGGCGCGCATCGCGCGCGTCGAGCACGTGCCACCTGATCGCCTGGACGCGATCGCGCCCGGCGTCCACCAGGGCGTGGCCGCCGAGCTGAAGCCGCGGCGTGAATGGACGCTGAGGGACCTCCTCGCAACCGAGCCGAGCCTGCTGGTCGCGCTCGACTCGATCATGGATCCCCAGAATCTCGGCGCCGTCATCCGGAGCGCCGAGGTCGCGGGAGCGGATGGCGCGATCATCCCCCAGCACCGGAGCGCGCCACTTTCGCCGGCAGCCGTCAAAGCCAGCTCAGGGGCCAGCGAGCTCATGCCCATCGCGCTCGTCTCGGGCATGCCCTCGGCAATCGCCGAGGTCAAGCGCTCCGGCATCTGGTGCGCCGCGCTCGATGTACGCGGTGACACCTGGCCATGGGACTTTGACCTCACTCAGCGCGTCTGCGTCGTCGTGGGCGCCGAGGGTCAGGGGGTGCACCGGCTCGTGCTGGAACGATGCGATGTGCGCCTGCGCCTTCCCGTCAAAGGACGAATCGGCAGCTTCAACGCATCGGCTGCTGCTGCGGCGCTGCTTTACGCGGTCACGCGGCAGCGCTCCCTACACTGAGTCGATGCCGAACGCCACCCTCGCGCTCGATCGAGCATCCGCGGACATACAGCTCTCGAAGGCCGCGCGCGAGGATCTCGAGCGCGCTGCGAGCGAAGCCTCGCGGCGCGACGCTGAGGAAAGCTGCTCGTCAACGCCAACCGCGAGGCGCTGGTGCTCGGCCACTACACGGTCGACTCGATCCACCTGCTGCTGGCGCTTCTCTACTCGGATTCGCCCGCCACCGCGGCTGTGCTGCAGAAGGCCGGCCTGACCATGTACGACCTCCGCCGCCACCTGCAGACGGGCGTGCCACCCGACGCCCCGGTGGCCGGCACGAAGCCGGCCGGCGTCCGCCCACCCGACAGCGCGCTGCGGCGGCGCCCGATGCCGCGACTGCGCGGCGTCCTGACCGTCAGCCCTGTCTTCCTTGGCCTGCTCGCGGTGGTGGTCGTGACCGGCGTGCTGCTGTGGTTTGGCTTCTTCCCGCAGGGCATCGGTGTGCTGACCTTGACGTTCGTGGTTGCCGGCTGGATCGCGACGGTATGCGTGCACGAGTTCTGCCACGCGCTGGTCGCCTACATCGCCGGCGACCGCGCGGTTGCCGACTCCGGCTACCTGACTCTCGACCCGCTGCGCTACACGAACTTCCTCATGAGCATCGTTTTCCCCGCTGCGTTCCTGCTCATCGGCGGCATCGCGCTGCCCGGCGGAGCCGTTTACATCAATCGCGGTGCGCTGCGGAACAAGTGGTGGGACTCCGCGGTGTCGCTGGCAGGTCCGCTGGGGACGCTTCTATGCGGCCTTCTGTTCGCTGCGGTGGTCGTGGTCTCGTACCTGGTTGGCTTGATCCGGCCGGACAATGCGCCGTTCTTCCAGGCGCTCGCGGTGCTCGGGTTCATCGAGATGTATGCGTTCGTGCTGAACCTCGTACCGATTCCACCGCTGGACGGATTCGGCATCATCCGGCCGTGGCTGCCGTACTCGCTCCAGTCCGCCGCCGCTCAGCTAGGGACGTTCGCGCTGATCATCGTCTTCGCCGCCATCTGGTACGTACCAGCCATCAACCTCTTCTTCGTCAGTGCTGCTTCGACCCTCGCAACGATGTTTGGCATCGACCCGTACCTGGTCTACATCGGCCAGCAGCACTTCCGTTTGCACTAACCGGTGGACCGCCTGATCGTCGACGGGTACAACGTCACGCACGCGTGGCCAGAGCTCAAGGAGCTGATGAGCTTCTCGCTCGAGGCTGCGCGCGACCGGCTGATCGAACGCCTCGCCACATACGCACAGGTGCGAAGCGCTGACGTGACGGTGGTCTTCGACGCACATCGCACGTCGGCCGCCAGCAACAGCCGGCAGGACATCGGTGGCGTGCACGTCGTGTTCACGCGCAAGGGCCACTCCGCGGACCACGCGATCGAGCGGCTGGCGTATTCACTTGCTGGCGACGGCAACCCGATCATCGTCGCCACGTCAGACCGTTTTCAGCGCGACATGGTCCGCGGCATGGGCGG
>WNGC01001113.1_pt1 | contig 16236 bp, 20 predicted proteins | sample 5400051 | NCBI WGS metagenome assembly WNGC01 (sample SAMN13153368, study PRJNA577476) | soil metagenome | isolation source: 20 cm soil or saprolite under grassland replicate 2 | place: USA:California | collected 2016-06-15
TATGATCAAGTGGGAGAGCTGGACTTTACCAGCCTCTACCCGACCATAATGCGGGACCAGAACCTGAGCGGAGAAACCGTCAAGTGCAAATGCTGCCCCAACTCGCTCCGTCGGGTTCCAGAACTAGACTACAATATCTGCGACCGATGGCGAGGCATCGTCCCTCTATCTCTTGAAATTCTTCTCGATAGAAGGTCAAGCTACAAGCAACTAAAGAAAGACGAAAAGGATGAACTGAAACGGCAGATGTATGATGCACGTCAGTCAGCACTAAAATGGATCCTGGTTTGCTCATTCGGCTACCTCGGATTTAAGAACGCCCGGTTCGGAAAGATAGACGCGCACATTGCAACATGCGCCTTCTCCCGAGTCTTCCTCCACCGTGCAATAGCCATAGCCCAAGCTAGAGGCTTCAAACTCGTGCACGGAATCGTTGATTCTATGTGGCTTACAAAAACTGACGCAACAGCGGCTGATTACGAGGAGCTTTGTGCAGTGATCAAAAAGGATCTGAAACTCCCTCTGAGTTTTGAGGGTCAGTACAAGTGGATAGTTTTCCTCAATTCCAAAACAGACCCGCAAGCGCCAGTCCTAAACAGGTACTATGGCATCTTTCAAGACCGGACCTTCAAGGTTCGGGGAATCGATGTTCGGCGTCACGACACTCCTGAGATAGTTCAGACATGCCAGAAAGAAATGCTTGGCCTCCTAAAGGAGGCAGATAATTCCAAGGAGTTCCTAGCCCTTATTCCCCAAGTGCTCAACATACTCAGAGAATACGCTTCAAAGCTAAGACGCGGCACGGTTCCTATCGAGGAGCTGATAATTACGAAGAATTTGAGCAAGATGCCTAACGAGTATACTCACCGCGTACCCCAGGCGACCGCGGCCCAGTATCTTATCGACGAGGGGGGAAGAGTTCATGCGGGACAGCAGGTGAGTTACGTTCTGACGATTGATACATCAACAATTCCTGAAAGCCAAGCCTTGCCCCCCGAATTGGCAGACGATGATACTGTCTACGATCCTGAAAGATACGTTGATCTCCTCGTTTCTTCAACAGCAAACCTGTTGCTACCCTTCGGCTACGACGTCAAATCACTGACCGCGTGTCTAGGTAGACATCGAAGAGCATTCCATTCTCGCCAAGATCTCATTGATCATCCGCGGCAAGCCCAGCTGTTACGCTAGACCGTCGGGCGCTTCTCAACTCTTAAACCTCCAAAGTATCCAGTCAGGATCGAACGGGTCATGAGAAAGGAACTTGTCAGAACGGGACCTGCACCATTGAACTTGCCGTTTTCGCCAGGAATAAAGTTTGGAGATCTTATCTTCGTTTCAGGTCAAGGACCCATCGATCAGAACGGAAAAGTAGTGCCAGGAGACGTCAAGTCCCAGACCAAGACAACTCTGGAAAACTTTCGAAGAGTACTAGTAGCAGCACAATCTGGCTTGGAATACGTGCTTCAGACTACAGTGTACCTCATTGACCTAAGTGACTATTCTGAAATGAACGAGGCTTACTCGACGTTCTTCCCAGACCCAAAGCCTGCGAGGGCCACGGTCCGAGCCGATCTTCTGTTCGGAATGAAGGTAGAGATTCAGGGAATAGCATATGTTCCTCATTAGGATGAGTCGAGTTCACTGAATTCGTGAATCCGCTAGATCTTTCTGGGTCCTGCTGACAGGTTTCCGGTTGAAACCTTACTTTTGCTGCGATAAACGACTAGGAAAACTATGACGGCTTCTGCGATCGCCACGACAATGGCAAGTTGACGTCCGTAATTGTAACTCTGCGCGCCTCCAGACGCGGCAGGTGAAGGAGTCGGCCTAGAACCTGGACTCTGAGTCAGAAGTATTTTGCCCGCTTCTCGATTGTTGTCGAGCAAGTTGAGTTCGCCTTGAACTGGAGGAACATCTACCAGTACCGTATATGTTCCGGGTGAAAATCCAGACGTGTTCCACATGAACCGACCCGCATAGATCCCTACGGGCGCTAGGTTTGGCACAGATTGATGGGCGACCAAAGTGGTGTTCGCATATGCTCGTAGATCGAGCGCCTCGGACAGTGACCCGTAATTTGCGACAGTCGCATTGATCACAACAATGCTGCCGACTGTAGCTGTCCTTTGGACCAGGGCCGAGACTACTGCTATCTCATGAACGATGAGGACGACAAGTAGAGACAGAATCGCTGATTTTCCAAGTCCTCCTCCAATTGCGAGAATGGTGACGTTGAACTGCCCCAGAGGAGTTCGTTCGCTCGTTGAAATTGTCATAGTCGACGTGAACGAATGTTTCGCCGATGCGGGAGCAAACAGGATCTCCGTGCCAGCAGGCACTCCTTGAGCAGACACAGTTACAGGGGTGGAGATGCCTGAGACGAAGGTCACTGACAATTGAACTGAACCGTTTGATCCTCGAACTTGGATGAGGCTCTTCTGGCTCAGGGATAGCACAAAGTTGAATGGACAATTGCCATTGCTACGAATTCCTCTGTTAACGGTGCCTGTTGGCCCACACATGCTGATTGGTCGACTTACATCAAAGTTGCTGGACCTCAGGGACGACAGAATCCGACTGTCCAGCTGTTGCCCTATCAAAGCGGCGTGATCGATGACAACGGAAAGGGACGTAGCTAGTAGCACGCATGCTAACAAGGATACCTTGGGCGAGAGCAACTCTTCACGCGATCTATAGGTGCAGGGGAGAGATCTAGCTTTCTGAAGCTTTCGGAGATTTTCCCGTCATTCGCGATTTGCTCCGAATGAGGATGGCGTTTTGGCCTCAATTCTCTATTCGAACTTCGCATCACTTGTGATGAATGCTGTCCACAAATCTTATCTAGATTATTTGTCGCCCAGCGGTTCTTGAAAATGAAACTGCAGACAATATCTGTTTCATCGGCCACTGCAACTGCGTTCATCGCTCTCTCGTTCCTGATGGCAGCTTCAGCGCTCCCTGTTCCACAGTTGACCCTAGCTCCCCGAGCACATGACGGTAGTTTCCAGAGTACGAACTGGAGCGGCTATGCAGTAACCGGAAGCTCTGGCTCGGTCAGCATTGCAAAGGGATCGTGGACGGTGCCAGCAATACAGGGTTCATGCCCTAGCACGAACCAGTACTCATCTTTCTGGGTAGGTATAGACGGTTTTAACTCTGGCACAGTGGAGCAGACAGGCACGGACTCAGACTGCCAGAATGGCGCCCCGACCTACTATGCGTGGTTCGAGTTCTATCCGCACCCCTCCTTCCTCATCAACGGAATGGCCATTACCCCCGGAGACCATATGACCGCTCAGGCTAGTTTCAGCGGGAGATCTTTCACGGTAACGATAACGGACACTTCCACCGGAGCTTCCTTCAGCACTTCTGCAAGGGTACACTCTGCTCAACGATCTTCAGCGGAATGGATTGCTGAAGCACCATCTTCTAGCGGAGGCATTCTCCCCCTAGCTGACTTTGGAACTGTCTCCTTCTCATCGTGCACTGCTACCGTAAATGGGACCCCTGGAACTATCGGATCTTTCGGCTCCTCGGTCCAAGTAATCACGATGGTTTCCAACTCCGGAGCCGTCAAAGCGCAACCATCATCGCTATCCGGCAGCGGCGACGGCTTTTCAGTGACGTGGAAGAGCGCGGGTCCTTAATAGGACCCTTCCCCTTTCTTTCGCGAGCACAGCTAACTAACCAATTTAGCCTCTTGGAATAGTCGACAAACTACAGAATTATATCGGCGTTCGAGCAGAAAGCTGAGGGAATGCCCATGACCCTTTCAGCAGAAGTTGTGCCGAAAGAAGTCCCGGAGGTTGTTGAATTCACTCAATTGAAGAGTCGAACAACGGCAGAAGCGCTAAAGGAACTTGTAAAGGACTACGGGATCGTCTATGTGACCGCCCTTACCCGTCAAGGTTGTTCGGGTTGTGAGACCCAGAAGCCCCTCTTTAAAACGCTGGCGGAAAAGATGAATCAAGAAAACCCCGCGAAGGTTCGCTTCCGGAGCTTTCATGTGAACTACGAGAGCGGCGACAAAGAGGAATCATGGAATAGTAAGCGAATATTCGGTCACGCCGCCTACCCGACCTACACTATCCATGTAAAGTCACACGTGGGTCCTCTTGAGATCTATAGATCCGTTTACCCACCTATGGAGGAGTTAGAGAAACAGATCAAGGAGTCTTTCGAACTTGCGGACTTCTACAAGACCGAGGCTCAGACGGCATCGCGATTAGAATCTGACAAGCAAGCCCCGATCATGATTCGGAACCGGACCTAGAAACCAGCGAGATTCGGAGGCTACCAACTTCAAAACGAAAAGCGGTTCAAATCCGGTTGGAAAACAGAAGAAGGACCAGCAGACCGTCGACCTCGGAAAACTGCCCGCGCAAATCCGACCAGCCGCGGACTTTCTAAAACTACATGTCAAGAACGTCGGAGGCCACTTGTTAACCAAGGGAAACCAGATTCAGGTAGAAGGACTGAAGCACAAGGAAGTCAAACTACTCTTGCACAAGTTTCTGCGTCACAACGGCCTCGACGATCATCGGGTGCTAAGCCAATCCGGGATATTGGAAATTGTCCCTCAACACATGGCAGTGCACACTAGACGTGAAGAAGGAACGCCGCCTCCAGCTGCAGCAACCATGCCCTACCTCTTTCCGGGCACAAACGCTCCAATGCCAACCGACAAGAAACGTAGGAAGAAGTCCTAGTCTCCTTTCAACGGTTCGCCAGGCTTTAGCGGGCCGACAATTTCGACGACATATCCTTCAGCATCGTGAAAGCTTGCTATGCGATCGCCCCAGGGCCGGTTGGCGGGCTTTTCCTCGAATCTGACTCCCTTACGCTGCAACGCCGAGTAGACTTCGTCTACATCGTCCACTTCGAAGTGTAACTCGACCGTTTGCCGATCCAGTCGGCTTCCTTTCTTTAACAGGTGAAATGCTAGCCTTGATCCTTTGGAGTCAAACATGATGAAGTTATCATTCTCCTGCGCGACGGGTAGTCCCAGAATTTCTTTGTACAAATGCTTCTCCTGGTCGAAATTGACAGCCCAGAGCGTAACATAGGAAAGATTTCTCAGTCTCATTATCTCGTCTTCGGAATCTTGATACTCTTAGCTGTTCAGATGCAAGACCTAGCAGGCGCACAAATTCGCGCAGATTGAACCCTGAATTGGGGTCTGGGAGGAGCATTTCATATGATGCCCAGTTCACGCTTGCATCGATACAGATGAACGCTTGTTGAAAAATCGCTGACTCGCATGTTTTGCGCGAAAAAACGATAATCTCGCCAAGAAACGTTTCAGACGGCGAGTGGACCCTTGCTAGAATTTAGAAAAAAAATATTTCCCGCGACACAAAACTGCCCTTCGAGAAGAATTCTCCTCCCTGAAGGAGAGAGCCCACCGACCGAAAAAGGAGAAAGTCACGAGAGTTCTGTGACGTCAGAGTGGTTCCTAGAAGGCTGGCCTGGTGCGGTGGTTCTCATAGAGTATTTTGCGTTCGTAGACGCCCATGACCCAGTAGAGTCCGAGGACTAGGAATAGTCCGAGGATGAATATGATGATGTTAGCGTTGGCTCCTAGAGAATTGATCACAGCTTGGCGCGCAGAATCCGTGAACAGCGTCATCCACGTTAAAGATACGAGCAGGGCCGCCGGAAGGGTCAGGCGGAAGACCCGTAACATCATGAGTTCTTTCTTGGGACTTGCCATCTCTAGTCGGAACCGCCCGTAATGGGGTAGGCCTTTCATAGCGCTTTTGCAGAAATCCCCCTATGACTTGAGCACGTTCAGACGAAAAATCGAGACTCAATCACCGGTCTCTCAATCATGTTCATGGAAATAGGCCCTACCGTATTCTGTAAAAATGGATAGATCGATGTTACAAAAGAGACCGGAAAGGCGTGAAAAACGCCTCTGAAACGAATTCTTACTAGTTCTTTGCGGTCCGGTCCCGTTGGAAACTTAGATATTCCGCGAGACACAGCGACTCCACTCGTGGCCGCCGTAACGTAGCTTGGTAGCGTACAGGCCTGAAAGGCCTAGAAAGCCTTGGCCAGTGGAGCCTGGAGGCCGGGTTCAAACCACCCCAACACGGTGTGAACGTCCCGGCGGCGGCCCCACAAACAAGACTTAACAAACAAACCAGAGAAACCACGCGACCCGTGGGCCGGTAGTTCAGCCTGGTATACTGACAACATCAGGCCAAAGAACGTCCGGTTTGCAAGCAGACATCGAAGCCAAGCCTCCGGAAGGCCGCGGGTTCAAATCCCGCCCGGTCCACCATATCAATACCTGAAAAACACGTCAGCCTCAGACGAAGACGAGCCCGGTCAAGATTGATCGTCTAACTTCTAATCGTTATTATCCACAACGAGACTCAGGCAATCTCAGAGCAATGCGAGGCAAGATCATAGCTTTAGAAGGAATAGACCAGTCGGGCAAGAGAACCCAGACACGACTCCTCGCAGAAGAGCTCGAGAGAAAAGGCGCAAGAGTCGGCACCATCAGCTTCCCCATCTACAGATCACCATCCGGCAGACAGATACAACGATTCCTCGCTGGCAAGCAAGAATATCCTGCAACAGCACTCCACATGCTCTATTCTCTAAACAGATGGGAGAATCAAGAACTCATAACCAATCTAACCGAGAAATCAGATTTTGTAATTGCCGACAGGTACTACCCGTCAAATCTGGCGTACGGAGTCTCGAGAGGCTTAAGCCTGGGATGGCTGCAGGGCTTGGACCGAGGGCTGCCCACAGCGAGCCTCGTCATTGTTCTCGACGTTCCCGTGCTCTCATCCTTCGGCCGAAAATCGAGCGGGAGAGATGTTCACGAGAGAGACAAGAAGTTGCTATTGAGAGTCGGACTAACCTACCGAACATTAGCAAAGAAATTGGACTGGAAGATGGTTGACGCAAACCGGCCCGTTGAAGAAGTGCACGAGGCCGTCTGGAGTATCGTCAGAAAAAAATTCAGATTCTCATCTTGAGAATCAGATCAACGGCTAGGTAATCTCCACTGCCTCTAGCTCGACCTGAGCGTACCGGTCGCGGGTCAACTCAACGTTGAGCTCTTGTACTATGAGCCTAATCAGCTCGTCCGGCTCGACTCTTCTGACACCTTTCAAGTGATGGACCAAGACCTCGACTCTCCCAGGCTGGAAGACCAGCCGCAAGATGTAGTGATCCTCGTGGACCCTATGTCTCCTACCATCACTCAGCGAATAGTGAAGCTGGAAAGCCAGGTCTAGAATATCCAGCGAACCCTGGTTTTCGATTCTGTGTAAGACTCGTTCTTCTTCCTTGGAATCGAGAACGTCGAACCCATCACTGTTACCGATTCCTAGCTTGAAGGCTACTTGTCCTTTCGAGTAACCATCCTGATCAGCCACTGTAATTTCCCGAGACTTTGGATTTGTCCGAAGGGATGCTAACGCGGAAACGAGAGCCTTCTGCAACGATTCAGGATTAATGTCAAAAGAAAACGAGGCCCGAGCGTGCAGTACAGTCGGGAATTTATCTAGGGTACCCAGCGACGGATCTTCCTCAAGAGAAGTTGGCAAGAGAGACTGCACTCCGCTCTTCGCTTCGGGCAACTATATTCCTTCCCCCAAAGCATAACTCTTCTGAGAATTGGAATGTTCATATTTGTCGACGAACAATTTCCATACCAACCATGCACCGCAAGAACGCGGCTCAACTCTGGCGAAAATGTCCTTCCTGCCAGAGAGAACTCTTCTCCGAAGATCACTTCTGCACCAGTTGCGGCCAATGCCTGGACTGCTGCCAAGGAACCCATAACATTCACCAACCTCAGAAGACTGCCCACTAAAGCCGCGATGAGGATCTCCCCGTATGGAAATCTTTTAATTGAGAAGACCGATATCCCCTTCTCGGGCTAGGATGCGTCTAGGACCACAGGGCCCTTTCAAGAGTTTGGTGAGATGGCTTGCAAAAGGCAAAACGGAAAGAGGAATACGAGGCCAGAATCAAACAGGCCCTAGGCGTTCTGAACGAAGTCTCAAACGATAACACTACACCGCGCAACATTCGTCGAGCTGCAAAAGACGCAATGGATGCTCTACAGGCGCAGTCGAACACCATAGGAGTGAGGGCGTCAAACGCGATATCACTGCTGGACGAAATCGGGCAGGACCCCAACATGCCACCCTACACGCGCGTAAAGCTCTGGAATGTTGCAAGCATCCTCGAAGCAGTAAAAGACTAGGTTTCTCCAGAAATCTCCCCAATCTTGGGACAACTATTTATCGCTAATAGCAAGTCATACCCCGGACCCTCTGTCTTGAAGATTCCCCGGATCCTACCGTACATAGTGGGTTTAATCGTACTCGCATTCGCACTAGCCTCTCTCTCACATGGGACTCCTGGGGGAAGCCTTCTCTTCCGATCATACTGGTTACTCTATCTCGTCTATCTCGGACCTCTGGTGATTCTTGGCTTAATGTTTGCTCTGGTCATCTTAATCGGGCTAAACTATCGAGACATAGGAGCAGCAATCGGTTACGGGATGGCTAGACGAAGACAAGCTCGAAAGCGCGGTTCTCGCTACGCAGTCATAGTCCAGATGTTCTTCTGGGCCATCGCCATCGGAGTACTCATCGAAACCAAAGGTAGCATTTTCAACCCTACTCAGGCAACAAACGCTACCATCGCAAAAAGCATCACAGGAGAAGACGCAACGACTCCCAACATACTCCAGACAGGCGGTATTCTTCCAGCGCTTTCCAATATTGTGCAGAACTCGTGGTTCAGCCTAGCGTTTCTGGGCCTTCTTATTGTTGGAGGAGTGGTCGTTATCCAAAGCGTCAGAGTCGCGTTAAGGGAAACACACGATGTGACAATTCAAGAATTGCAGATAAGTCAAGAAGAGGGATTAAGAGCCGTTCACGAGGCGATCAAGATAGTCGTGGAGTTACCGACAGACCCTAGAAGCAGGATAATTGCCTGCTACGAGCGCCTAATTACAACCGTCTCGAGGCTTGGAGCACCTGTCTCGTCTGACCTAACTGCACGGGAGCTTGACAGGGCGGTGCGGTCAACCTTTGCTCTCAAGGGACCAGCGACCACCGACCTAACCCAACTCTTCGAGGAGGCCCGATACAGTCTTCATGAGATCAACGATGATGACGCAGACAAGGCGCACGAGTATCTCGAATCCGTTGCAGAAGAACTCAAGATTCAACTACAAACCGAGAGTTGAAAACAGTCAGGCTGCTCTTCTGGTCCGCGATTGCGTATGCCATTCTGCTGGTCCTGATTAGGGGAATTTTCCCTTCAGAATCGACCCCAACTATTTCCTTGACCGGGATTCCGCTAATCGTCATAGTTGTCGTGTTTGTCCGCGACCTCGCAAGAAGGTCGACAAGCCCCGCGCTTCGAAGAACTAGAGCGTCGACTGCCGGTCTTCGAGGAAGCCAGGTACACTTCCTAAGTGGCCAATTCAAGGTGGCGGCAAGCGCAAGCAGTTCATACTTTGAAAACGTCGTCCGTGCGAGGCTCAGAGAACTCTTGACCACTAAGGTTGCCCTCGAAACAGGCCTAGAGACCGAAACGGTGCGCCGAATATTGCTGGACCATAGGGACGGCCCACGTCTTCTTCAACAAGAGTCTCTCTACCATATCCTATATGGGCCCACTCCTCCCAGCGGGCTGGCGAGGATAAGCTTGATTGGCGATGCCATCGATCTGATTGGAGCCTGGAAGGGCTGAGGATAGAGGATGCGGGGCAGACCTGCCAGACGATTATCGGCCAAGTAAAGAAGGCAATCGTTGGTAAGGATCCTGTTCTCGAAAAGGTCATGCTTGCTATCCTAGCAAATTCACACATTCTCTTCGAAGACTATCCAGGGCTTGCCAAGACACTGCTGGCGAGGAGCTTCGCCATGGCTATAGGATGCAACTTCTCCAGGATTCAGTTTACCCCGGACCTACTTCCTGCCGACATTACCGGGACCTACGTCTACAACGTAAAAACGGGGGATTTCGAGCTACGCAAAGGGCCCGTGTTCACCAACATTCTACTAGCAGACGAGATCAATAGGGCCCCACCGAAGACACAGGCTGCTCTCTTGGAGGCAATGCAGGAAAGGCAGACTACACTGGACGGAAAGACACATTCGCTCCAAAACCCCTTTATCGTCATTGCGACTCAAAATCCGATCGAGTACGAAGGAGTCTATCCGCTTCCAGAGGCACAGCTAGACCGGTTCCTGGTGAGACTCCAGCTCGGATACCCTTCACGTACAGAGGAAGTAGAGATAATGCGACGCCGTATGTCTCGAGGTCAGGAGGACATAGTCTTAGATCCCGCTACGGATTCGAAGACGATTCTCGAGCTTCAGAAGACTGTTGAAGGGATCCATGTGGATGACGACGTTTTAGGATACATTGCGGACATCGTCCAAGCAACTAGAAATCAGCGCCAGATTGAGATAGGTGCCAGCCCAAGAGGATCTCTAGCAATTTTCAAGCTTAGCAGGGCAAGAGCCGTCTTTCACGGGAGAGACTACGTCATCCCTGATGATGTCAAGGAAGCTGTGGTCCCGGCACTCGTTCATCGGCTGATCATGAAAGCAGAATCTTGGGTTAAGGGAACCAATCCGAACCAGGTAATCGAGGATATTGTCAGGACGATCCCTGTGCCCAGACTAAAGTCTTAGGGCAGATTCTTGTTCACCCCAAAGGCCATCCTCTACTTTCTAATGACGGCTGCCCTGTTAGTTCTTGCACTACTTCTGAACGACCTTGAGATCGGAGTGCTCATACTCGGATTATCTTCTCTCTTCTTTTTCTCGAACGTCTGGGGCCTCCCTGAGAAGATTGACATCAGACTCGAGAGAGACATTGTCCCAGACGAGACGTTCGGAGACGAAGACGTCCGAGTAGAATCGCGCCTTCGAAACATGACAGGCGCGACTCTCGGAAACATAGAGATTCAGGAAATCCTCGACGGCAGGATCATTCCAGGAAGAGGAGCAAGCTATACGCCTGCTTCGGTAGCACCCTCCGAGGAGTTACGCCTAATTTTCGAGTTTCCCAGTCCCCCCCGAGCGAACTATGAGATTGGCCCTCTAATAGCTAGAGTGAGAGATCCGTTTGGATTCTATCTAACTGAGAAAAAGCTTGGACCCGAAACTCTCTCCGTAATGCCGAGACCCGATCGCCTCAGAGACACCCGGCTCCGTCCTCGACACGTAGGGCCCTGGCCCGGAGTTATCACATCAAAGATACTAGGACTCGGGACAGAGTTCTATGGCATGCGCGACTACATTCCGGGTGACGATCCAAAGAGAATCAACTGGAAAGCCTCGGCGCGCCACGGCGAACTGATCGTTAACGAAACCGAAGCAGAGAGAGTGACCGATGTGATGATTGTCCTCGATACGGACGTTACCTTCTTCGAACCGAGCGAAAGTGAGCTTTTCGAACGCGGAATTCAAGCTGCCGCGTCCTTCACTCGTCTACTCCTTAGACAGGGCAACCGTATCGGACTCGTCCTCCAAGGAGGGGAAAGAGGATCCATACCTGCAGGCTTTGGAAAGAGACATGAGAGAAGAATGCTCTACCTCCTGGCAGCGGCAAAACCTGGTAGAGCGACGGTCTCAACCAGCTATGTGATGAATCTGCTTGCCCGACGAATGCTTCCCTCCCGATCACAGATCGTGATAATCTCGCCTCTACTGGACCCCGAGATGAAAGAAGGAGTCAAACAACTTGCTGTTGCCGGGTATAGCATGCTTGTCCTGTCTCCCTCGCCCACGCCACCTGCGTCATTCCAAGACCAAACCGAGGAAATAGCTTTCAAACTGGTCATGCTCGAAAGATCCATTAGTCTTCTTGCGCTGGAGAGATCGGCAACCGTCGTTGACTGGCAGGGAGGCGTTCCGTTGTCAGTATTGATGTCGAAGGTGAGGAGCACTCGACCCATTCCCGTCGCTTAGATTTCATTTCCCGAATTATCACGCCATTTCTAAAGATCAACTATGTCATTCTCGCCCCATGGATTATTCTGAGTCTTCCTACATCGGCCCTTGGGCGGGAATCAATTCTCGTTACAGCAACGGTTGCAATCGTCGGATTGGCAGGCATGTTGCTACGGAACAAGACTGCGATTTTAGCAGCGTCCGGGAGCTTATTGCTGCTGATAGTATGGGGCAAAGTGGCCGGCGACCTCTATGGGCTTCCCGGGCCGGACAGCGCCGTACTTCTGTTGCAATTCATGCTTGTCATCTTCATTATGGAAGCTTCGATCACCACCTTGACTCTTGATTCTGCTATCAAACCGTTAGAGGGTAAGAACGATGATCTTTCGGAATCCGCGAGAATGCGAGCGATGAGGTGGGAGCGAGTCCAGCTTCTCAATCTTGGGAAGCTGACGGCAGCTTCCTTTGTACTATCTCTCGGGCTGTTGATCCTAGGCAGTCTTGTCAGTATATCTTTCAACCAGATAGCTTTCAGTGGAGTTTTGGTGTTGGCGGCGGTTGTCGCGATTTTCGTCCTTCTCACGTATAAACGGGAGCCTGAAGAACCGAGGCGATCCGTGGAATAGTTTCTGCCCTCTCATAGTTCTTAAGGCTCGAACGAGTGCGGCGAAGTTGCGTTGTCTAATTATGAGGTCGGGCGTAGGCTGGAGTATCGGATCAGGGATCTGTTCAGAAGGAATGGCTACTTTGTCGTCCGTGCGGCTCAGTCGAAACCAATAGACTTGGTGTGCTTACGCAATGGCCGCTCTGTATTGGTCGAGTGTAAGGCAGGAAGATCCTTTCTTGGAAAAGATAGAAAGGGAGAACTCTTGGCTTTGGCTAAGCAAGCTGGCGCAACTGTTGTACTGGCGAGAAGGAGGCGGCGAATAGTCGAGTTGACTGACCTAGAGAGTGGGCGCTTGTTGAAGCCCGAGAACCTGCTGGACCTATGACTCGCTATCGGAACCTCTCAGGCTGCGAAGCTTTTCGAGCATTGAGAGCCAGCCGAATACTAGGTTGCTGTAGACTGACATCTTCTCAGGGTCCTTCTCAAGCTTGAGTAATGCATTTGTCTCGCTAATCTTTCCCACAATCGTCTGTTCTACTGTCTCCAAGAGGACGCTCTGCGATACGGTGGCTTGGGGACCCGTCGCGCGCGCATAGACGACTGGCTTGTTACACTTTGCGCAAAAGATGTCTCCCTTGACTCTGAAGAGGGGGTTTCCGCATTCCGGACAGACGTCAGAGAGCATGGTCGCCCCTGATTTTAGAAGGTCGGCCATTCGTTTCACGTCTTCAGACAATCTCTAACTGCTCTCCTTGACGTTCCTGCACTCTAGGTGGCTGGGCGGCGTATAAATGACACGATAACTCGAGAGGTGCAGGCAGGGCAAAGTCGGCGCGGTATGAAGACCGGCTGGTTCAACTTCCTCCGACCCGTCCAACGATGCAGTCCTAATCTGATAGCTAATTTCCGAGAGTATCTTGGTAGAACTTATTAGCGTGCTCGGGAAGATTCGACAATCGTTCTAGGGACCGAATTTGCCAGAGAAGACAGCAACTCTACGAGTCGCAGATGCTCTCCAGCGGGACGTGGGGCGGGGGATAGCTCGAATAGACCCGAAAGTTGTCCAAGAACTCGGACTTACCTCTGGTGATGTCGTCCAGATTGTTGGGAAGAGGAAGACGAACGCGCTGTGCTGGCCGGCACATGAACAAGATTATGGAAAAGGGACTGTCCGTATAGACGGCTATCTTAGGAACAATGCGGGAGTCTCCATTGATGATAAGGTCACTATTCGGAAGATAGACGCGAAGATCGCGGAACGTTTGACGTTGGCCCCGACAGAGCCGCTCCGTATCGTCGGCGGGGAAGAGTATCTTAGCCAACTCCTGGAGGGGCGGGTTCTGTCGCGGGGAGACTTCGTTCCGATCAATATCATGGGACGGACTGTCAATCTGGTTGTGACTAATACGAGTCCTCCCGCTGAAGCCGTGATTGTTACTCAGGGAACGGAGGTTCTTGTCGGTGAACAGGTCAAGGAACCAATTCGTGCGATTCCTAAGATCAGTTACGAGGACATTGGCGGTCTGCGACCCGTGATCCAGAAGGTCCGGGAGATGATTGAGCTCCCGTTGAGACATCCGGAGTTGTTTGAAAGATTGGGAGTCGAGGCTCCGAAGGGTGTCTTGCTTCATGGACCTCCAGGCACGGGAAAGACTTTGCTAGCTAGAGCGGTTGCGAGTGAGACGAACGCGAACTTTCTCAGCATTGGTGGGCCGGAGATCATGAGCAAGTATTACGGTGAAAGCGAGGAGAGGCTGCGGGACGTTTTCAAGGAAGCACAGGAGAATGCCCCTTCGATCATCTTCATCGACGAAATTGATTCGATCGCACCGAAGAGAGAAGAGGTCACTGGAGAGGTAGAGAAACGAGTTACGTCGCAACTCTTGTCTCTGATGGATGGTCTCCAGTCACGGGGGAAGGTGGTGGTGATTGGGGCGACGAATCGTCCGAATGCGATAGATCCAGCGTTGCGTCGGCCGGGCCGGTTTGACCGTGAGATCGAGATTGGCGTGCCTGATCGTGATGGCCGGCTGGAAGTGTTGGAGATTCACACCCGTGGGATGCCGTTGGCTGAGGATGTCGACTTGAAGAAGCTCGCGGATGTGACGCATGGTTTTGTCGGCGCGGATCTCGAGTCGCTGGCGAAGGAGGCGGCCATTCGGGCGCTGCGTAGGATTCTGCCGGAGATCAACCTCGAGGCCCAGAGCATCCCAGGTGATATCCTGAACAAGATTATCGTGAAGATGGCGGATTTTCAGGACGCTCTGAAGGAGGTAGAGCCTTCAGCGATGCGGGAGGTGCTTGTTGAGATTCCGGACGTGTCCTGGGATCAGGTTGGCGGATTGGAAGACGTGAAAGAGGAATTGCGAGAAGCTGTTGAATGGCCGCTGAAGTATCCAGACTTGTTTGCGCAGTTGAATGCTACTCCGCCGAAAGGCCTACTTTTGTATGGTCCGCCGGGGACGGGTAAGACTTTGTTGGCGAAGGCGGTGGCTCACGAGAGCGAGTCTAACTTCATTAGCGTGAAGGGTCCGGAGCTGTTGAACAAGTTCGTGGGAGAGTCTGAGAAGGCGGTCCGGGAGGTCTTCCGGAAGGCTCGGCAGGCCTCACCGTGTATAATATTTTTCGATGAGATTGACTCGGTTGCACCCACCCGCGGAAGTAGCGGTGGCGACTCGCACGTGACTGAGAGGGTGATTAGCCAGTTCTTGACCGAGATGGACGGTCTCGAGGAGCTTCGAAACGTCATCATCATCGCGGCTACGAATAGACCGGACATTATTGACTCCGCCCTATTGAGACCGGGTAGGTTTGACCGGTTGCTGTTCGTTCCTCCTCCAGACCTGGAGGCGAGGAAGCAGATCTTCAAGATTCATACCCGTAAGACTCCCTTGGCAGAGGATGTGAACTTGGACGAGCTGGCTCGGAAGACTGATGGCTATACTGGTGCGGATATCGCGTCTTTGGCTAATACGGGGGTGATGTTGGCTTTGCGGGAGCATATTTCCAAGGCTAAAGATCCGGAGGATGCGAAGAAGCGGGCTAAGGGTCTGAAGGTGGCTAAGCGACACTTTGATGAGGCTTTGCAGAAGATCAAGCCTATGTCTACTGAGGAGTTGAAGATGTACGAGCGGTTCTCGGAACAGTTTTCCGACTCGGCACGGCCCAAGTTGCGGACGACCCCCGTGGCTTAATGCGGAAGATAGATAGCTAGAAGCGTCTCTGAGGATTGAGGCCTAGAATCTTGCATTCTTAGTGGGAATGCGGATCCCAGGAAAAAAAAGGAGCGGGGCTAGGTTCTGGCCCGCCCGATTGTGGCGTTTAGGAGAGGCCTGCGGGCCTGCTCCGTGAGTATGCCTGTGCGGGATAGTAGGCGCGTGGGTTGTGCCAGGGTGTTCTGGATGTTTGTCTGTCCCGTTGGGACTGCTTTGAGCCAGTCTGGAATGACGATGGTGCGGATTAGAGCTTGTACTGTGACGTCTCTTGCTTTTGCCTCCGCGAGGAGTCTGTGGTAGTTGTCTTCTCCGAGTGACTGCATGAATTTGGGCATAGAAGGATATCTTATGCTTCCGTTGGAGATAAACGTTGGAATTTGAACAGGAAGGAAGGAACAAATCGTCGCCTGTTCTGCTAATTTGAACGAGTCGCGAATGGTTTTTCTGGGATTTGATTACAGAA